>ENA-ORXI01001834-ORXI01001834.1-sediment-metagenome-genome-assembly--contig:-NODE-1834-length-16089-cov-2.908256_pt1 | contig 16089 bp, 15 predicted proteins | sample MGYA00237861_ERZ511468 | MGnify/ENA primary metagenome ERZ511468 (study PRJEB26299, sample SAMN06266213) | sediment metagenome | isolation source: Hudson Canyon methane seep mesocosm | place... | reverse complement strand
TAAGGTACCACTGGTATCTGAGATACTCACCGCCTCTGAAAAATTCACCGTAATATTTATTTTAGCACCTGTTGAATAGGTGGCATTATCGCTGGAACTTTTTACACTTGCAATCGTGGGTAAAACACCATCCACCACCAAGGCGGAAGAACTAGCCAAATTGGAACCAATGGTAAAACTATCCATGGCCTGGCTGGAGGCATCTGAAAGTGAACCAGATATGCTGACTGAATTTGCGGTAAGATCAGAACTTACATCTCCAGATTGAACCGTGTAAGTACCGGAAGCGCTGGTGGCGTTGCTGATGGAAGAAATGCTGACCGTGCGATCGGCTGTGCCTGTCTCCAGGGTCACCGTTAACGATCCGCCGCTTGAAAGGGTGACGCTTTCAGAAAAATTCACGGTAATATTGATTGCATCACCAACTTTATAGGTCCCGTTAGATGTAGTCGAGGTAATACTGGCAACGGTGGGTTTGGGGTCGGCCACGCGGATACTCCACATTTCATATCCATAGGTGTTATTCGTTGCGGAAAAATAAAGAGCATCATTGGTGGCAAAAAGGTTAGCGGGTTGACTGCTGCTGGTTCCCTGATATATATCGCTTGCGCGTCCGAATCCAACACCATCATAGTACCATAATTCATACCCCTGGCCACCCCAGGAGTTGGTGCCATCCGTGGCCCTGAAATACAGTTTATTATTAAAGGCTGTTATATAATAAGGGTATGAACCACCGGATCCGGGATATATTGAATCGGCCACCATTTGTGCCCCATTGGTTGCATCATAGGACCAGAGCTCATAACCACTTTTTGGTGACACTGCGGATTGATTTGCCTCGAAATAGAGCTTATTATTAAATACAGCAGAATCACCAAAAAGTTTTACATAATTTGCGTTTCCAAGATCAATCACAGTTAAGTTTGTACCATCATACTTTAATAATTTATCTTCATGGCTCATTCCAGATTCTGATGAACTTGATTCTGAGCCTGCTGCTTCCAGCCCAATATCAGGTGCAGCTGAGCCTGCTGCTTTATAACTTGCCGTAAAAATTAATTCGTCATCAAATACTGTAAAATCTTTGGGATAAGAGCCATAGTCCCCGTCATAGATGTCTTTAACCAGTTGGGCACCGTTGGTTTCATCATAGGAATAGAGTTCGACCCCTTTACTGGCATCCCAACCAGGAAAATATAATTTATTTTTATATACTTTAGCATTACCATAGGTATAAACACCATCTGATTGACCTGAGCGGATATCGGTTAAACGTGTAACAGTTGATCCATCATATGAATACCACTCATATCCATATGAATTAGTACGGGAAACAAAATATAGTTTATCATTAAGCACGGAAAGATATTTTGCATATCCGGAGCCGGAGCCATCATAAACATCAGCAACCCGTGTGACACTACTACCGTCGTAGGAATACAATTCCGCTCCGTAGGTACTCTCGTACCCTACAAAATAGAGTTTGCCATTATATACAATCAAAGTGGATTCATATAATAAACCGGAATTGGACCCCGTTGAAATGTCTGTTATCCGTGCGGTTGAACTGTCGGTTGGGTTATAGACCCATAACTCATCCCCTTTAACACCATCGTTGGCAACAAAATAAAGTTTGCCGTTATATTCCCGAAATTGCTTTGGATAAGAACCGCTATTACCACTGCGTATATCGGCGAGCAGTTGGGGCTTGGCGGACTTGGTAAAGGTGGACCAGGTGGCACCTTGTTGAAGAGACAGGCTGGGACTACCTGATACGGCATTGGTTGCAGACGTGCCTGTACCATCATCCATTTTCCAGTAAGAGAGCACATTGGAGGACTTCACACTGGTGGCGCTTTTAGGCATACCGCCATTATATAATTCTTTTACGCTGTTTGAATCCAGGACCGTATTCCAAATGGCAAATTCATCCATAAAACCCCTGAAGTATTCACCATAATCAGGATCTCGGCCCAAATAGGTTGTACCATCAAAAGTTTGGGTTGAAGTTTGATCCTGTGTATACATAAGAGCATGCTTGCCATCAACGTATACATTGAGGGTATCGTAGGCGTTAGTATTGCTGCTGCGGGTCACCATAACATGGTGCCATTCATTGATCGAAGCGGCCCCCCAAGTTGTATAGTGACTACCTGGTTTAATCCTAAACCGTCTGTAATACGATCCCTGATACTCAATTTCAAAAAGTTCGTTTTGAAATACCTGCTGAGTCGCATCACCCTTGGGGAATACCCAGCCGGAAATAGTAAAATCACCTTCAAGCTTTGTACCTGTAGTATCGGTTGTAGTTAAATAGTCATTGGAACCATCCAAGCTGACAACCGATTGCCCGAGGGCAATGGAAAAAATAAATGTTTGAATTAGAAGTAGTTTTTTCATTAGTGCTTAACCCTCCGGTAAGGTTGGAGGTTCAGGTAAAGGAGAGGGGGCCACATCAAACAAGCCCGCCGCATATGCACCATAACCGCCGCCGCCCAGAAGGATGGTGGCCCATAGTAAGCGCTTCATGCCCTTACTCATGGGTTTCTTTGCTTTTTTAGGTGCTTCAGCTACGGCAACAGGGCCGCCGCCTACTTTGGCCAAAAGGTCTGCCGGCGCTTGGAGCCCCACCAGTTCCCAGGCTACAATTTCAATAATGGTGAGCAGGCCATCTACTTCACCTTTGTGCGTTTTGCTCGATGAGCGAATCGTCGCACCTGTTTCCACAGAAAATATCTTGGCATCTACTGTATAGGTGTTCCCCAGTTTACCGAATGATCCTGAAACCATATTTTGGACTCCAAGCAAAGCGCCCACTTCGGCGGCACATTCTGCAGAGGTACAGCCAGACTGCTGCAAGCCCTGTTCTTCCATGATTTCATTCATCTGATTCCGTTCCACCAAAATCACCGCATCGGTGGATACCATTTCACTCATGAGCCTGTCCGTGAGAGTCGCCGCTTCCATCTGGGATATACCACGACCTTCAAAGTCTAAGATAGCGACGGTTTTTTTACCTTCCGCCACCTGGGCATTTATCACTGATTGGGGTCCCGATGTTTGCGCCCAAACGACACTCCATATAATAATCTGTTTAAATACTCTCATATTTTGGCTCACTTTCATCAGAACTTAAAAACACAGAAGACAACTTCCTGTGGGATAGGTCACAGCCTATTTTTTCGCATTTTTGGGTGGCGGTAATTCCGCCAAAAGACGTTCAATTTCTTCAGACAATTCTTTGGTGAATTTTTCCTCTTCCCCAGCATGAAACCCACGTCGTGTTTGCGTCAGCTTTCGGTTCCCGTCCATGATAAATAACCTGGGGAGTGTCTGGGCATTATAACGCTTCATAACCGTTCCGCGAGTGTCAAATAAAATTTGCATGGATACACCCTTCTTTTTTAAAAAAGGTCCAGCCTTTGGCATATCTTCATATCCTGGATTGGTTCGAGTTGCTTCTGTAATATCCACCAGAAAAAATTTGATACGCTCATCTTTATACTTTTGGTACACATCTTCTAATATGGGTAATTCCTTCATACAGGGCTGACACCAGGTGGCAAAAAAACTCATCAATACAGCATGCCGATCCGGCTGGGAGGTAAATTTTCGAAGACGCTTTCCGTCTTCTTCTGACCAGTTTTTTAGAAATTCAAACTGCCCTGGCGCATACATTAATGCCCAAGATGGTGCAATGTCACCGACATGCAAATCCTTTTCATCTCCATTTCCCATACCGGGCGTTTTGGCTTCTTCCTGCCCTACAACACCACTAACCAATAACCCAATGATTAACATTGAGATCCGTTTTAATTTCATATTATTCCGCATCCTTCTTTTACTATCCTAATTACTAAAATTATTTTAATCCAGGAGAATTAATACACGGCAATCTTTCAGTACATTGTAACTGCGATTTGCCAAATCAATTTTTGAAACATCTGCATTGCTGATCACCACATCGGTTCTGTTTTTACCCGCAGTTGAGACCCCCTTTACCACCAGCGGATTCCCTTTGACCCTGTCGTCATTTTGAGCCGCTTCTAATGTTTTAGAATATCCCGCTACCCCATTGGTTACTGCATATTCCCTACTGTATTTACCAGGGCCATAAACCGCATTGCCATTTTGATCTAAAATTCTGGGGGCCATTGCTGGGCGGGCTTTTAAACCTCGGGCATCAATGATCACACCGGTAATACCGCCCGTTGTTGGTGCGGTTGTGGTGCCTGCGGCCGGTTGATCAACACCGGGCTGTGCGGCTACAGTAAGTGGTGGAAGCATAATATCTGAAATACCACTCATGGGAACAGAATATTCCACTTCTACAGATGTATCACTTAAATATTTTGGACCCCCTACCTGGCGGGCACCGCGAATAAATCCACGGACTTTTGTATTAATTACATCATCAACCATGGCACCGCTCATGGTGGTTTCACTGGTGAGTGTTACCCCATTTACAATTTCAATCAGCTGGCGAAGCGCATCCTGTTTGGCAATCCGTAAAGCCATGCGACGGGCTTGCCCTGCATTGATCACATTTACTGGGATAAATCCAATCCCTATCGCGGAAATGGATTGATCTGAATAATTGACGCTACCTTTGTCCAGTTGGGTCACCACACCCTGAGAAAAGGCCATACTAATTAATAGGGTGCATATTCCGAATAGTCTCTTCATAGAATACCTCATTATTGTACAATTTCTGCTGTAATTCGATTTCCGGTCAATCCGGTCACCTTAAAATTCAACCCATCGGGACTGGTTTGGGCCAACCCCATTGCTAATGCCTGGGATTTGCCTTCAAATTCCACTTCGTATTCTGCCACGCCCTCATTCAGACTTTTAGCGTAAGCATTTCGAATTCCGGAAACCGTCTGGGCTTTTAAGAATGACTCAAATGTCATGTAAGACATAAAATCTGCCCCTTTAAGTACAATATATACTTTGGTGAAATTTGACTGCTGCGTACTCCATTTCATGACCAATTGGGAAATGATATTTTTCCCCAATGCCTCCGCGGCCTGATTTGTGGCATTCACGCCGGCCGTGGATGGGGATATGTGGGGTTTCTTTCCCCGCGCCTGAGGTACAACCGCTAAGATTTCACCCGTATCTGCCCGAATAATTTTTGCATTAATATCGGCCTGACCAGAAGTCATATTATAGATTTTACCTCCGGAAGAAATTTTGGCTGTACCAATAACAATAATCTCTGCACCAAGCTGGCTTGCGATCTTGGCAGCCGCGGACACGTTCCCCGCCAATGCTTGACTATAACCCTCGCCACCCTTCAACGCTTGAACCATTTGCCGATCTACCACATCAAATCCTTTTTCATAAAACATGGCTAACAGTTTGGTTTCAGCAAAATCGGTGGGCGTGTTATCAATCAGGTTTTGTTCACGAACCATAAAAATAATCCTGGGACGGTTCATGGCGTTGAGTAATGTCTGAAGGGCTGCTTCATCTGCCATGACTTGATCAATCATATCGGTGACTTCTGCTTCGATGGTAATTTCCCAATTACCATCAGGGCCCTTGCTTTCTTTCGTCACTTTAAAGGACTTAACAAATCCCTGAGCTTTGGAGTAAATATTATCCTCTATAGAGGTGGCTGTTACCGTAGTGGTGGAGGTCATATAGGCGCCAAGACCTTGTTCAACCGCATCCCGCTTGGCTTGCTCGGTGGCTGCATCCTTGGTGAGGCCATAACCGGTTCCAGTGGCCGTAAGAGCCTGACCTTGCAGTGCCGTAAAGCCGACCAAGCATAAGATGATCATTATTTTATATAAGTTTTTTATCATACCCATTCAATCGTTGTTTGCGTACTATTACGGCGAAAATTATCCAATTCGATGCCGTAAACCAATTATATAATGAAAAAATAAAAACAATGTGATTTAGATCAAATCCCTTCATTTCACTCCATTCCGTCTATTTTCATTTATGGTTGATTACAGTTATATTCGTAGTGTATAATCTATTTAAGGAGATCACAATGCTTAGAAAATATCAATCATTAATACCTATTTATACTCTGTTGCTTCTGGTGGCCTGCGCAACAGCCCCCGAAAGTGATGTAGATACACCTGAATATCATTTTAAAGCTGGAATGCGCGCCATCGACAATGCTGATTATCAACAGGCAATCAAATCCTTCCAGCGGTCCGTTGATCTGGATAAAAAGTTTGCCCTGGGATATGGCGGACTTGGGTTGGCCCATGCCTATTTAGGGCAAAATGGCCAGGCAAAAGATTACGCATCCAAATGCGCCAGTCGCGGTTCTAAGGACTCGGAAGCACTTGCCCTGAGTGGTCAGATTTGGATCACCATGCGTGATTCAGAAAAAAAGTGGTTTAAGCGCGCCAGTTCGCATTTGAAAAAAGCACTTAAAAGGGATGAGGCGCATGAAGGCGCCATGTATTGGTACGGTGTCGCCCATCTTTATAATTACCAATTTGACGAAGCAGAAGACTATTTTCGTAAAGTGGTTAATAAACGGGGTGATTATGCTGGCAAAGCAGATGCCAAATGGAAATTAGCTCAAAAAATTGTTCGTGCCATGCCTGGAACACCCGCCGGTAAAAAAATGGCGTTAAAAGAAAAAATTAATCGCGCTGACTTGGCAGTCCTCTTTGCTGAAGAATTGAAAATTGGCGTTTTATTTGATCGAATGCCCGTGCAAAATACCGGCTTTCAAACGCCGGGGCAAGCAACGCAAACAGCCAACGTTACGGTTCCAAATGATGCCATAAACCACTGGGCTGAAACGTGGATTAAAGATATGATTCGATACGGCATTATGGATGTAGAACCGGATGGTAATTTTTACCCCGACGATACGATTAATCGTGCCCTCTATGCCATGGCTGTACAGCGGCTACTTGTGGTCGCCACCCGAGATGAAAATATAGAAACACAATATTTTGGTGAAGCCCAAAGTCGATTTAGTGACGTTCCCAGCAGTCATTTCGCTTATAATGCCATGGCCCTATGTACGGAACGGGGCATTATGCAGGTGGATATGATGACACGAAAGTTCAATCCAGCGGGAGATGTGACTGGTGCCGATGCATTGCTCATTATCCGGGAACTCCAGACTTCCCTAAGAATGACATTCTAAAAAACGATTGACCTACCTATATAAAAGGGCCACAATTGTGGCCCTTTTTGTTTTTTCACCCACGCCATCTCTCGTAAATTAAGGCTTATGGGAAAGTTCAAAATAACCAGCTTATTTCTAATTGCGTTCATGTCCATGCAATGTGTGGAAACGCTTATCACTGTTCGCGTATTTCCTGATGGGAAATACCATATGAAATTCCGGACTGAAGGTGACAAAGAAGATATCTTTAATCAAGACTTCCCCATCCCTATGTCCAACCCCTGGGCGGCAGAAATAATTGAAAAAGGGAAAGAGGACAGCGATGAAACAGTCCATATAATTATTTCAGAGGCTGTTTTATCAGGCAATACGTTATTTCATACAAATATAAATGATCCGGCGCCCCTGCGGCATCCCATCATTGTTCAGAAAAAGAATCGGTTATTTTCTACTGAATATATCCTTCGGCAAGTTTTTAAGGGTCGCCATGTGCATCAGAAATATCCCCTTATGGCCATCGAAATGCAGGACACAGGGAACGACTCCACTGGAAAAATTGTAGAAACAGAAATTATCATGTATTGCCTCAAAGCAGGGATCGAAGACATCCAGGGTAAAATGGCAGTGTCAGATTTAATGAAAGAGCGCATTCTGAATCATTTCCGCGGTGTATTTTACAAGGCAGAAGAAGAGGGCAAGCTGTTTGGCATCATGGATGACAGTCATGACGAAAAAGAAGAAACATTCGTTTTACCAAAACAATTGATCGAAACGAATTTTCGACCCTTTTTAGCGGACCTGCCGCAAAACTTTACGGAAGCATGTATGGATGCCATGATACCCTATATTGATGAAGCCAATATCACAGTCAATCTCCATGATGACACATTCAAATTTTCCGGGATTCTTCCCGGGGCAATTACCCACACTAATGCCGATTCAATTTCAAATGATACCTTATGGTGGGCGTTTAATTATGAGCATTTTCTGGATGATGACTATATTATAGAAGCTGCATCAATCGTTTACCATCCTAAAAAGATTCAAATAGCCATTGTCGCAGGTGCATTGATCCTATTGATAGGCTTAATTTTGACATTCATAAAAAGGAAAACTTCATGAAACAACTCATCACTATTTTATTATTATTCACATCTTTTATGGTTGCAAAACCTAAATTCACCGACAAACAAATTGCAGCAATGACACCCCAATATTTTTCACGGAATCACTCGGCACCCAAATTGGTTGGACTTAAAATTTATACGGATAATGGTCAGCGGATTTACCATGTTGAAATTAAGGCAGATCGAAACCGTTCCAGTGAAGATTTAAGTTTTGCCGTATCTGCATTGGCAAACATGGGGCAATATGCGAAGAAACCATTCAAAAAATATGTGGTAGTCATGCATTATGATGTACGTGGACAGGCGCCGGATGTTTGTGAAGCCAATGCGCGCTGTACTGCCGATTATATGATTCGCAAACAGGTAACCTATGACCATTGGTATAAAAAGTGCATCACCTTTACCTCAACCTGAGAAATTAATCCTAAAACGAATTTCAATATTTCTTTTGGTTTGGTTCGTTTCCGCACAGGAAATTGATTCACTAGATTTCAAAATGCCTAATTTTTCTTTTACGCCCAAGGTGTTCCATCATCCCGACAGGGTCTTGTTTAATTCAAGGGCGTTCGAACTGGAGGTATTTACCAAATTTCCCCGGGATGAAATTAAATCAGTAAGCCTCTTCTATAAGACCGATTCAATATCCCGATTGCGGGAAGTTCCATTTAACCCTCAAGATAAACGCTATGTTTTTCGTTATGATCCAAAGAAGAACCCCACAGGAAGAATCGTTTATTTTTTCACTGTCTATTTAAAAGATGGGGGTATGTTTGCCACCCCTGTGGACAGCTCCGGGGAAATTATGCCCATTACAAAATATCTTTTAAATCCGGTCGATTATTATAAAAAGCGGGCCTCTTTGAAAAAATGAATTTGATTGCTATTCAAAAACAAATAAACGATTTGCGGATGCAACTCAATGATCATAATTATCGCTATTATGTATTGGACGATCCTCTCATTTCTGATAGTGAATATGATCAGCTTTTCAGAGAATTACAAAAGCTTGAGACTGATAATCCTAATTTAATTACAAAAGATTCTCCCACACGCCGTGTGGGAGCAGAACCATTATCTTCTTTTGGTTCCTGGACACATCGCATGCCCATGCTGTCTCTGGCAAACGCCATGAATGAGGATGAATTGGCTGCCTTTGACACCCGGGTCAAAAAAGGCCTGGATACAGAAAAAGATCTTGAATATATGGCGGAACCAAAATTGGATGGGCTTGCGGTTGAACTGGTGTATGAAAATGGATTTTTCGTAAATGGATCCACTCGGGGAGACGGAATTACGGGTGAGGATATTACCCAAAACTTAAAAACAATCGCGGCGATTCCCCTGTCTTTACGAAAAAACGGGCAAAAAAACCCACCTTTGTTAGAAGTACGAGGAGAAGTCTTTATTACCAAGGATGGATTCAAGAAGCTGAATCGGAATCAAGAAAAAGAGGAGCTCTCCCCCTTTGCCAATCCAAGAAATGCTGCTGCGGGAAGTCTTCGTCAACTCGATTCAAAAATTACGGCAACAAGGCCTTTATCTATTTATTGTTATGAAGCAGGAAGAATTGATGGTATTTCTTTTGATACCCACGAGGATTTTTTGTCCACATTAAAAGAATGGGGATTCCCGGTAAACCCAGAAATACAAAAAGTAAAAAATGCTGAGACGATGGTTGCGTTTCATCGTAACCTGGAAGCCAAACGAGATTCATTACCCTATGAAATTGACGGCACCGTATTTAAAGTAAATGCAATCAATCAACGAAACGCATTGGGTATCCGTAGCCGATCCCCGCGATGGGCAATCGCAGGTAAATTCAAAGCTCAGCAAGCCACTACCTTGGTTCAGAATATTATTCCATCCGTGGGCCGGACCGGTGCTGTAACGCCGGTTGCCCGGCTTGAGCCTGTCAATGTTGGTGGTGTGGTTGTGACCAATGCAACCTTGCACAATCAGGATGAAATTAATCGAAAGGATGTCCGAGTTGGCGATACGGTATTAATCCAGCGGGCGGGAGATGTAATACCAGAGGTGGTGAAAGTCATCCCTGCTAAACGCCCTCCTGAAACAAAAGCGTATCAACTTCCAACAGCATGTCCTTCTTGTGGGCAAGAAGTGTTCCGGCCAGAAGGAGAAGTGGTAGCCCGATGTCAAAACCTCTCCTGTCCTGCCCAAGTAAAAGGCCGCATAGAACATTTTGTATCCAAAGGGGCATTAGATATTGATGGGTTTGGTGAAAAGCTGGTAGATCAACTGGTTGATAAAAAATTGATTCTGACTGTGGATGATATTTTTAAACTCAATTTTGATGATTTGGTCAACCTAGAGCGTATGGCAGAAAAATCTGCACTTAATATTTTAACAGCTATTCAAGATTCAAAACAAACCACTTTTGCACGATTTGTCTATGCACTTGGCATTCGAAATGTGGGAGCACATTTATCTAAGGTCCTTGAAAAAGCTTTTGTGGGTGACATAAAAAAATTTATGAATGCTGCTGCTGAAGAACTGGAAACCATTGATGAAGTGGGTCCCATCGTGGCAGAAACTATTACGACATTTTTATCTAATTGCACTAATACGGATGTAATAGAATCCTGCTTATCTTTAGGCATTCGATTAAAAAAAGTTGAAGAACCCAAAAGCCTGTTGGTTCAAGGAAAAACATTTGTTTTTACAGGTGCCTTAACTCAATTCAGCCGGAATGAAGCAAAAGAAATGACTGAAGCACATGGGGGAAAAGTCAGCGGCTCTGTTAGTAAAAATACTGATTTTGTTGTGGTCGGGCCAGGCGCCGGATCTAAGTTAAAAAAAGCAACTGAATTGGATATCCCTGTTTTATCTGAAGCAGAATTCCTTGATATGCTAAAATGAAAATCCTTACCATATTTCTTTTATATAGTTCTATTTCCTTCACTCAAAATAAAATGACACAAACAGATCAATCTCTGTCATCTTTTCTTGAAGGGAAAAATAATTCCCCACCGATGGATTTTGCCATGGAAAGCTTCGCACTGGCTACGCCCTTCATTGAATTCGGATTTTCCGGGTTTGATCAGATTGGTCACGACAAACTGAGACCACACTTGGCAACTGCTATGATTGTTCAACTACCCATTATTATTTCTAAATATGCTTTTAAACGAAGCCGTCCAGAAAGACAATATAATCCCAGACTTTGGAATACGCGATTTACACCTTCTTTTCCTTCCGGTCATGCGGCCACAACAGCTGCATGGGCAACATCATTGGCGCTTTCTTCTCCAAAAAATACTTCTATCATGATTGGTTATACACTTTTGAGTGGTTACAGCCAGGTTTATGTGGGTAACCATTATGTCTCTGACGTACTTGCTGGGTGGGTATTGGGTTGGATAACGGGGAGATATATTCATTCCATATATGAAACCCATCAAAACAAACTAATAAGAATACCTCTTCTAAAAATTTCAATTCCTTTATAATAAATCAACAACAAATAATTAAGAGACAAAACAAAGATTTAATATTTTCCTGTACTAATTTCTCCGTCAATAAAAAGAATAAACACTTGGAGTGTAAATAATGAAGAAAGAAAAAAAAGTTTTTTTGGAATATCTTATCCCCAGATCAAAGTCAAAAGACTTTGATAATCTTTTGTTAATTTCCCATATGTTAAAACAATTCATATTCATTCTTCCCATTCTACTATTTAGCCAAACGCCAGCACTTTCATCTATTGAAGTTGCCGACGGTTTTATAAAACCCCTTTATATCGCATCCCATCCCAACGATGCAACACTACTTTATGTGGTTGAACAAGCTGGGAGAATTATGATTATTCAGAATGGAGAAAAACTTAAAACGCCATTCTTGGATATCAAAAAACGCGTGGTGAATCCAAAACGCCCAGGAGACGAACGGGGATTGCTGGGATTTGCATTCCATCCAAATCATAGAAAAAATAGAAAATTTTATGTGAATTATATGAATAATGACGGTTATACAGTAGTGTCAGAATTCATTATAAAAAATAAGCAAAGAGCTGATCATACGTCTGAACGTATTTTGTTTGACCTGAAACAACCTTTCTCAAATCATAATGGCGGCCACATGGATTTTGGACCTGATGGGTACCTATATATTTCTGTGGGCGACGGAGGAAAGGCTGGAGACCCACTCAAGGCCGGGCAAGATTTAAATACCCTTTTTGGGAAACTGATCCGAATTGACGTAAATCAAATTCCCTATGGAATCCCTGAAACAAATCCCTATTACGGACAAGAAAACAAGCGGGGAGAAATCTGGGCTTGGGGATTGCGGAATCCCTGGCGATTTTCATTTGACCGGAAAAATGGTGATTTATATATTGGAGATGTGGGCCAAAATAAATGGGAGGAAATTAATTATGAACCGGGAAGCAGCAAGGGTGGTCTCAACTATGGTTGGCGGATCATGGAAGCCAATCATTGCTATGATCCTGAAGAGAATTGTCCCAAAAACGGTTTAACGATTCCGATCCTTGAATACCCAAACGATGCCAATTATATGCGGACCTTAACAGGAATGGACCAACCCGATGTGGATGGATGTTCTGTAACTGGGGGATATGTCTACCGAGGAAATAAAATTAAAGGATTAAAAGGAACGTACTTTTTTGGTGATTACTGCTCCGGGAATATTTGGACGTTTAAAGTAAAAAACGGGAAAGCAGTTGAATTCCAAAACCGAACGGAGGAAATCAATATCGCCGACGGAGAGTTTACGAACTATATTTCTTCCTTTGGAGAAGATGCAGATGGTGAATTATATATTATTGATTACAATGGTGGTGTATATAAACTTGTTGGCGAAAACTAAAGGAGCTGAAAATGGATAAACCTCCCATGAAAATAGATGAAATTTTGAATGATGTGGTTTTACTTGTCCTAGACGGACATGACCCGCTGAAAGAATTGGGAATCGAGAAAAATAAAATTTACGTAAAAGTGATTGGTTATGATGAATACGGATTATGGGTGGAGCATCCCTCCTTTCAAGTCCCCTTGTTCAAAAAAGGAAAACCCGCAGGCGAAAAAGAAGTGACAGCCTCCATGTTAATTCCCTGGGGATTTATTGCTTCTGTCGTTCACTTCCCCGGTGTAGAAGGATTTGATTTTCCATTCCCCTTTGATACCCATATTGGGTTCGATATGAAGAAATAATGACACCTGCCATTTCCATACGAAATCTTAAAAAAAGTTACGAGGACACTGTCGCCCTAAGAGGTGTGGATATCAATATCGGGGATGGAGAATTTTTTGGATTGCTCGGGCCAAACGGCGCCGGTAAAACAACCACCATAAATATTCTTACTGGACTCGTTAGAAAAAATGAAGGGGAAACAGAAGTCTTTGGAAGAGATACCGTTTCTGATTATCGATTTACACGATCTCAGGTGGGTATCTCTGCACAAGAATTTACTCAAGATTGGTTCTTTCCACTAGATAGACTCCTTTATTTTCAGGCCGGGTATTATGGAATACCTAAAGCTAAAGCTAAAGACCGGGTTGAAGAGCTATTAAACAGATTAGGATTAGTAGAAAAACGTAACGCCCGTCTTCGGCAACTTTCCGGCGGAATGAAGCGTCGGTTTCAAATTGCCAAAGCATTGGTCCATGATCCAAATATCATCATTCTTGATGAACCTACGGCTGGTGTAGATGTTGAACTCCGCCACGAACTCTGGGATTATTTTCGCGACCTTCATAAAAAGGGAAAGACTATTCTTCTCACAACCCACTATATTGAAGAAGCTGAAATGCTATGTGATAAAGTGGCCATTATCGATAAGGGACGAGTGATTAAAGAGGGAACACCGAAAGAACTTACCAGCCAGCTTGGCAAGGCCGGTATCACAATCAATGTATCTGACCCCGGAGAAGAACTTGAATCCTGCTTGAAAGATTTTACCTATACTCAGGATGACGGAAGACTCCATTTCACAACACAAGATCCGGAAGAAGTCCTTCCCAAAATCATTAATGCACTCACCCGACAAGGATGCCATGTTCAGCGAGTTGAAACAACCAAATCTTCTTTAGAGGATGTTTTTTTAAGCCTCACTGGGAAAGGAATTAACGAATGAATTGGGTTGGACTCTGGACGCTCACATCCCGAGAAGTGGGTCGTTTTTTTGCTGTTTACCGGCAAACAATTATTCCGGGATTCATTTCCTCCATTTTATATATATTGATATTCGGGTTTACCCTGGAAAGACGCATATCTACCATTGATGGTATTCCCTATACCATGTTCATTATACCAGGCCTAATTATGATGAATACCCTAACCAATGCGTCGTCTAATTCATCTTCATCCATGCTCCAGATGAAATTATTAGGGCAATTGCCGGATCTCCTTCAAGCTCCCTTGTCAAGTTTTGAAATTTCTATGGCATATATCATTGGTGGAACAATTAGGGGGACGGTGAATGGTCTTTTAATTTTATTGGTGGGAATTACTTTGGGCGGTATTTCTGTGCTACAGCCTGTCGCAACGGTGGGATTTATTATTCTGGTTTCTGTGGCTTTTTCTAGCATTGGCTTTTTATTAGGACAATTGGCTGATACATGGGACCAGCTCGCTACACTTCAAAACTTTTTACTCACACCACTCAGCTTTCTCGGTGGTATTTTTTATTCAATTAAAATGCTCCCCGACTGGGCACAGACCGCCAGTTTTTATAACCCCATTTATTATATGATTAATGGACTTCGTTTCACCATTCTGGGTGTATCTGATTCACCACCCATGACGAGTTTTATCGTTGCACTCATCATGACCGTTGGCTTTTTCATTACCGCTGTTTTAATGATGGAAAGCGGTAAAAAAATTAAACAATGAAACTGACTCTCATTTTTTTTTTGGTTGGTATTACAATTCTTTCGGCTCAAGCAGACTCGGTCGTTTGGAAGCATTATGGCCGAGGCGGAATTGTCATTGCCGACACTTCTAGTGGAGGATTAGGTTATTACCGAATAAATCGCCGTTCTGAAACCGTTTTTCGAGACTTACGGTTTTTTGCCTTTGGTCTGAAAAATGATGCGTTTATATATATTCGATATAAATCCAGCGACAAATATAAAACTAACTCAAAATTTTATCGCTATACCACCACATCTTACAGAAAGAATACTCGGGCTGGTGTCGACCTTCAATACCACTTCAACCAGGGCTTTGGCATTTTCCTAAAAGAATATAAAAACGGATTAATGAATCTGAAAAAATATTCGAGCGGATTAGTGAATCTGGAAATTGGTCATGCCTATGATATGTCCAACTATCTAAATGAAACAAGAAAAACATCCTATGTTAAAACCGCAGTTTACTGGGATCACGATTGATCCGCATTCTCTACAAAATTAGAATTGGAACATTTTCGACAGATCAGTGAAATAAATGTGAATAATCTCTCTCGGAACCAGTATATGTTTGAACTAATTATACCTTTAAAAAATAGCGTTTCATTGAATATAATTTATGAAATGGAAAATTACTTGGAGAATAAACGAGGGAATGTATCATCAATAATTTTTTCTGTGGGAAAGAAAGGAAATTTGAAGGGGAGTGCGATCTATAAATATTTTATGGATAACTCATTGCGCATTTTTAAATAAAAGATTGCCAAAATTATTTATTCGGTACAAATGCCAAAATCGTTCGGGGGTGCTCATCCACAATCATGAGGAAGCCTTTTTTACCCAGACGGGCTAAGCCTTCCCAATTGCGGGACTTCTCTTCCATCACCAGTTGAATCGGTGCTGTGTCTGTACGGACAATTTCTTTTGAGTTAATTTTATATTCCACCAGTCGTTCCACATG
>ENA-ORXI01001833-ORXI01001833.1-sediment-metagenome-genome-assembly--contig:-NODE-1833-length-16094-cov-4.482550_pt1 | contig 16094 bp, 16 predicted proteins | sample MGYA00237861_ERZ511468 | MGnify/ENA primary metagenome ERZ511468 (study PRJEB26299, sample SAMN06266213) | sediment metagenome | isolation source: Hudson Canyon methane seep mesocosm | place... | reverse complement strand
TGAACTCATCACAGGTTTCACTATCGTGATCCCAATCATTAAACTCATAATCGGGGGTTTTTCGGAAAAAATCATTCGAAATAAAACCACTCGAGTCAATAAAATGCATTTCTAAGTTTTGTGGTGAGGCAACCTCTTCAATATCAAACGTTGGCGGGTGGAACACATCCAATTGATCAAGGTTTCGGCCTTGTAATAACTCAGTTACCGTTCTTTCTAAAGCAACTTCGAAGCTTGGGTGAGCACCGAATGAAGCAAATACAGATCCATCTTTAGGGTTAATCAGGGTGACACTCATCACAGGATATTTTCCACCTAAAGATGCATCAGCAACTTTAAGCGTATAACCATGCCCTTCGAGTTCTGTTATCGCCTGCTTAATAAGTGGGTAACGATTAATAACTTCTTTAGGTACTTCTGGTAAACAAATACCCTCAGCAATAATCTTGTTTTTCACATAACGTTCAAATACTTCAGACAAACCCTGAACACGCGCTTCATTCTTACTATTACCTGCTGACATACCATTGCTAACAAAGATATTAGCAATAATATTTATCGGGATATAGAGTGTTTGACTATCTCGCAAGCGATGATAGGGTGCAGCACAAATTCCTCGCTCACCGGTACCAGAATTAATATCAAATAATTTATCCGGACTGAGTTCATTCTCTGGATCAAAATAGGACCATAAGGATGCATCCATTAAACCTTCAGGCATCCCCGTTGCTGAACTAGAAAACCATTTTTCATTAGGATAATGTACAAAGTCATTCTGACTATGCTGTTCGCCCAGATAAAAATCTGCAAAGAAATAGTTACAACTTAAACGCTCAAAGTACTCACCTAAAGCACTTGCAAGACAAGATTTTTCCGAACTCCCTTTGCCATTGGTAAACATTAAAGGACAGCTTTTATCTCGAATATGAACAGAATAAACATTGCTAACAGGGTTAAGCCAAGACGCCTGCTCAATATCAAAACCAAATGATTTTAGCTTAGCCTGCATCGTCGCAATGCTTGTTTCTAAATCAAGGTCCTTACCTTTAATAAGTGTTTTTTCTGTCATGTCTTTGTTTCTTTTCCTGATAAAAAAATGGCCTCAAAAGAGGCCACCATAATCTATTTTATAACTGGGGTTAACTATTGCTTTTGCGGTTTTACTACACCAATAGCACCATCAGATCGTGCCATTAAGTATGCATAAAGTTGATCGCGACCGGCCATCACTTTCACATTTTTTTTCCACGCCGGCATACTACCAATTGTGCCAGACTTACCATTTTCAACTACATTGAAAAACTCTTTTTCTGAGATGACCTTTAAGCTATCTGCCAAATTAGGTCCCACCATGCCTTGACCATAAGTACCATGACAACGAGCGCACCAGTTACGATATAACTTAAACCCCGCATAACTATGCGCATCAAGCTTATTACTATCAACCACACTATAAAGTGCTGATTCATCTTCATTTTCAGGGCTTGTTCCAGAATCAGCCGCCATCGATGTAGATTCAATAGAAGTAAGCTCTGTTAGTGCGACTTCTTCACCTTTAGATTCCACTACAGTGTCTTGAGTCATAGACTCGAGCTCAAGCGGAGTCTGCTCTTTCTGAATAGTCTCATCTTCTGTCGACGCTAGATTACTTTCTAATTCAAGCGTCTCTGTTTTTTTAACATCCACAACCTTCGCGCCATGATAGCCATCACTACCCGTCTTTAAAGCAGGTAGAAGAACCATAATAATCGCAATAGTCAGTGCCACATGTAGCACAATATTAATTACACTCATTTTAGTCATAGTTTTAAAAACTCCTGAAAAATATCAAAAAAACATTGAACCATAATATCACTTGCACCCGCTTATTTAAACAAACACCGCTTTTATCTGCTGTGAGATAATATCTGCTAAGCACTCTCCACAAGGTTTACATCATGAGCACCGAACAAACACTTCTTCAACGTAGCAATTCAGCTTGCGAGCTGTGCAGTGCTAATACTGATCTTCATGTTTATGAAGTGCCACCAACACCTGATGGTAGTGCAGAGCAAGCCATCTTGACCTGTCAAGTATGCCAAGATCAAATTGATGCTCCAGAGACAATGGATGCAAATCATTGGCGTTGTTTAAATGACGCGATGTGGAAACCGGTAGATGCTGTTCAAGTAATGGCGTGGCGTTTACTAAAACGCTTGTCAGCACAAGGTGAGGCGTGGGCACAAGACTTAGTGGATATGATGTATCTTGAAGAAGAAGTGCAACAGTGGGCACAAGCCACAGAGTCAGATGACAACGACCTTCCAAGCGATCATAAAGATAGTAATGGTGCCGCTTTACTTGCTGGTGACAGTGTCACTTTAATAAAAGATCTCGATGTAAAAGGGGCTAACTTCACTGCAAAACGTGGCACGATGGTAAAAAATATCTCTCTAACAGATAACCCTGAGCAAATTGAAGGTAGAGTAAATGGTACTCGGATTGTATTATTGACTAAGTTCTTGAAAAAATCAGGTTAATGTAGGTAAAACTGATAGAGTTCGCAGTCTAGATATAATCAAGCTGTCGCCAAGCTTCATACAAGATAATAGCGGTTGCATTCGATAAATTTAAACTACGGCTATTTTCCTGCATCGGAATACGTATTTTCTGATCGTCAGCAATGAAATCTAAGACCGATGCAGGTAAACCGCGAGACTCAGGGCCAAACAGCAACACATCTTCACCTTGATAGTGCGGTTGATTGTGGTTTTGCTTTGCCTTTGTAGTGCAAGCAAATAAACGTCGCTCACCTAACCACGCCTGAAAAGCTGAAAAATCAGCATGCACCTTCATTTCTGCAAACTCATGGTAGTCCAAACCAGCTCGACGGAGCCGCTTGTCATCTAGAACAAACCCCATTGGTTCAATTAAGTGTAATTGAGCACCTGCATTTGCACATAAACGGATAATATTCCCGGTGTTAGGGGGTATTTCGGGTTCATATAATGCGATATGTAACATTGTTAAATACTTCCGTGCTGCTTTGTTACATCAACATACAGTGTTAAATTCTGCCCCGGCTTCAAAAGTGTACGCTCACTCAAGCCATTCCATTCTCGAACCTGAGCAATACTCACATTAAACTTCTGTGATATTTTCCAAAGTGAGTCACCACTTCGTATCTTATAGTTTACAGTTCTCACTTTTTTATTTGACGATGCTGATTTTTCCTTGGTCCATATAACCAGTTTTTGACCTAAGTGTAATGTATCACCCGGTGCCTTGCCATTCCAACTGGTCAGCTTTCTCACCCCCACATTATAGGCCCTAGCAATATCCCACCATGTATCGCCCGCCTTAACCGTATGAATCTTTTTGCTTCCACTACGCGATTTATTCTGTCGCGTTGCTAAGCGCTGACTTTGTGTTAATGGATAGCTACTTGGTTTGCCAGATGCAATCGGAATCAATAAGTGTCGCCCCTCACGAATGTTATTACCACCCAAACCATTGGCTTCCTTTATAACCGACACTGTCGTTTTATAATGCTTTGCAATACCACCCAGAGACTCGCCGCCCTTAATCTTATGCCGTGTCCACTGAACTCGCTCATCCATTGGCAAGTCTGCTAATGCTTGTTGAAACAAAGCCGCCTTTTCAAGAGGAACAACTAAACGGTGTGGCCCCTCTGGTCGTGTTGCCCAACGGTTAAAGCCAGGATTCAGTTGATACATTTCATCCGTTGTCATCTCGGCTAATTTTGCCGCTAATGCCAAATCAATTTGAGAACCCACTTCCACCACCGTTAAGAAAGGTGAGTTATCAATAGAGCTCAAGGTAATTTCATACTGTTCTGGTTGATTGATTAGCTGGGCTATAGCCATCAACTTGGGTACATAAGCCGATGTCTCTTTTGGTAAGCTCAATGACCAAAAATCTGTTGCTTTTCCCGCCTTTTTATTGCGTTTAATAGCACGACCAACAGTACCTTCACCAGAATTATATGCAGCTAAAGCTAGCTGCCAATCACCAAAATCATTATGTAATTTTTGTAGGTAATCTAATGCCGCGCGGGTAGATTCAATCACGTCTCGACGTCCGTCATACCACCAGTTCTGGTCTAAGCCATAGACCTTACCTGTTCCAGGAATAAACTGCCATAAGCCTGCTGCACGACCATGCGAATAAGCAAAAGGCTGGAAACCACTTTCCACCACAGGAAGTAATGCAATCTCAAGCGGCATATCACGCTGCTCTAACTCATCAACAATATGATGAAGATAAGGCCTTGCACGCTCAACAACACGGTCAACATAATCTGGATGTTTAACAAACCAAGCTAATTGCTTCTCCGTTGCCGAGTGCATACTTGGGTAAGGAATGGCATAACCATTGCGAATACGCTGCCAGAGGTCGGTAATAGGTGCCGGCGTAATATTCTCTGGCGCTACCTCTTCAATAGTTTGCTCAGATAAGGTGTTAACTTCACTATCTTGCGGCTCACCATAAGCATCTTGCCATGTTGATCTAGGCGTAATTTCTTGCTGTGCTTGCGAGCCGGCTTCGGGCTCAATATTTTCGACTTTTATAAATGGATTTGTACATGCTGTCATTAACAACAGCAATGCAGGCGAGATAACTTTGATAATTAATTTCAGCATAACGGCCTATTATAAAGGTGAAACACATTGTCTGTTTACAAAATAATATTACGAATAAGATAAACTATGCCATAACAATAATTATAGGATTTGAAATGTGACTCAATTTCACGGGCAATTATCTAAAATGGCGACAAGCTTGCAAAGCGACACTTCGCTAGCAAACTACCAAATGGTCTTAGATTCTCAATATATCGATATGAATCCTCTGATAGGGCAAAACATACAGCTAACGTTCGCTGGTGAAATACACTGCCAAGCCTGTGATCGCGTAACTAAAAAAAGTTACAGCGGTGGGTTTTGTTTTCCTTGCTCACAATCTTTAGCTCGATGTGACCTGTGCATTATGAAGCCGGAAACCTGCCACTATGATGCAGGCACCTGCCGAGAACCGGAATGGGGTGAGTCATTTTGCATGCAGGATCATATTGTTTACCTTGCAAATAGTTCAGGGGTAAAAGTCGGTATTACCCGTGTAAATCAAATGCCTACTCGCTGGATAGACCAAGGAGCAATTCAAGCACTCCCTATTTTCAGAGTTAAAACACGTTATCAATCTGGCCTTGTTGAAGTTATGTTTAAATCGCATGTTTCAGATCGAACAGATTGGCGAAAAATGCTGAAAGGTTTCAATGAGCCCGTCGATTTAATTGCTAAACGTGATGAACTATTAACACTCTGTCAGGATGAGTTATCAGTGCTTCAACAACGTTTTGGTGAACAAGCAATCACACCATTATTAGACGATCAGGCTTTGGAAATCACCTATCCAGTTCAAAGCTATCCAGAAAAAGTAAAATCACATAACTTTGATAAGACACCAGAAATAAGTGGCGTCTTACAAGGTATTAAAGGCCAGTATCTTCTTCTTGATACTGGCGTATTAAATATCCGTAAATTCAGCGGGTATCACATCACAATGGTAACTGAATAATGTTTTATCAATTAATGCGTAAGCTAATGTTCCAACTTGATGCCGAAAAAGCACATCATCTGGGTTTAAAAGGGCTAAACGCACTCGAAATGACGGGCTTGTCATCACTACTTTACCCTCAAGTAGCTGCGACCCCAGTCAACCTGATGGGCTTAACCTTTCCCAACGCTGTCGGACTAGCGGCTGGTCTGGATAAAAATGGCGACTATATTAATGCTTTAGCGAGTGTTGGCTTTGGCTTTATTGAAATTGGCACAGTGACACCTAGGCCACAAGAGGGTAATCCACAACCTCGTTTATTTAGACTTCCAGAAGCAGAAGCGATTATAAATCGTATGGGCTTTAATAATTTAGGCGTTGAGCATCTGGTAGAACAAGTAAAAATTGCACAGACAAATGCTGTTGTTGGCATCAATATCGGTAAGAATTTTGATACTCCAGTTGAAAAGGCTGTTGATGATTACTTAATTGGCCTTAACAAGGTCTATTCCCATGCAGACTACATCACCATCAATATCTCTTCTCCTAATACACCAGGACTAAGAACACTCCAATTTGGAGAGTCTCTAAATCAATTGCTAGGCGCATTAAAAGAACAACAAGCACAACTCCAACAGCAATATGGCCGTTATGTTCCTATGGCCGTAAAAGTTGCCCCTGACCTGGAAATCAGTGAAGTTGAAGAGCTATCAAAGGCCTTCCGTCAATTTGAAATTGATGCTGTTATTGCAACCAACACCACCATGTCACGCGAAGGGGTAACAGACCTCCAGTTTGGCAATGAAGCAGGGGGATTAAGTGGCCGGCCCGTATTTGAAAAATCAACAGAAATAGTTCGCCAATTTAGGCTAGCACTACCTGAAGACTTGCCGATTATCGCCGCAGGTGGGATTATGTCGGGTGATGATGCTGTGAAAAAAATAGAGGCAGGTGCAAGTCTTGTCCAAATATACAGTGGATTCATTTACCAAGGCCCTCAATTGGTCCACGATATTATTAAAACATTAGAAAATAGGATTTAAAAATGGAAGCTGAAACAAGTTTAATAGGACAATGGTTACTCAATTTTGCAATTGCAGCCGCCATCCTTTTTATTGGTCGAGTCGTCGTAAAGTGGGTAATTAAATTAGTCCGCAAGCTAATGGTTCGAGCTGATTTCGACCCGATTTTAGTTAACTTTGCAGGCGCTATCGCTAATGCAGTCTTAATGTTATTTGTTTTGATTGCGGCTTTAGATCAACTCGGTGTTGATACAACCTCATTTATTGCTCTGCTCGGTGCCGCCGGCCTTGCGGTTGGTTTAGCACTGAAAGATTCATTACAAAACTTCGCTGCTGGCGTAATGATGATTATTTTCCGCCCATTTAAACTAGGTGACTTTATTGAAGCAGGTGGCGTAACAGGTGTTGTTGAAAAAATCAGTGTTTTCAGCACGATCATGAAAACAGGTGATAACCGTGAAATCATCATCCCTAACGGTCAAATTTATGCAGGCGCTATTACCAACTTTTCTGCCCGTGACACTCGCCGTATTGATATGGTGTTCGGTATTGGTTATGACGATGACATGTTAAAAGCAAAAAAAATAATGGAAGAGATTTTAACTGCACATGAATTAATTTTAGCTGACCCCGCACCAGCAGTTGCTGTTGCTGAACTAGCGGATAGTAGCGTTAACTTTAATGTCCGCCCATGGGTAAAGAGCAGTGACTATTGGGGTGTACGTTCTGATTTAATTGAACAAATTAAATTAACGTTTGATAAAGAAGGTATTTCAATTCCATACCCACAAATGGATATTCATTCTGACAAATAGTCCATGAAGGAATAACAATAAAAAGCCCCTATAAATTTATTTTGTAGGGGCTTTTTATTGTCCAGAATAACGACTTTGTGAAAAGGTTCAATTTGTTATTTATTTACTGATAACACGTCAAGAATAATCCCTGTTGCATCCATCACTCGCACAACCCGATCATCGATACGTCTTATTGTTGTGCCTTCTGGCCCCCTCGGCAGTCTGCCTATAACATCTCGAGGAAGCCCTTGTGATGCTAAGTAAAGATCTTTATCCATTACCTCTCCTTTGGCCACTTTTTTCTGCCAACCAGGAGGTAATTCACCTCCGCGTTCCACTTTTTTTCTAAGACCTGGTGGTAACGCTTTTTTCTTTTTATCTTTATGACCTTTATTTTTTCTGCCGTCATCTTCTTTATCGGCATCATACCGTTGGCCCATCACTCGATTCCGAAGATAGTCATTCAAAATAGAACGCTCCTCAGAGTTGAAGACAGTACTTCTTGCAACTTGAGTAGTAACAGCAGCCGTATCTTGCCAAAACTTCCACCATGCTGACTGGCCTTCTGCAAAAGCGGGCAGGGTAAATGTGACTAAAAACAGTGAAAAAAGTAAGTGACGCATAACGGCTCTCCGCAATAAATTTCTTTAATAACAACTCACCATTTAAGTTGCTTGAGTTTCTATACTAAACTTCACCCCCATATTACTCAAGAGACGGCGTCGAAAGCATGTCAACTTAAAACACATCCTTCCATTGTCTAAGAACAGTGAAGACAGCTTGTGCTGAATCTAATTGTCGAGAAACCCTTTTCTCAGTAGCTTGCTTAACCGCCTCCTGTTCACAGCGTAAAAATGGATTTGTTTTTAATTCACTTTCTAAATTTGAAGGCAAGCTTGGTAGGCTTTGTTGCCGTAAGGCACGTGTATCCTTTATTCGCAGTTTAATATCACCATTTTCCGGCTCAATCGTTGCCGCAAAGCGTAAATTCGCCTCGGTATATTCATGAGCACAGTAAATAAGCGTGCTTGCCGGTAATTGCGCTATTTTCTTTAGCGATTGGAACATTACCTCTGCGGGTCCAGAATGGAGGCGGCCACAACCTGCACCAAATAAGGCATCGCCACAAAACAACATGCCTTCCACTAAAAACCCAATATGCCCTTTAGTATGTCCTGGAATATCTAAAACCTGAATGACAGGAAAATTAACACTCACCTTCACATCCTCACAGGCAGAAAGAGGGTGAGTAATACTCGGAATAAACTCATTCTTCGGCCCATAAACTGGAATATCATACTGTTCCAGTAACGCATTAATCCCATTCACATGATCATGACAACCATGGGTAATGAGTATTGCAATAGGGATTAAGCCGCTTTGTTTCAAGGCATCTAAAACAGGTAGGGCATCACCAGGATCAACAATTAATACATGCTGAGAATTCGATGCTTGAATAAACCAGATATAATTATCTTTAAAAGCGGGAATGGCATGTGTTTTTAGCATTGTTATGATCACCGTTGAGATACGTTTATGACTGATTATAAAACAGATAATGAACAAACGATGACTGATTGGTGGCAAAGCCCTCTCGGACAGCATGTTTTAATGCAAGAGCAGTCACTCTTACAATTGCTATCGCCTCATTTTCATGGCTACTTCCAATTACAAACGGGGCTCAAGCAATCACTACTGCCACAGCTTTCTAAACCCAGCATCCAGAAAGTAATGGCGCCGTCAGCAGATCTTCATGGTGACAGCAGTGCATTGCCATTCAAGTGTCACAGTATCGACACCTTATTATTACCCCATGTTTTAGAGTTTTCCAGCGATCCTCATCAAGTGTTGCGCGAAGCAGAACGTGTTTTAGTATCTGATGGTATCTTGGTATTATGTTGTTTTAATCCGTGGAGTTTATGGGGGTTACGCCGCTTATTTTCATGGCAAGATGGCCCGCCGTGGCAAGGCGTTTTTTTTAGTCAAACAAGAATTAAAGACTGGTTAGCATTGTTAAATTTTGAAGTGGTTACAGCGAAAAAGTATCTATTTCAACCGCCACTAAGCTCACCCAAATGGTTAAATAAGCTCAGTCTAATGGAGCGTTGGGGACAACGTCTATGGCCAGCTTTTGCAGGTGCAACCATTTTAATTGCTACAAAACGTACCATCCCTTTAACACCCAGTCCACAACGGTGGCGGGCACAACCATTATTTCCCTCGGGGCGTCTTATTGGCAAGCCGGCAACAAGAGAACAAATAAACAAATGAGTGATGTTGAATTATTTACTGATGGCGCATGTAGTGGCAACCCTGGCCCAGGCGGCTGGGGGGCTATACTCCGCTCAAAAGGTGTTGAAAAAGAACTCTCCGGTGGTGAAAAAGACACAACGAATAATCGCATGGAAATGATGGCTGTTATTGCCGGTTTAGAGGCGTTAAGTAAATCTTGCCAAGTCAAAGTGACCACCGATTCACAATATGTGATGAAAGGCATGCAAGAATGGTTGCCGGGTTGGAAAAAGCGTAATTGGATGACCGCAGGAAGAAAACCCGTCAAAAATGTCGACCTTTGGCAAAGAATGGAAAAAGCAGCCCAACAGCATCAATTAGAATGGGAGTGGGTAAGAGGCCATCAAGGTCACGTTGAAAATGAGCGTGCTGATGCATTAGCCGTTGCAGCTCGCGAGTTAATTGTTAAAAAGTGAGAATATAATGGCTGAACAGCTCATAAAACGACAAGTTGTACTGGATACAGAAACAACAGGATTAAGTACTTCCGATGATCACCGTATTATCGAAATTGGTTGTGTCGAATTGGTTAACCGCCGCTTAACAGGTGAAACATTCCATCAATATATCAATCCTGAACGAGCCATTGATGCAGGCGCGATGGAAGTGCACGGTATTAGTAATGAGTCATTATTAGATAAGCCAAAATTTGCTGAAATAGCAGAAGACTTTATGCAGTTTATAAAGGGTGCTGAACTCATTATTCATAATGCTGCATTTGATGTTGGGTTTCTCAACCATGAATTGGCTAAAATCAGAACAGAAAAACGACGTATTAATGATGTAAGCACAGTGTTAGACACACTTAAACTTGCCCGCGACAAACATCCTGGACAAAAAAACAACCTCGATGCCCTTTGTCGACGTTATGAAGTTGATAATTCCAACCGTGAACTACATGGTGCCCTGCTTGATTCTGAAATTTTAGCAGATGTCTACTTAGCCATGACGGGGGGGCAAGTGAGTCTATCTTTAGCAACAGAAGAACCTGTCGCTAAAGATAAGACAGGTGAAGATAATGTAACAACACAAAAGAAACGTGGTCCCTTTCGCATTATCAAGGCAAGCCAAGATGAGCTTCACGCACATGAAGAAAACTTACAACGCATCGATAAAGCCAGTGGCGGTGAGTGTATTTGGTTAAAAAAATAGTTCTCACGCTTGAATTTATTTTTTCTGCCCCCAGTTAACGGGTTTACGACAATCAAACCCGGAACTTGGAAATCATGAGTAACGAAGAAATCAACAACGATGACGTTGAAAATAACGAAGTAGAAGTAGAAATCAATGAAGATCCTGCTGCATTACTAGAAGATGCTCGCAACAAGGCAGATGAACATTGGAACGAATTATTACGTGCTAAGGCTGATATGGAAAACCTTCGCCGCCGCCAAGCCCGTGATTTAGAGAATGCACATAAACATGCACTCGATAAATTCGTTGCAGAATTACTGCCTATTTATGACAGCATGGAATTAGGTCTTAATGCATCTGATGGTGAAGAAGCATCAATCGAGGCTGTACGTGGAGGCCTTGAAATGACCATGAAGATGTTTTTATCTTCAATCAACAAGTTTGGTTTAGAACAAGTTAATCCTGCTGAAGGTGAAGACTTTGATCCTGAGCAGCACCAAGCAATGGCAATGCAACCCGTAGAAGGGATGGAAGCAAACAAAGTGCTTACCGTTGCACAAAAAGGCTTTCAATTTAATGGCCGCTTACTACGCCCAGCAATGGTGCTTGTTTCACAATAAACCAAAATGCACTGTCATTCCTGCTTGCGATTAGTGGGAATCTAGAAGCAGTAGATATAGAGACTACCGCAACTATAAATAGGTTCTCGATAAACGATCTCAAGAATGACAAGTTATAAAGTTAAAAACACATAAAAAACAACAAAGTGGCACTCTAGGCTTGAAATTAAATTTTCGCCCCCCACTTACTACACAACCGCTGGTGTAACCGGCAAATAATTTTAAAGAATGATGGAGATAAACAATGGGTAGAATTATTGGTATTGATTTAGGAACAACGAACTCGTGTGTTTCTGTTTTAGAAGATGGTAAAGCACGCGTAATTGAAAACAGTGAAGGTGATCGCACCACACCATCGATTGTTGCCTTTACAAAAGATGACGAAGTATTAGTAGGTCAATCAGCTAAACGTCAAGCAGTGACAAATCCTAAAAACACATTATTTGCTATCAAGCGTTTAATTGGTCGTAAATTTAAAGATGACGTTGTTCAGCGTGACATTGACATGGTGCCTTACAGCATCGTTGGAGCCGATAACGGTGATGCATGGGTTGATGCTAACGGTAAAAAAATGGCGCCACCAGAAGTTTCTGCACGTGTTTTGATGAAAATGAAGAAAACAGCCGAAGAATTCTTAGGTGAAGAAGTAACAGAAGCTGTTGTTACTGTTCCTGCTTACTTTAATGATTCTCAACGTCAAGCAACTAAAGATGCAGGTAAAATTGCAGGCCTAGAAATCAAACGTATTATCAATGAACCAACAGCAGCTGCATTAGCTTACGGTATGGATAAAAAACGTGGTGATTCAACTATCGTAGTTTATGACTTAGGTGGTGGTACATTCGACGTTTCAGTTATTGAAATTGCAGATATTGAAGGCGAGCATCAGTTTGAAGTATTAGCGACTAACGGTGATACATTCCTTGGTGGTGAAGATTTTGATCAACGCATCATCGAACATTTAGTAGCTGAATTCAAAAAAGACCAAGGTGTTGATTTATCAAAAGATCCTTTAGCACTTCAACGTCTAAAAGATGCAGCTGAAAAAGCAAAAATTGAATTATCTTCAAGTGCACAAACAGACATCAACTTACCATATGTAACAGCTGATGCCTCAGGTCCTAAGCATTTAGAAATTCGTTTAACACGTGCAAAACTAGAATCATTAGTTGAAGACCTAATCATTCGTAGTTTAGAGCCATGTAAAAAAGCACTTAAAGATTCAGGTTTATCTCTTTCTGAAATCGATGATGTTATCTTGGTAGGTGGTCAAACACGTATGCCTAAGGTTCAAGAAGCGGTTAAAGAGCTATTCGGTAAAGAACCTCGTAAAGATGTAAACCCTGATGAAGCTGTTGCTTCTGGTGCAGCGATTCAAGCAGCCGTATTAGCCGGTGATGTAAAAGATGTCTTATTACTTGATGTAACACCATTAAGTCTTGGTATCGAAACAATGGGCGGTGTAATGACCAAGTTGGTTGATAAAAACACAACCATCCCAACAAAAGCGAACCAAGTATTCTCAACAGCTGATGACAATCAACCTGCAGTAACGATTCACGTATTACAAGGTGAGCGTGAAGTCGCTTCTGGTAATAAATCATTAGGTCGTTTTGACTTAGCAGATATTCCAGCAGCACCACGTGGTCAGCCGCAAATCGAAGTAACCTTTGATATTGATGCTAACGGTATCTTAAACGTATCTGCAAAAGACAAAAATACCGGTAAAGAACAATCTATCGTGATTAAAGCTTCAAGTGGTTTGTCTGACGAAGAAGTTGAACAAATGGTTCAAGATGCTGAAGCGCATGCTGATGAAGATCGTAAGTTCCAAGAGCTTGTTACAGTACGTAATGCTGCAGATGCACTTATTCATTCAACCAAAAAATCAATCACTGACTTGGGTGACAAGTTAGATGCTGATGAAAAAGTGAAAATTGAAGCTGCCGTTGAAGCATTAGAAGAAGCGGTTAAAGGCGAAGATAAAGATGACATCGAAGCTAAAACAACTGCATTAACTGAAGCATCAGGTAAGTTAGCAGAACAAGCTTATGCTGAAAATGCAGAAGCAGGTGCAGCACCAGAAGGCGAAGCTTCAGCAGAAGCAGCTGATGATGTTGTAGATGCTGAGTTTGAAGAAGTAGAAGACGACAAAAAATAATCTTTTATAAAGGTTATTTAGCAAGCCCACACTAAGACAGACGTAAGGTTTACCCTTGCGTCTGTTTTGTTGTATTTAAGATAGATACCTAGGTTACTTGAAGATGTAGGACTTACAACACCCGTCATTCTCGGGTGTTTGTATCGAGAATCTATTATCTTATGTCAATCCCAGCTAAAAACCTGCTGGAATGACAGGATAAAATAGACATCTTAAATAATCATGGGCATAGGCTTAGCGTGATATTTCGTAGCTTGGATCTTAATCCAATATGTCGGGTTCAAACACCGACCTACACTTAAAAATAGTACAGATAGTTAGGTAGATAAAATGGCAAGAGAAGACTTTTACGAAACACTGGGCGTATCTCGCACCGCGACAGAAGCTGAAATTAAAAAAGCGTATCGTCGCATGGCGATGAAGTATCACCCAGATCGTAATCCTGATAATGCTGATGCAGAAGCACACTTCAAAGAAGCTAAAGAAGCGTATGAGGTTTTATCTGATGCTCAAAAACGAGCCGCCTACGATCAATTTGGTCATGCTGGTGTAGATGGTTCTGCTGGTGGTCACCGAGGTGGTGGTGCAGGTGGGTTCAGTGATGTATTTGGTGATGTATTTAACGATATCTTTGGTGCCTCCGGTGGTGGTAGACAAAACTACCGCGGTGCAGATTTACGTTATCACCTTGATCTTACGCTAGAAGAAGCTGTTGCAGGAACAACCACTAAGATCCGTATCCCAGTTCATGTTAACTGTAAAACTTGTGATGGCAGTGGCGCGAAGAAAGGTACTAAGCCGGTTACATGTACAACCTGTGGCGGTCATGGCCAAGTTCGCATGCAGCAAGGTTTCTTCCAAGTACAACAGCCTTGTCCACATTGTCATGGCACCGGTCAAATGATCAAAGAGCCATGTAATGATTGTCATGGTGAAGGACAAATTCAAGAACATAAAACACTTTCGGTTAAAGTCCCAGCAGGTGTCGATACCGGTGACCGTATCCGTTTAAGCGGAGAAGGTGAAGCCGGCACAAATGGTGCCGAATCAGGCGATTTGTATGTTGAAATGCAAGTTAAACGTCATGATGTCTTTACTCGTGATGGCAGTAACCTATATTGTGAAATGCCAATTAGCTTCGTCACTGCAAGTTTAGGTGGAGAACTTGAAGTGCCAACATTAGAGGGTAAAGCCAGCTTAAAGATTCCAGAAGGCAGTCAAACAGGCCAGCAATTCCGCCTACGAGGTAAGGGTGTAAAATCTGTTCGTGGTGGTGCAGTGGGTGACTTAATGTGCCGTGTAGTGATAGAAACACCCGTCAAACTATCGAAAACACAAAAAGAACTATTAAAACAGTTTGATGAAACAATGAAAGGCAGTCACAAACACAGTCCTAAACATAGTTCATGGTTAGATGCTGTTAAAAAGTTTTTCGACTAAACTTATTTCAGTCATCCTCGCGAAAGCGGGGATCCATTGGCAGTAGAAATAAGCACTACTGTTGGATTCCCGCTTTCGCGGGAATGACGGACTTTATAGGGTTACCATTCAATTTACAGCGTTTAGAAAAATAAACCCCGTTCATGGTGAGTAGAAGCTGCACTTTGAAGTGACATGGATATATAATTTAGATCCCAGTTTAATATTACTGGGGATGATAATGTAGAACTAATTTCACCTAGGATAATTAAAACATGGCAACACGTATCGCAATTAATGGTGCTGCAGGGCGTATGGGTCGCTGCTTAATTCAAGCAGTTGAACAAACGGATGGCTTAGAATTAAGTGCCGCCATTGATCGCGCTGACTCTAGCTTAATCGGTGCGGATGCAGGCGAACTAGCCGGTGTTGGTAAGCTTAATGTCGCCATTACTAGTGATGTCGAAGCTGCCACTGTTAATTCAGATGTGATTATCGACTTTACCTTACCCGAAGTCACTATGGCTTTATTAGCTCACTGTGTAGAAAATCAATGCCACTTGGTTATTGGTACAACCGGCTTTTCGACTGAACAAAAAGCAGATATTGAACAAGCCTCACAGCAAGTCTCAATGGTTCTAGCGCCCAATATGAGTGTTGGCGTTAACCTATCTCTTAAGTTATTAGACATTGCAGCTCGCGTCTTGGGTGATGACGTTGATATTGAAATTGTAGAAGCCCACCACCGCCATAAAGTTGATGCCCCTTCAGGCACTGCGTTACGCATGGGTGAAGTTGTTGCTGATGCCTTAGGTCGTGACTTAAAAGAATGTGCCGTCTATGGTCGTGAAGGCCGTACTGGTGAACGTGATCGTAAAACAATTGGTTTTGCTACCGTGCGTGCTGGTGATATTGTAGGCGATCACACTGTGATGTTTGCTGATGAGGGTGAACGTGTTGAAATTACTCATAAAGCATCAAGCCGGATGACCTTTGCATTAGGTGCAATGCGCGCTTCTAGCTGGTTAATGAATCAAAAGTCTGGTTTATTTGATATGCAGGATGTTTTAGATTTAAGAGATTAAGTGTTTAC
>ENA-ORXI01001829-ORXI01001829.1-sediment-metagenome-genome-assembly--contig:-NODE-1829-length-16120-cov-15.614224_pt1 | contig 16120 bp, 13 predicted proteins | sample MGYA00237861_ERZ511468 | MGnify/ENA primary metagenome ERZ511468 (study PRJEB26299, sample SAMN06266213) | sediment metagenome | isolation source: Hudson Canyon methane seep mesocosm | place... | reverse complement strand
CAGAATCGAACTGGCACGCCCAGAAGGCGAGGGATTTTAAGTCCCTTGCGTCTACCAATTTCGCCACCGAGGCAACATATCTCCCTAAGAAGATGTACCCATTATAGCGTTTTTTTTTGAATTGGCTAGTATTTTTTTAATTTTTTTATAAAAAAAATATAAGATATTGTTAGTGAATGATTATTTTTTATTAAAGGAATTTAAAATAAGTCCCAGACAGGTTTTATATTGACCGGTAATGGGGCTAAACGACCTAATTCAACCCATTGGTTAGTGGTATTATGAAAATCAGAGCCAACCGAAGCGTATAAATTAAATTGTTTGGCAAATTGAATGGTACGTCTTATTTCATCGGGATTGCTCCGAGCGGTAATGACTTCAATGCCTTGTCCACCTTGTTCAGTGAAGGCGGTTAAAAATCGTCGCATCCAGCTTGCAGTCATTTTGTATCGCATCGGATGAGCTAAAACAGCAACGCCCCCAGCTTGATGAATCCATTGTGTCACTTGTTCTAGTGTTGCCCATTCAGTACTGACAAACGCCGGCTTTCCTTGAGCAAGATAATAGTTAAAGGCCGCTTGAAAGCTATCAACATAGTTATGTTCAAATAGAAAATTGGCTAAGTGGGTGCGCGTTATCATATTTAGATTTTCTTGTGCTGATAAGCGTTCAAATACATCAGGAATATTTTTTTTAGCTAATTTAGCGGATATTTTTTTTGCTCGGTCATTACGAATAGCTTGAATATGAGCGGCTCCTGCTAATAGTTCAGGATTATGATGGTCAATATTAAGTCCGACGATATGAAAGGTTTTATGTTGCCAGGTACATGAAAACTCGATGCCTGAAATAAGTTCTAATTGCTGTTGTTGGGCGGCTTTATGTGCAATATCTAATCCCGATACGGTATCGTGGTCAGTTAATGCTAAGGTGGTTACGCCTTTTTCTTTTGCCCGTATAACAAGAGCTTCTGGGGACAGTGAACCATCAGATTCAAGGCTATGGGAGTGTAAATCATAAACAGGATTTTGCATTATTGGTAGTCTCCATAGAGTTTGGCGTAGAGTCCTTTTTGATTGATAAGTTGCTGATGCTGTCCTTGTTCGCAGATTTTACCTTCTTCGAACACATAGACATGATTAGCTTGTTTAATAGCACTTAATCGGTGAGCAATAATGATGGTGGTACGCTGTGCTAAAAATTGATTAAGGGCATTATGCAGATTATATTCGGTTTCTGAATCTAATGCTGAGGTCGCTTCATCTAAAATGACAATGCTAGGATTGGCAATAATCATACGAGCAATGGCGAGCCGCTGACGTTGTCCGCCAGATAAACGCATGCCATTTTTGCCAACAAGAGTATCAAGTCCATTTTCTAATGCTTGAATAGTGGGTTCAAGTTGAGCAATGCGTAGTGCCTCCCAAAGTGCCTCATCAGAGATAGCTTTGCCTAAACTTAGGTTTTCACGAATACTGTCATTAAAGAGGATAGGGTGTTGTAAAACGGTAACAACATGTTCACGCACACAATCAAAGCCAATTTTAGTAATAGGGATATTATCGTAAAAAATCATGCCTTTTTGTGTGGGATATAAACCGATTAACGTTTGAATCAGTGTCGATTTTCCACCACCACTGGCTCCAACTAAGGCAATTTTTTCACCTGCTTTTATATTGAGGTTAATGCCATTTAAAATCGGCGTTTGTTTGCCATGATAAGCAAAATGTAGGTTTTGAATACGCAGACTGACGGTGCGTTTATTTTCAAAAGGATTTACTGTTTGCGGGTAGTGAGGTTCTTGTTGCAACTGTTGTAATTGGTTGATTCTATCTAAAGCCGCTTTAGCCGAATAAAAAGCATATTGAATACCGAGAATTTCTTGTACAGGTGCCATCATAAACCAAAGATAACCAAATACTGCGAGCATTTCACCAATACTTAAATCAGAATATAACACCATTAACATGGCGGCAGCCCGAAAAATATCAAAGCCAAATAAGAAAATTAAAAAACTAAAACGAGTGAGGGCATCGCTTTTCCATGTATAAGCAATCGCATGTTGTTTAACGTGTTGGGCAGAATCAATCAGCTTTTTATAATAGTGATGTTCACGATTACTTACGCGAATTTGCTGCATAGCTTCAAGTGTTTCGCTGAGGGACTGCTGAAAAATACCATACGCTGAATTTTCTTTGGCTTTTAGGTGTTTGACGCGCTTACCAACACTACGTGTAAAAAAAATAACCACAGGATTTAAGAGTAAAATAAACAAACCTAATTGCCAGTGCATCCACAATAAAATAGCGGCAGTGCCTATAATCGTCAGACAGGCGACCAATAATTTACTGGTGGTGGTACTGATAAAATTATCCAGCGTATCTAAATCGGTGACAAGGTGATTAATGACAGTACCGCTGCCTAAACTTTCATATTCCGACATTGAAATATGTTTAAGCTGTGTAATTTGTTGCGTGCGGATTTGAAAAATAACATCTTTAGAAATTCGTGTAAATTGACGCAGTTGTACAATATTTAAGCTGCTACCTAGTACTCGCAATACTAAACTAATAACTAAGATAACGCTGATATAAAGTATAGGGGTATGCCAGTGTTGTGGAAATACGTGATTAATAATTTTAACCGTATTGCTGGGATGATTAAGCAACACCTCATCGACGAGCAAGGGCATTAATAGCGGCACAGGCACGGTCACTAGCATGGCGAAAAATGCGAGAATATGAGCGGTAATAAGTTCTTTTTTATGGGATTTTACAATGCTAAGAATATATCGCCAAGTGTAAAGCTTGCTGTGATTAATAGTTTTCGTAGTCACGAATAGTATGAGCTTGAAAGGGAAAGAGTTTAGATTATAGCGTTATTTTTAGTAAATTGAGAATGAATACGTTAAGCTGATGTTTTTAGTTTTGATGATGTAGTGGTTGCGTAAAAATTTTATGTTAAAAAGGTGTGTAGGGATTATTTTATATTGTTGTTTAAGTGTGCAAGCGATGGCTGCTTTATCGCTAACGGAACAGCGTCAGCAATTTTTAAAGGCTGAAAAGACGTTATTATCTAAGGGTACATTTTCTCAAATCAGTGATGGGCTAGACTCATCCTATCCGTTATATTTTTATTTAGAGTACCAGTGGTTAAGCAAACATTTATCTGAAACTAAGCATATTAAGCAGTTTTTAAAAAAGCATCAATCTCGCTATAGTCAGCGACTAAAACGTAAGTGGTTAAATCGACTGTATAAGCAGCAGCGTTGGAATGATTTTGTAACGCATTTTAATGGGGCTAAAAGTACTGCCATGCAATGTCGTTATCAATGGGCTAACTATCAGAGAAATCATAAAACCCAAGCATTAAAAGCGACTCGTCAGATTTGGTTGTCAGGCAAGTCATTGCCCGATGACTGTAATGCATTATTAAAGGTATTTAAAAAATCAAACTATTTAACGCAAGATTTAGTATGGCAGCGGTTTAAATTAGCGATTAAATCTCGAGAAAAAAAGTTGGCGATTTTTTTAAGCAAAACCTTGACCAATAAACAGCGTCAAAAACACGCTAAATTTTGGTTGAAATTATTGAAAAATCCCAAGTTTTTAGTGAAAAAAGGAAGTTTGTCCAAAGTTTCTCGCAGTCAACAAGCGGAAATGATGGTTTATGCGATGCGACGTTTAGTGAATCAAGATGTTGATAAAGCGGCTAACATTTGGCAGCAACGGCGCGGAGCATTCAAATTAACAGCGTCACAAATTAATACCATTGAGCGAAGCATTGCTTTGCAATATACCTTTAATAAATCACCTAAAGCGAATAAATATTTTAAGCGTTTAACCCATTTAGATAAAACGTCACGAACATGGTCGGTGCGTGCTGCATTATTAGCAGAGGATTGGCGTTTAGTGCAAAAAAGATTAAAGCAATTAACAAAAGAGGAGCAGGAAGAAAATCGTTGGCAATATTGGCAAGCCCGTACTTTTTTTAAGTTAGGTAAGCAAGATAAAGCAATTCTTATTTTTAAAAAATTAGCGAGTCAGCGTAGTTATTATGGCTTTATAGCGGCTGATTTTTTACAACAAAAATATGCACTAAATAATAGCCCGATTAAAGTGGATGCAGAAAAATTAAAGCAGCTATTAAAGAGCGATGATTTTTTGATTATGCAGGAGTTTATGGCGATTGAAAAAACCAAGACAGCACAATTATATTGGTGGAGTGCCTTAAAAAAGTTAAAACAGCCGCAGTTATTGATAGCGGCGAAGATTGCGCAAACATGGGGCTGGGATAAGCAAGCGATGATTGCGGTGGCGAGAGCGAAGCATTGGAATGATGTTGATTTACGTTTTCCGATGAATTTTGTGAATGAAATTAAGCAGAATGCTAAAAATAAAGCTTTAGCAGAGCCTATTATTTATGGCTTAATTCGTCGGGAAAGTATGTTTGATGAATTGGCAAAATCACCCGTTGGGGCGTTGGGTTTAATGCAAGTTATGCCGCAGACGGGGAAGCAAATTGCAAAAGCGATGAAATTAAAAAAACATTCCAGCAAGCAATTATTAAAGGCAAGTTTGAATATTAATTTTGGTAGTTTTTATTATAAGCAAATGCTGGATAAATTTGATAGTCACTTTGCTTTGGCGGCAGCGGCTTACAATGCAGGGCCTCATAGGGTAAAACGCTGGTTAAGTCAGGATGTTGCAATGGCGGCTGATATTTGGGTTGAGTCTATACCTTATAAAGAAACGCGTGAATATGTTGCCGCGGTTTTGACGTATGCGTTGATTTATCAGCAAAAATTAACGGAAAAAAATATGCGTATGAGTTTTTTCTTGAAAGATATTAAAATTAGGCAAGACATTCTTAAATAGGCGGATAAAACCTAGTGAAAACCTAGGATAAAACCCTTAGTAAACGGTATAATGCTAACAATAATTATAATAATATAAACAGGATTTAGAATGGAAAAGCAACATAGTTACGACCGTGAGGATTTATTAAAGTCTGGACGGGGTGAGTTATTTGGTCCTGAAAATGCTCAACTTCCTTCACCTAATATGTTGATGATGGATCGAATTACACATATTTCTGATGAAGGCGGGGAATTTGATAAGGGTGAAGTGATTGCTGAACTTGATATTGATCCTAGTTTATGGTTTTTTGATTGCCATTTTAAAGGCGACCCTGTTATGCCAGGTTGTTTAGGATTGGATGCTATGTGGCAGTTAGTCGGTTTTTACTTGGGTTGGTGTGGTGGCCCAGGGAAAGGACGTGCATTAGGTGTGGGTGAAGTTAAATTTACTGGTCAAGTGTTACCTAATGCAAAAAAAGTGATTTATAACGTGCAATTAAAACGCGTTATTATGCGTAAATTAGTCATGGGTATTGCAGATGCTACCATGGAAGTTGACGGTAAGATTATTTATACAGCGAAGGATTTACGCGTTGGGTTATTTACAAATACATCAAGCTTCTAAGGTATTAAAAAATGAAAAGAATCGTTATAACAGGGTTGGGGGTTGTTTCAAGTATTGGTAATGACAGCGATACGGTTTTAAAGTCATTGCAAGAAGGAACATCAGGTATTAGTTTTGCAGATGACTATAAAGAACTGGGTTTTCGCAGTCATGTTCGCGGTGCTATTGATATTAATTTAGATGATTTTATTGAGCGTAAAATTAAGCGTTTTATGGGCGATGGTGCGGCATTTAATTATATTGCCATGCAGCAAGCCATTGATGATGCCGGCTTAGAAGATAATGAAGTATCTAATGTGCGTACTGGTTTGATTATGGGTTCAGGTGGGCCATCAACATCAAACTTAGTGGCGGCAGCGGATATTTTGCGTGAGAAAGGTTTAAAACGGGTGGGGCCTTATATGGTGCCACGTACCATGTCGAGTACCAATATTGCGTGTTTAGCAACGCCGTTTAAAATCAAAGGTATTAACTATTCGATTACCTCGGCGTGTGCGACCAGTGCGCATTGTATTGGTAATGCGATGGAGCAAATTCAATTAGGTAAACAAGATATTGTGTTTGCTGGCGGCGGTGAAGAAGTACATTGGACTATGTCAGTATTATTTGATGCGATGGGTGCAATGTCGTCTAAATATAATGATACGCCAACCACTGCTTCGCGTGCCTATGATGCAACGCGTGATGGCTTTGTTATTTCGGGTGGTGGTGGTGTATTAGTGCTTGAAGAATTAGAGCATGCAAAAGCCCGTGGCGCGAAGATTTATGCTGAATTAACCGGTTATGGGGCAACCTCTGATGGTTATGATATGGTGCAGCCTTCCGGTGAAGGGGCAGTGCGTTGTATGCAGCAAGCAATGGCAACGATTCAAGGTGATAAAGTTGATTACGTGAATGCTCATGGTACCAGTACGCCAGTGGGCGATGAAAAAGAGCTAGGTGCATTACGTGAAGTGTTTACACCTGAAAAAATGCCATTTATTACCTCAACAAAATCATTAACCGGTCATGCTTTAGGGGCGGCAGGTGTGAATGAGGCGATTTATTCTATCTTAATGATGAAAAATAATTTTATCAGTGCATCCGCTAATATTACCGAACTTGATGCAGTGGCAGAAGGCATGCCGATTGTAGCAGCACGCAAAGATAATGTGAGCTTAGATACGGTTATGTCGAATAGCTTTGGTTTTGGTGGCACGAATGCCTCGTTGATTTTTCAGCGTTATAACGGTTAATTATTAGAGAATGCCAAGTATCAAACAAGAACGGGTTGAATTGAATAAACTGCATAAACGCTTACGCCGTCATGTAGGCAGTGCGATTGCTGATTTCAATATGATTGAAGCAGGCGATAAGGTCATGGTATGTTTATCGGGTGGCAAAGACTCCTATACCTTGCTTGATATTTTATTGCATTTACAAAAAACCGCCCCGATTGATTTTGAGATTTTAGCGGTTAATTTAGATCAAAAGCAGCCTAATTTTCCCGAACATATTTTGCCTGAATATTTAGAAAAATTAGGCGTTAGCTATCATATTATTGAACGTGACACTTATAGTGTGGTGAAGCGTTTAATTCCTGAAGGGCAAACAACCTGTAGTTTATGTTCACGATTACGCCGTGGCTCTTTATATGGTTACGCGAAAGAAAATAACGTGACTAAAATTGCATTAGGTCATCACCGCGATGATATTTTAGAGACATTTTTTCTGAATTTATTTTATGCGGGTAAGCTTAAAGCCATGCCCGCTAAATTATTGAATGATAAAGCAGATAATATGGTGATTAGGCCCTTGGCATATTGTAAGGAAAAAGATATTAAGCTTTATGCTGAGGCAAAGCAGTTTCCGATTATTCCGTGTAATTTATGTGGTTCGCAAGAAAATTTACAGCGTCAAGCGATGAAAGTGATGCTGGAAGGCTGGGATCAACAATTTCCAGGGCGTTTAGAAAGTATTTTTTCGGGTTTACAAAATATAGCTCCGTCACAGTTAATGGATTCAAATTTGTTTGATTTTATGGGTTTAAAATTAAATGAAACAACGAGTGAGCATGATGCTGGTATTGATAACGAACAAACTGGTTTGGATATTTTAGAGTTATAAAATTAATGTAATTAGGATTAAGAATGAATGTTTTAATTGTTGACGATAGTGCGGCGATTCGTTTGGTTGTTTCTCAATGTATTAAGGAACTGCAGCATGACGTGACTGAAGTAGGGTCGGGTGCAGAGGCGGTTGAATACATGACAGATCGTAATAGTAAAGATGTCGATTTAATTTTAATGGATATTGAAATGCCGGGTATTAATGGCATTGAAGCGACACGTCAAATTAGGGATTTGTGTGCAGATTGGTTTCCTATTATATTTTTGACCTCGTTAATTGATGATCAGTCTTATGAAAAAGGTATCATGTCAGGCGGTGATGCTTACTTGATGAAGCCCATTGTACCTATACGTTTAAAGGCTGAAATTAAAGCGATGGAACGTATTTATTTAATGCGTGAAAAATTAAAATCAGCAGAAAAAGAGTTATTAGCGGCTAATGAACATTTATTGCAATTATCACTCATTGACCAATTAACAGGCTTAAGTAATCGCCGCCATTTTGATGAAACGCTAGCGGCTCAATTTAAATTAGCAACCCGCAATAAACAGTCATTATCGGTTGTTATCTGCGATATTGATTTCTTTAAAGTGTATAACGATAGCTACGGGCATCAGGTAGGCGATGAATGCTTGCAAAAAGTAGGTAAAGCATTAAAGCAAGGTACAGCAAGACCGACAGATTTGGCTTGTCGTTATGGCGGAGAAGAATTTATTTTTGTTTTACCGAGTACGCCTTTGGCGGGTGCTAAAATATTTGCAGAAGAAGTTAGAAAAGCGATTGAAGGATTAAAAATAGTGCATGAAGGCTCAACGGTTAATGATTTTGTGACCTTAAGTTTAGGCGTAGCGAGTTATCATGGGCAATTTGATAATGAAGAACAAATTACTAAAGCCGCTGATGATGCTCTTTATAGAGCAAAAGAAAATGGGCGTAATCGCGTTGAAATAAGTGAATGATTTTTTAGCTAAGGATTTTATTCAGACACCAGAAGGGCTTATTTTTGCGGTGGTTGAGCAAGGCTTAGAGCAAGGCAAGATATTATGTTTTTTACGTTATCAGCTGACGGATACAGGTTTAACTAAGTTAAAAACAGATGCTGCGAATCAATTATTAGCCCGAGAATATCCCCAGTATTTATTTTTTTCACCACGAAAAGCAGCACATTTGCATGCTGTTGCGGTTAATGATGTTCAATATCATTACCAACCTAAAGCGGTACTTCAGCAATTATTAAACAAAAAATCTCCTGACCTTATCGAGCAAGACTGCATTGCTTTATGTACATTATTAGCTGAAAAAGGTTTTGATTTATCGGCAATAGGGGTGACGGGTTCATTATTAATTGAAGCTCAGTCGAGTGCGTCAGATATTGATTTAGTTGTTTACAATCGTGAGGTATTTCATCAACTCAGAGCCGTTATTGAGCAGTGTATTGCAGAAGGCAGTTTGACGCATTTAGATACCAATGCATGGCAGGATTCTTATCAACGTCGTGAGTGTGATTTAAGCTTTGATGCTTATGTATGGCATGAGCAACGTAAATTTAATAAAGCCTTAATTAATGGGCGTAAATTTGATATTAGCTTGGTGAATAGCGGGATTGATGATGCGGCGATACAGTATAAAAAGCATAGCCACCAAGTATTACAGTTAAAAGTAATCAATGCAGATTATGCGTTTGATTATCCAGCACGATTTATAGTTGAACACGATGAAATTGATGAAGTGGTGTGTTATACCGCAACCTATACTGGGCAAGCAGTAGTCGGTGAAATCATCGAAGTCGCTGGCGTGTTAGAAACAACAGCAGCGACTAAACGCATTTTAGTGGGTTCAAGTCGTGAAGCAATAGGCGAATATATTAAGGTTATTCGGTGAATAAAATATTAACCAATGTAGAAGCCGTTATTTTAGATATGGATGGTTTAATCTTAGATACCGAAGTGAGTTATTTTGCCGCATGGAAGTATGCACTTAACGAGCAAGGTTATTTGTTGGACGATAAATTTTGTGCGAGTTTATCAGGCGTATCCTTTAGTCATCTTGAAGCATTATTAACAGAACATTATGGAAAAATTAATTTCACACAGTTTTGTGAGACTAGCGGGAAAATTTGGCGGCAGAATGCAGAACAACACGGCATTGCTGTTAAACAAGGTGCGGCTGAATTATTAGTCATGTTGAAAGAGCATAATATCCCTTATTGTTTAGCAAGTAATAGTGCTAAAAAAAATGTACAAGAATGCTTAGTATATGCTGGTTTAGGCGATGAGTTTAGCTTGCGAGTATGTGGTGATGAGGTTGATAAGCCCAAACCGGCAGGTGATATTTTTTTAGCAGCGGCAAATCGCTTAGGCAAGCCGTTAGAGATGTGCTTGATTGTAGAAGATTCTTTAATCGGTTTGAGAGCGGCGAATCATGCAGGTTCAACGCGTACGATTTTGGTACCTTCAATTTTTCCGGTGAGCGATGAAGCAAAAAATTGTGCAACGAGTATTTTTGCTAATTTAATGGATTTTCAAAAATGCTTGAAAATGAGTTTGTCTGCTCATTAAACGGTATAATCTTTCTTTTTTGTCATATTGGCTATTGCTTTGAAAAATTCTTCCCCTACGATTACCGTTATTGCTCCTGCTCGATTACATATGGGGTTTATTGATTTAAGTGGTTCATTAGGTCGTCATTTTGGTAGTATTGGTATCGCATTAAATGAAATTAATACCACGGTTTCATTATCTTCAGCCCCTGAATTTATGCGTAGTGGCGCTGCATCAGAAAGGGCGAATCATTGTTTTAAACAGTTATGTGATGAATTAAAGGTCTCTAATCAACTGCACTTACATATAGAGCAAGTCATTCCTGAGCATGTAGGATTAGGCTCTGGCACACAAATGTCATTAGCAATCGGTATGGCATTAAGTGCTTTTTATAATTTAGATTTAACGGTACGCGATATTGCCTTATTAACCGCTCGCGGTGCTCGTTCAGGTATTGGTATTGCGATGTTTGAACAAGGTGGATTAGTAGTTGATGGTGGGCGCGGAGAACAGACATTAACGCCACCGGTTATTTCTCGTATGCCTATTCCGGAATCATGGCATTTTATTTTGGTTTTAGATACGCGGGGTCAAGGGTTGCATGGTGAGGATGAAATTGCAGCATTTAAGGCATTACCGCCATTTCCACAGCAACAAGCCGCTCAACTCTGTTATTTATTGATGATGCAGGCATTGCCCGCTGTTGCAGAGAATAATATACAGTTATTTGGCGAGGTAATTACTCAATTACAGCAATCAGTGGGTGAGCATTTTGCAGCGGCACAAGGTGGCATATTTACTAGTGCTGAAGTTGCTGATGCGATGACTTTTTTACAACAGCACGGTGCAACTGCGATTGGACAAACCTCTTGGGGGCCAACAGGATTTTGTGCCGTAGAAGGTTATGAGCAAGCCAATCATTTAAAAGTAAAAGTAGAGCAAGCTTTTACGCAACATGAACATTTACAGGTGTTAGTGGTCAGTGCACGTAATGGTGGCGGTGAGGTGATTATTCATACTGATGGCAGTTAGTTATGTCTTAATTATTGCTCAATCGGGCAGAATGTTAGCAGCATTAGCAAAACAAGCCGATGAAAATACTTTGGTAATTGATTTATTTGCTGATGAAGATACTTTGGCGTTGGCCAATCACTATTCTCAAGTAGCAACATTAGTATTAGATACTATTAAGCCTTTATTGATGAGGCTTAAAGAACAATTTAATATTATTAAAGTTGTGTATGGTAGCGGTTTAGAGCAATACCCTGAAACATTAGCTTATTTACAGCATAATTTTAAAGTCTGTGGCTGTGATGTGATGGATATAGATTTTCAAGGCTTAGATGCACTGAATATTAACTATCCAGCAGTCAGTTTTTATTATCCTGATGAACCTGAAAAGTGGCTGATAAAGTCGTTTCAAAGTGCCGGTGGAATGGGTGTGAGTGGTTGTGATAGAAAAATAGTATTAGGCGAATATTATCAGCGTTTTTGTGCGGGTATTTTAGGTTCAGCTTTATTTGTTGCGAATGGTAAAGATGTGCAGATTATCGGTTTTCATCGACAATGGTCAGTGAGCGACACCGATTTTCGATTCGCAGGTATTATTCAATATCAAGGTTATCCAGAACAGCTGCAAGCACTTGTCTATGCATGGTTGATAGAGTTAGTGGCATATTATGATATTCAAGGTTTAGGCAGTTTGGATTTTATTGTTAATGGCGAAAGGTGTTATTTTTTAGAATTAAATTTGCGTCCGCCTGCGAGTGCCATGTTATATCCTGAATTACCTTTATGGCAGATACATACTGAATCTTTAGTTGATTTTATAGTGCCTGAGATAGATGAAATATCCGCAATGCAAGTGATGTATGCCACACAAGATTATGCAATTGGTGAACTACAATGGCCAGATTGGTGCGTGGATAGACCGCAAAAGCAGTCGAATATTAAAAAAAATGAGCCACTTTGTAGTATTATGGCTAGTGAAATTAGCGTGAAAAGCACGTTAGCGTGTTTGTCTCAACGACAGGCAGTTATAGAAAATAATATAAATTTAGGTAGATAGGCCTTATGCAATATAGAGCAAGTGTTAATAAATTAACGCAGCCGTTAGTTGATCAATTAATTAATGAAGCGGATAAATTAAGATTAGATGTCCAAACCCTAGCGTGTGGTGCAACAATTATTGATGCAGGGATTAATGTTTTAGGGGGTTTAGAAGCGGGGCGTATTATTACCGAAATTTGTTTAGGCGGCATGGGTACAGTTTCATTATCGCATACACAATATACTGAAAATTGGCCGTTAACGGTTAATGTACATACTAGCAACCCAGTTTTAGCGTGTTTGGGTAGTCAATATGCGGGCTGGAGTTTGTCGCATGAAAAATATTTTGCATTAGGTTCGGGGCCGGCTCGGGCTATGGCTGTTAAGGAAAAAGACGGCAAACCCGCACCTGTTGAAGCCTTATATAAAGAATTAAATTATAAAGATGAAGCTGAAACGGCTACATTAGTGATTGAGAATGACAATATTCCACCGGTGGAAATTGTTGAAAAAGTCGCTAAAGCCTGCGGTGTAGAGGCTAATAAGTTAACCATTATTGTGACGCCAACCAGCAGTCTGGCTGGTGGTGTGCAAGTAGTTGGGCGAGTGTTAGAAGTAGCGATGCATAAAGCCCATGAATTACATTTTCCTTTAGAAAATATTGTTGATGGTATGGGTAGTGCGCCATTATGCCCGCCACATCCTGATTTTGTACAAGCGATGGGTCGTACTAATGATGCGATTTTATTTGCAGGGCAAGTACATATTTTTGTAAAAGGTGATGATGAGGCAGCGGAAAAATTGGCCAATGAATTGCCAAGCTCAACCTCAAAAGATTATGGCAAGCCGTTTGCTCAGGTCTTTAAAGATGCAAAATATGATTTTTTCAAAATTGATGGCATGTTATTTAGCCCAGCAAGCGTGATTGTGACTGCAGTAGAATCAGGTAATAGTTTTCGTGCAGGTAAATTAGATAATGATTTGTTAAATCAATCTTTTGGCGCATAATAAAAATATCCTTTAAGCTTCTATTTTTACCTAAGAATTTAGGGTAAAATAGAGGGCTTTTATTTATAAAAATGGTTTTGATACCTAATCCTTTTAGAGTACAGCAATGACAGATTTATCGCTTTATAGAAATATCGGTATTTTCGCGCACGTTGATGCGGGAAAAACGACAACAACGGAACGTATCCTTAAGCTGACGGGTAAAATCCATAAGCTAGGTGAAGTACATGATGGTGCGGCAACGACTGATTTCATGGAACAAGAGCAAGAGCGTGGAATTACTATTCAGTCTGCTGCGACTTCATGTTTTTGGAATGATCATCGTTTCAATATTATTGATACACCAGGACACGTTGATTTTACTATTGAGGTATATCGTTCATTAAAAGTACTCGATGGTGGTGTAGGGGTATTTTGTGGTTCAGGAGGTGTTGAGCCGCAATCAGAAACTAACTGGCGTTATGCGAATGACTCAGAAGTTGCCCGTATTATTTTAGTTAATAAACTAGATCGTTTAGGTGCTGATTTCTACCGTGTGGTTAAGCAAGTTGAAGACGTATTAGGTGCAAACCCATTGGTTATGGTTTTACCAATTGGTACAGAAGACGATTTCGTGGGTGTGGTTGATTTATTAACTGAAAAAGCATGGGTTTGGGATAGTTCAGGTGATCCAACGAACTATGAAATTCAAGATGTACCAGCAGATATGGTTGATGATGTTGCTGAATACCGTGAAAAATTAATTGAAACAGCATTAGAAGAAGATGATGTTGCAATGGAAGCTTACTTGGAAGGCGAAATGCCAAGTATGGAAACTATTAAGGCTTGTATCCGTAAAGGAACCATCAACCTTAGCTTTTTCCCAACTTATTGTGGTTCAGCATTCAAAAACAAAGGTATTCAATTAGTATTGGATGCGGTTATTGATTACCTACCATCACCGACTGAAGTTAAACCTCAGCCAGAAGTGGATGATGAAGGTGAAGAAACAGGTGAATTAGCGATTGTTGATATTGATCGTCCTTTCCGTGCGTTAGCATTCAAAATTATGGATGATCGCTATGGTGCATTAACCTTTATTCGTATTTACTCAGGTATATTGAATAAAGGCGATACCTTAATGAATAGCTATACAGGTAAAACTGAGCGTATCGGGCGTATGGTAGAAATGCATGCCGATGAGCGTATTGAGCTAGACAGGGCACAAGCGGGTGATATTATCGCGGTTGTGGGTATGAAAAATGTACAAACAGGTCATACATTATGTGACCCTAAAAATCCAGCGACATTAGAGCCAATGGTCTTCCCAGATCCTGTTATCTCAATTGCGGTTTCGCCAACTGATAAAGCCGGTTCTGAGAAAATGGGGATTGCGATTGGTAAAATGGTTGCCGAAGATCCTTCTTTCCGTGTTGAAACCGATGAAGATTCAGGTGAAACAATCCTACGTGGAATGGGTGAGTTACATTTAGATATTAAAGTTGATATTCTAAAGCGTACGCATGGTATCAATGTTGAAGTGGGTAAGCCTCAAGTTGCCTACCGTGAAACCATTACTCAAACGATTGAAGATAGCTATACACATAAAAAGCAATCAGGTGGTTCAGGTCAGTTTGGTAAGATTGATTACCGTATTGAGCCGGGTGAGCCAGGTTCAGGTTTTGTCTTTGAATCAAAAGTAACCGGTGGTAATGTACCTAGAGAATTCTGGCCAGCGGTTGATAAAGGTTTCAAAAGCATGGTTGATACCGGTGTATTAGCAGGTTTCCCTTGTTTAGATTTTAAAGTAACCTTATTAGATGGTGGTTTCCACGCAGTGGATTCATCAGCGGTTGCGTTTGAAATTGCAGCGAAAGCGGCCTATCGTCAATCAATTCCTAAAGCAGGTCCTCAATTAATTGAGCCTATTATGAAAGTGGATGTTTTCACACCAGATAGTCATGTTGGAGATGTTATTGGTGATTTAAACCGTCGACGTGGCATGATTCAAGGACAAGACGCAGGTGTAACAGGCGTTCGTATTAAAGCAGAAGTGCCATTAAGCGAAATGTTTGGTTATATCGGTGATTTACGGACAATGACATCAGGTCGTGGACAATTCTCTATGGAATTTTCTCATTACCTACCATGTCCTAAAAACGTTGCTGAAGAAGTGATTAAAGAAGTACAAGAGCGTAATAAAAATAAATAAGTAATTTAGTTTATTTTTAAGTGCTGCAAAAGCCAGTTCATAGCAATATGAGCTGGCTTTTTTACGTTTAGAGATTTTTTTTGGGACGCAGACTTTAGTCTGCCATAAAAATGTAGGCTAAAGCCAACGCCCCACGTTGCTTAAATATTTAGCAATAAATGAGCCGGTGATTCTAAGCTTTCTTTAATGGCCACTAAAAACTGTACGGCATCGCTACCATCAACTAAACGATGGTCGTAAGACAATGCTAGATACATAATCGGACGAATCACCATTTCACCTTTTTCTACCACCACACGTTCTTTAATTGCATGCATACCTAAAATAGCACATTGAGGCGGATTTAAAATAGGTGTGGATAGCATGGAACCAAAGGTACCGCCATTAGTAATCGTGAAAGTGCCGCCACTTAAATCTTCATAAGTCAGTGAGCCATCTTTGGCTTTATTGCCAAATTCACGAATAGATTTTTCTAATTGTGCGAAATCTAATTGTTCTGCGTCGCGTAAAACAGGGACGACTAAACCCCGTGGTGAAGACACCGCAATGCCAATATCATAATAGCCGTGATAAATAATATCTTGTTTATCAACTGAGGCATTCAAGGCAGGGAAACGTTTTAAGGCTTCAATCGAGGCTTTAATAAAAAAAGACATAAAACCTAATTTTACATCGTGTTTATCGGTAAACCGGGTTTGATATTGACTACGTAAATCCATAATGCTCTGCATATTCACCTC
>ENA-ORXI01001826-ORXI01001826.1-sediment-metagenome-genome-assembly--contig:-NODE-1826-length-16160-cov-6.534788_pt1 | contig 16160 bp, 17 predicted proteins | sample MGYA00237861_ERZ511468 | MGnify/ENA primary metagenome ERZ511468 (study PRJEB26299, sample SAMN06266213) | sediment metagenome | isolation source: Hudson Canyon methane seep mesocosm | place... | reverse complement strand
TACTTAGATAAGTCCAAAGGTTCACCCCAGAACTGATCAGCAATCAAATATTCTTCTATTGGATTTCCACCAATAATATGTTCATCTACTATTCTATCAATTTTTTCCTTAGATAATTGAACATACATATGATGACCTGGTTCTACTAACATAACTGGTCCCATTTGACACCGTCCAAGACATGAAGTTCTAATTGCTTGTACTGGTCCCATAAGGCCTTTTTCCATTAGTGCACTTGCCATGTGATTAAATAAACCTTGTGTATCTGCTGTTACACAACTTGGTTTTGGCATTCCTGGAGGTGAACTTTGTTCACATTTAAATATATAAAAAGTTGGTTGTGGCATTGTACCAAAATCCATGCTAATCCTTTTTTTTACTTTATATTTTAATAAAGATAAATTTTGTCTGAATTCTAATCAAAGAATTGTTAATTTCCTATAAAAAAAAAGTTTTAATAAAATTTTAAAACCATAAATTATATACTTGTACGATTTTACACACAAATTGCTAGTTTTTTTAGCACAAAGGAAATATATATGAAAAAAATTTTGTTAGTTTTATCTTTAACATTGACATTGTTTGCAGCAAATCCTGTTGCAATTTTACAAACAACTCAAGGAGTCATCGAAATTGAACTCAGACCCGACCTTGCACCAAAAGCAGTTGAGAATTTTATTACACATTCTAAAAATGGGTACTATGATGGTTTAATTTTTCACAGAGTGATTAAAAGTTTTATGTTACAAGGTGGTGATCCTACAGGAACAGGACGTGGAGGAAAGTCAATTTGGGGAGCTCCTTTTCAAGATGAATTTTCACCAAAAGCTTTATTTGATAAACCTGGAATTTTAGCAATGGCAAATTCAGGACCAAATACAAATGGAAGTCAGTTTTTTATTACAACCGTTCCAACGTACTGGTTAAATGGGAGACATACTATTTTTGGATATGTAATCAAAGGAATGAACACGGTAAAAAAATTAGACGCAGTGGCAACCAGCGGAAAGTATAATGGAAATAAACCACTTCACGATCAAGTGATTAAAAGCATTACCATAAAATAATTCTAAGTTATGATTGGTAGTTTAAACTATTAATCATAACCCTCTTTTCTATCTGGCTTTTCCACCAAAAAGTTTATTTAAAATTCCTTGATCACCATGTTGAAGAATTTTTCTCTCCAAGGTTTCAGCTCTTTGAGCTTCATCTTTGGCTTTATCTCTCCAATAATTTAGCTTTTGCGTATAAACTTCAGCATCAACAATTTCATCCATTTTTTCTTTATAATCTGATAATTCTTTCTCTAAGTCATCAATTTTAACTTCAAAATTAACTTTTTCTTGAACAAAGTCTTTTTCGGTCGATTCAAGTAATTTATTATTTTCTAATTTTAGTTTTGCTATTTCTTGTTTTAAATCAGCATTCTTTTTATTAACCTTAAGTGTTTGACCGCTAACATCTCCAGTTTTTTTGTATTGAGCAATCTCTGTTTTTAATCTTTTATTTTCAATGGTATGCTTTTCAGTTTGATACAATATTTTATCTTTTTCAAGCTCTGAATTTTTAAGGACCTTTTGTAATTCATTCACTCGATTATTTAATTCTTTAATAATTGTATTCATTTCAGTAGAAGATTCTTTTCCCTTTAGGAAAATTTCCCCCTTATCTTTCATCATAGCAATTTGAACTTCTCTTTTTTGATTCAACTCAGCAGTAATATCTTTTTGAACTGAAATAGTTCCAGTGACTCCACCTGCATCATCTAAAGTAGCAATTGAATAACAATCAACAGTATAAGCATCACCATTCTTTGTTGCACTTTTAATTTTACCTTTCCAGGCTTTTCCTTCTAAAACTTCAGAAAACAACTCAGTAATAACAGAAGAGGATGTATCATTATGTTTGGTAATTTCGAAATTTTTACCAACAATTTCATCTCTTTCATAGCCCGTTGTTTCGCAAAAAAGTTGATTTATATAAGTGATATCACCACTGGTATCCGTTTTTATCACAATATTATTGGTATTAATTATATCTTTGTATTTTTCTAATTCGCTGTTTTGTTGGTCAATTAAAAAGTCTTGATATAAAATATTTGCTAAGTCATTCATCACTGCTAATAGATTTCTAATATCAATTGGTTTAATAATGTAATCATGCACTTTAAGTTTAATGGCTTCGCTCAAGAATTCATTATCAGAATAAGCAGTTGCAAACAGTACTGGAACTTTAGCATCAACTTCCCGTACTTTTTTGAGCATTTCAATACCTGTAAGTTTAGGCATATTAATATCACTGATAATTACGTCAATATCATCTTGATTTTTTAAATAAGTTTCTAATCCTTCTGCACCATCACCAGCAGCATAAACTTTTCCAAAAAAGTTTGAAAGCAGCGCAGAGAGTTCTGTTCTAATATGTTTATCATCTTCAACATATAAGGCTTTTAATCGTTTGAGTAACTTTTTATCCATTGCCATATGTTATTTATCCATTGTGGCAACAAGTTCAATAAATTTTATAAAGTCAAAGGGTTTTATTAAATAATCTTTTACACCCAGCTTTTGGGCTTCTTTGATGTATTCATTTTCAGTATGAGCAGACATAATTATAACAGGCAAGTCAGAATATTTTTCATTGATATTTCTGATTAATTCCAAACCATTCATAACGGGCATATTTATGTCCGTTACGACAATATCAACTTTTTCTTTTTCCAAAATATCTAATGCTAATTTTCCATTTTTTGCGGTTAAAAAATTGGCATCTAATTTTGTTAAAGTATCACTAATTATTTCCAATAAATCGTCTTCATCTTCCACAAAAAGTAGCGTCATACTTTTAAGTTTTACTATTTTTTTTTGCATTTTTTAACCTAAAAATTTATTTTAAATTATACTTTTAACTCATCTTTATGAACAACTGTTTCGATATCCATAATTACTAACATTTGATTATTATCCAGTCGAACAAAACCTTTTAAATATTTAGAAGGTATGGCAGAACCCATATCTGAAACTGGGGATAAAGTTGAAGCATCTATTTTTTGCACGTCATCGACTTTATCAACAACAATTCCAATCATTCTTTTGTCTTCAGTAATGACAGCAATTACAGCTGTGTTATCGTTGTATTCTATTTCACCGGTATTAAATTTAATTCGTATATCTAAAATAGGAACAACTTCACCTCTTAAATTTATAAGACCTTTTACCCAACCAGTTGTATTTGGTAATGTAGTAATAATTTCTGGATAAGTTAAAATCTCTCTGATCTTTGGAAGTTCTACGGCATATTTCATTTTACCAAGTTCAAATGTCATATATTCGCTAGTATTCGCATAATCTAATTCTTCTACTTCTTCAGCCATTATGTTCTCCATTTTGTGATTCAACACATGATTTTTTACTTTTTAAGCTATTAGAGTTATTTTAACTTTAATTAACTTAAAAAGCATTCAATTTTTTTATAAATTATTATTTATTAAGTTTTAAAGAGTTTTAAAATGCTGTTATTTCTAAAACTTTTGTTTTAACACACACATTTGATGACTCTAAATTGATAATATCGTCTATTTTCAGGTCTTCAATTGATATAATTTTATCATCTTTTGTTACTTGTGCAAAACCTTTTTTAGACTTTTTATTGGGATGGTTTGACTCATATGAGTTAATTAATAATTTTATTTCTTGTTCTTTTTTTGTAATTATTTGTTTAAAAAAACTGTTGAAATTTCTTTTAATATCATTGATATTTGACTGAATAAAATTAAATTTATTTTCAAATGAATTTTGTTTAAATGAAGAAGATAAATGTTTTAAGGTTGTCTCTTTATTATTTAAAATAATTCTAAATGCTCTGTTTAATTCATCATTCATATTATCTAAATACATTCTTAATTCATTGATATCAGGCAGTGCTATTTCCATTGCATTTGATGGAGTAGCCGCTCTTATATCACTTACAAAGTCTGAAATTACAAAATCGCTTTCATGTCCAACAGCTGATATTATTGGCGTCTTTGCATTAAAAATAGCAACAGCCACAATTTCTTCATTAAATGCCCACAAGTCCTCAATACTTCCACCACCACGACCTACAATCATAACATCGGCATTTAGATTATCTGCTTTTTTTATTGCATCAGTAATATCAGCAGCAGCTCCCGTTCCTTGCACCAGTGCAGGTACAAGTAAGAGTTCAACCAATGGCCATCTCTTTGTTGCAACTTTTTTCATGTCTTCAATAGCTGCACCTGTTGCAGAGGTTACCATAGCTATTTTTTTAGGATATTTAGGCAATGATTTTTTTCTATTGGCGTCAAAGTAACCTTGAGCTTCCAATTTCTTTTTTAACTGCTCATAAGCCAATGCTAAAGCACCCACCCCTGAAGGTTCAATTTTAGTTGCTAGAAGCTGATAATTACCTCTTGGAGCATACACCGTTAAGGAGCCACTGATAACTACTTTTTGACCTACTTCTAACCTAAATTTTAAATATCTTGTATTTCCTTTAAACATCACACAAGAGATTGTTGATTTTTCATCTTTGATAGAAAAGTAAATGTGTCCACTGTTATGATAAGTTAAATTGGAAATTTCACCTTCAACATAAACAAAAGAAAATGTGGTTTCAAGTAAAGATTTGATTTGTATGTTAAGTGTGGAGACAGAAGATGGAGTGTTCATAAAAAAGTTCCTTTTTTAAGTGATGAGTGAAGGGTAATGAGTGAAGAGTAAAAATTTCTTCACAAATTTTCAATACTTAACTTCTTAGCAAGGTGTAAGATTATAGTTAGTTTTTGTATAGTTCAAGGCGAAGAGTAGATTTTATAAAGGAGCTTACAATAAGTAAGTGAGTTTATAAAATCTACTCTTCAACGCAGAAATCTGCAAAAAATAGCTGTAAGATTACACCTTGCGAGCGATGAAGAGTGTGGAGATATTCATTGAGAAACCCTTGACATAAATAGGTTCTAATCCTGCTTCTTTTAACTCTTTTTTCAAATTTGTTGTTGTTAAAAATTCATCAATTGAATTTGGAAGATACGTATAGGCTTCTTTATTTCTGGAAATCAATCCGCCTAAAATAGGTAAAACCTTATTCATATAAAAATCAGTAATATAATCCAAAGGCGTCTCTTTAGGGTTTTTTGTAAACTCTAAAATAACCAATAAACCATTTGGTTTTAAAACTCTGGCAAATTCATCAAATGCTTTTTGTCTCTCAACCACATTTCTAATTCCATAAGAAATAGAAATAATATCCGCACTGTTATCTTCTAGTGTTAAATCAGTAGCACGGGCCTCAATAAATTCAACTTCGGGAAGTTTCTTTTTTGCCACATCCATCATACCAACACTTGGATCAATACCAACAATGTCTTTTACATTTACATGTTCATCTTTAGCAATTTTTTTCCAAAATGTAATCATGTCACCTGTTCCACAAGCAACATCTACAATTTTTCCTACAACAGAGTGTCCATAATAACCATATGCTAATTTACAAGCTTTATTTCTCCAGCTCTTATCAACTCCCATACTAAGTACTCTATTTGCCATATCATACGTACCAGCAATATCATCAAACATTGATACAATTTTTTCTTGTTTACCCATTATTTTTCATTTCCTAAAAATTATCTTCTTCTTATAAAATATACTTTCCAACCAAAATTCCTAATATAAAACCAATGTTCATTCCAACAACTATTCTCATAGTATTTAGTTTTATATTCATTTTTGGCAGAAGTGTTAAAATTCGCTCTTGATGTTTTAATGATTCATTAAAACCTTTAGAAGAATCTTGAATATGTTGTGCTGTTTTATTCAGCGTTAACTCTGTTAATTCAATTTTTTCTACAAGCTCTTTTGCTTGTTTGAAGCTCATATCACTCATTTTTTAATATCAAGCCATTTATCTAAATCACAAAAGATTTTATTTAATACTTCAAGCACATAATCTTTTGATTCAGTTTGAATTCTTCTGAAAAAAAGATATTTTCGCGCACTTTCAATATCACCCAACTCTTTTGCTTTCATTGCTTTTTGCGCAAAATCAGTATTATTATATGCCATTTCCCAAACAGTACTTCCAAGGTATCTACTCATGGTAATAACCTTATCATTTTTTACTGCAAAATAATTTGGATCCTTGACAAAATCACAAATAACCGAATTATTTTCTAAATACTTGTGTCCAAAAAAGTTAATAAACTGCTCTTCCACATAATCCGGTTCCATATTAATTGCTCGGTTTAAAGCAAATATTATGTTTTTTTCAGGATTATCTTCAATTTTTCTGATTTTTTTCATCGTTGCAATTGCATTTTTACCATCAAGCTCACCATCACCTAAAGGTATAATCCATTTTACATTTCCAAAAGAACCTACTTTTTTAATTTCTTCTAACACCAAAGATGATGTTTTATTTCCACCTACATCAATAATCACTTCATGATTATCATCCATTAAAATCAATTCATCAAGTTCACTAAGCTTATTTGTACCCAACATTCTTTTATTTACAATTTGAGTTCGTGTAAAAGATTCGCTGTCATTATTCTCATCATCGATTTCAATATATGTGACTTTTTTACCATGTTTTTTATACAAATATGGTGCAATTATTTGCATTGCTACAGTTGATTTACCAACGCCACCTTTTGTTTGAGGAATAATTATCATTTATTAAGCCTTTGGATTATTTTTCATAAACTCAACTATCTTTCCGTGGAGCCTACAATAGATTTGATTTAGACTAATATCAAATTCATAAAATCTGGTAATTTTATCTAAATTTTCATTAATTCCAAATTCTATCCAAGATTTTAAATCCTCATAACTTTCAAACTCAAAACCAAATCTTTTAAGTAATCTATTTGTATAGGAGTCAACAACAAACTCCTCTTGTTTGCACGCATAACAAAGTATTGCATCCGCACTTTCGGGACCAATTCCTTTTTGATTTAATAACCACTCTCTTGAAACACTGTTTTGAAAGTTTTCAAATGAGCCAAAATCTTCAATGATATTTTTACACATTTGTTTCAATCGTTTAGATTTTTGATTTTTAAAACCACTGGGAGTAATAAGTTCTATAAATAAGGGTAATTCTATACTGGCTATTTTTTCAAGTGTTAAGAGATCATGATTTTTTAAATTTTGCAATGATTGTTCAACATTAATCCACTTAGTATTTTGAGTTAAAATTGCCCCTACAAAGGTTTCAAAAGTGCCATATGATGGCCACCAATATGTGGGGGAGTTTTCTAAGAGATTTTTGCCTTTTAAAAAAACAAACAAATCATAAGCATTACTGATACTATTCAATAACTGCTCTTGTAATTATTCTGTCATGTTTATTGCTGAATACTTTTATCTTAAAGGCATCGGTTGTTTGCTCACCATTGATATCAACAACAATCATTTGTAATATTGCCTTACACGACGTAGGTACATTAAAATGTCCACTAAGCCCTGTCTTTGCTCTGGAAATTGGAACTTCTTTATCCATTCCAATTACATTATCTCTGCAGCCTGTTAATCCAACATCGGTAACATAAGCGGTACCTTGATCAATTTGTAAGTCATCTGTTCCCACATGGGTATGTGTACCACAAATAGCACTTACTTTTCCTTGAAACATCATCATCATAACTCTTTTTTCACTGGTAACTTCCCCATGAAAATCAATAAAAATATTTTTTATTCCTTGAGCATGTAAATCATCCACTAATTGTTCACACAAATTAAATGGATTTTCTACTTGTGGCATTGTGTATATTCCCATTAAATTTATAATAGCTAACTTCTCACCATTAATTTCAGTTATGTGTGTACCCCGTCCTGCAACGCCTTTTGGATAATTATCAGGTCGTAGCACGGGTTGACTTTCTAAAAGTGCCAACATCTCTTTTTTCTTATCAAATGAGTGGTTTCCACCTGTGATTAAATCTATTCCTGCTTTTAAAAGCTCATCACAATTTTTAACAGTCAGACCAAAACCATGGCTGGCGTTTTCACCATTTGCTATTACATAATCAATATCAAATTCATCTCGTAATTTTTTTAAATTTTCTTTTATAATTTTTCGTCCAGGTCGACCAACTATATCGCCTATAAAAGCTATTTTCATCTATATCCTAATTCTATTTTTAAATTATTTCGCAATTATACCAAAAATAGAACAAACTTAAGATTTAATTGATATTAAGTTTTTGGCATGACCAAAACTAAAACAAAGTTAAGCTTTAGTTTTGGTATCTACTATATTTTTTGCACAAACGTATGCACTAGCAAATGCCCATTGAAAGTTATATCCACCAAGTTCTCCTGTGACATCTAAGGCTTCACCCAAAAAGTATAAATCTTTTTGTTTTTTGCTTTGCATATCTTTGATATTTATTTCATCAACGCAAACACCACCTTTAGTCACCTCAGCTTTTGAATATCCAAAATTTCCTGCTGGTGAAAATTCATAGTTTTGCAGTGTTTTTAATTTATTAAAGTCTTCTGTATTTAATTTACTGATTGGCTGATCTGTTAACTCAACTGATTTTAAAAACTCTGTCATAAATCTTTTAGGCAAAGGTAGAGCAGAACTGATAAGTTTATTGCTTTTACAAAGCTGCCCTAATTTTTTATTGGGCAAAAAGTTAATACTCATTTTTCCTTTTTTCCAATACAAAGAAGCATTTAAAATAACAGGTCCTGAACACCCTTTATGCGCAAATAATAATCCACCCTCAAACACTTTATTTTCAACGCTAAGCTGCACGTCAAAAGATAAACCACTTAAATTTTTAAACCAAAATTGCTCTTTTTGAACAGTAAAACCAACAAGTGCAGGATTTAAAGCCTTAATGGTATGTCCAAACTCACGGGCAGTATCAAAAGCAATGGAACTCGCACCCAAACTAGCAAAACTCAACCCACCACTTGCCACAATGAGTTTTTTTGCTTCAATTTTTCCTTTTGAAGTTTGTAATACAAATTTATTATCATATTTGATTTCTTGTACATTTGTATTTAAAGAGAGTTTTACATTACCTAAGAGTTTAGAAAACATTGAAATAACCTCAGAAGAGGCATTACAGAAATAAGTCCCTTTTACAATTTTTGCATTTATTTTAGGATGAACGCCATTTTTATTTAAAAATTTCAATAAATCATCTTTTGTAAATTTATCCAACGTTTTTTGCACAAATTCTTGATTACCCAAATAATTTTCACAACTTACATATTCATTGGTGATATTACACTTAGCACCACCACTTACTTTTATCTTTTCACCCATTTTTACATTGGAATCAATGAGAATCACTTTTTTATTTTTTACATTATTCAGTTGGGAAGCGAACATAAGTCCACTTGCCCCTGCCCCAATAATAGCTATATCATATATCAATTTTTTCTTTCACTTTCACACATTTAAATTTATTAACTCCATCTTTATGTTCGTATTCTAAATTATATTCATTGGCTTTAAGGATATTAAAAACAATATACAATCCCAATCCAAAACTGTCGGCTTTTTTATTTTCATCTTTTGAAAATGGTTCAAAATAGGTTTCTAAATCATTGGACAGTTTATTGCCATAATTTTCAATAATGATATCATCATTTATGGTTTTAATAATGGGTTTTTTTCCATCTCCATATTTTATTGCATTATCAATTAAATTTTTAACAGCAATACTGAACAGTTTAAAATGAACAAAAAGTTTAATATTTTGCGTCTCATCCGCAACTGAATCTTTGTCTATCATCAATTTATCAATGGCTTCGTCTAAAATATCTTCAAAATAATAGCTGTTTTTATCTAAATTTTTTTTACTTGAAGTAATCAGTTCTTCAATAGAAGCAAACTCATTAATTAATGTTTCCAAACTGTTAAACACTTTTTTTAGTTTTTGAATATTATCTTTGGTATCATCAAGTTCAATTAAAAACTTTCCTTTGGTAATGGGCGTTTTTAATTCATGCATCATATTTCGAATAAATACATTTCTTGATTCTTTTAAGTCATTTAATTTTGTTGCAGTTTTTTTAAATTCTAAAGCAAGCTGTGAAACTTCATCCTTTTTTGTAGTATCGCAACATTCAAAATCAAAGTTTTCATCACCTAAGGTTGTAACTTTATCTTTTAAGAGTTTAAGCGGATATAACTTTTTAAGTGTGGTTATAAATGAAATAATCAGGGTGGTTAAAATTACAGCAAAGACCAGAAGAACAACAAATTTTTTATGTTTTTGGATGGTATTATTATCTTTAAGTAAAAAAGTATGATGTCTGTTTCTCATATAGACGTAGTTAATGTCATCTAAGCTTAATACTTTGGTATAAAATCTTTTGAGTTTTTTTTCAAACAGTATTTTAGTTTGAGAAGCATAAAGTAACTTTTCAGTTAATTTTTTATCCTTTATGACTTCCATATTCATTACTTCTAAATTATTTTTTAGTTGATTTGAAAGCCCATTATGTCGGTATTCATTAACAAACATTCTCACTATTGGAAAATATTTTTTTTGTAAATGGACATTTTCTCGCATTTGGCCCATACGTACTAATATTGCAAAACTAATAATCACTAACAGCATTGAGATAACAAAGGACACGGTTATGGTAAAAAATATTGAATCTTTTTTCATTGTATGAACCTATATCCCATACCTCGAACAGTTATAAAAAAAGCAGGCTGTTTTGGGTTATCTTCTATTTTTTGGCGTATTCGATTAATAATAACAGCAATACTTCCAGAGTTTTCATCCTCACAACTTAATAAATTTGAATTTTCAAATATATCTTCTCTGGATACTACAAAACCTTCTCTTTTAATAAGCAAGGAGAGTATTTCATATTCTGCAGCAGTAAGTTTAATAAACTGTCCGTTTTTAGTAATCTCTTTTTTATCGTCATCTAACATAAATATTTTTAATACTGTTTTTTCTTCAACGGTGTGATTATATCTTCGTAAGATAGATTTGATTCGAACTTCCAGTTCTCTTGGATCATAGGGTTTAGGTAAATAATCATCAGCTCCCAATTCAAGAGCGATTACTTTGTCTGTGATATCACTTCTTGCACTTGAAATAATAATAGGGATGTCGTGATTTTTAACAATTTGTTTACATACATCCAAACCATCCATACCAGGCAAGGTTAAGTCAAGTATGATTAAATCATAATCATACATTCTTAAAGCACTTAAGCCTAAATATGGATCTTCGTAGTTTGTAACTTTTATATTAAATTTTGCTAAATATTCAATGAGGACAGATGCCAGTTCAGCATCATCCTCTACCATAGCTATGTTTATCACTATTAAACCTTTTACTCATATGATTCATTTTTAAATCCATTAACACTTTAAGTTGAAGTTTTTGTTCATTCGTTAGAATTGAGTAAATAGCTTCAATCATATCTGCTCTGGATTTTATCATATTCTCTCTTTTGTTCGAAGCAAATTCAATAAATTTCGTTTTATCAAAACCTGTTTTGGTAAAAGCATCACTCATACTTTTTTTATTGCTTTTATGGTTTTTAACAATAGCTTCAATTTTTGTTTGTTGTTGGCTTGTTAGATTTAAAGCTTTGAACATTTTTTTAATATTAAACCCTTTATTACCATGTTGTCCTTTTTTATACTCACCTTGCATATGCTTTTGTCCCATACCATTTCCCATATTACTGTTTGAAGCATCGCAATATCTTCCCGCAGCAAACACTGAAGTTGCGGCAACTGCCATAACTACAGCTCCTACTAAAATTTTTGTTCTCATATTTAATCCTTTATGTTGTTGTATTAAAATTATAATATGAGCAGATTAACGTTTTTTGAATCTTATATTAACGAGAGTTAAACGAAAAATCATATGTTTGATTTTTTCGTTTTTTTTTATTTTTTGGGGGATTAATTTTTAAGGCATTTGAAGATATTGGACCCATCTTGATATTCATAATCAAGTCTATAATCATTGGATTTTAATATGTTATGCACAATATAAAGTCCCAAACCAAAATTTTCATTGATTTTATCTTCTTCTTTTAAATAGGGAGTAAAATAAGTATTTAATTCATAAGGCAATTCATCTCCGATATTTTGGATCATAATATTTTCATCCTGCGTATAAATGACCGCTTTATGATTAGGGCTGTATTTTATTGCATTATCAATTAAGTTTTTAATTGCCACACTGAATAAGGTATCATTGACTAAAAGCTTAATGTTTTGTGAGTTATCTTCAATACTGCTTTTTTCAATACCCAATTTAAAAAGTGCTTTATCAATAATTTCTTCTAAATAAAAGTGATTGATTTCTATGTCTTTCTTATTTGAAATAATCATCTCTTTCATTGAAGAAAAATCATCTATTAGGATATCAAGCTTATTAAATACTTCATTTACTTTTTTAACATTTTCTTCTGTATTACTTGATTTTATAAGTTCTTTTCCTTCAATGACTGCAGCATTGACTTCACGCATCAAATCTGACAAAAAAATATTTCTTGATTCTTTGAGTTCACCAAGTTTTAATGCGGTCTCTTTAAATTCAAGGGCAAGCAATGAGACTTCATCTCTTTTAGTAGTATCACAACATTCAAAATCAAAATTTTCATTGGCTAAATGAGGGATCTTTTCTCGTAATGTTTTAAGTGGGTACAATTTTCTGAGTGTTGTTAAATACGAAAGGATTAACATAATCAAAACAATACCAAAAATTAAAACATACAAAATCACACTTTTACTTTCTTGGGAGTTATTGTCTATTAATATAAAAGCATCTACTGAGGATTTACTGTTTTTATTTTTTATAAATATATAATTTGTTTTATTTAAACTGATGACTCTGATGAGATATGTTTTAAGTTCTCGTTGTATTAAAACTTTTGTTTTAGGATTATATAACAGTGCACTTCTTATTTTTCTGTCGTTAACTATTTTTATACTCATCTCTTCAAATTCATCTAAAAACATAGGGTTAGTACCCGCTGTTTTATATTGGGACAAAAATTTATTCACAATGGGGAAATATTTCTTTTTGAGAGTATCTTCGTCATTGACTTGTTTGTTAATTACAATGACTGAGAAACTCACAACAACTAAAAGCAGTGATATGATAAACGACAATGTTATCGTAAAAAAAACAGATTCTTTTTTCATGTTATATCAACCTATTAATTATATTTTTATTACTTTAATCTTATCATAATTATATCTTTTTTATACAGTAATTGTGAAGAGGGTTATTAAAATGATATGTATATTTTTTTGAGGGTATTGGTTCTAAAGCTTTCTAAAAAAGGACCATCATCAATTTGAAATTGTTCCATTTTAATGTTTGCAATCAGAATGCCTTTTTTTAGTTTGTTAACCAAGACGGGAATTCCAATTCGCAGTGTTTTAAGTTTAGGCTTATCAATCACACCATTTTCCATATTGTAATCAACTTTTGAAAGCCAAATTTTATTGTCTTTTGATTCCATAATTTCTTTAAAATAATATCGGTCTTTTTTATTTTGTAATTTATTTTTAGGGACCAGACTAAGGCTGTATTGATTCCTTTGAACTCGTATTATTTCATTACCTTTGTTATCAATATATCTTAGTTGATATAATTCTGGTACGGTTTTTAGTATATGTAAAAAGAAATCTTCAATTTCAACCCCATACAAGTCCTCTTTAACGAATTGTTTAAAATACAGACTGTTTTTAAGTAAAACCAATTCTTTATCCAGAAGGAAAAAGAAGTTTTCAAATTTTATCTCACTGGGTGTTAGTTTTGGAAGAATATCATTAAATTCTTTCATTTCAATTTTTTCAATAACGGGTTTATCTTGTATGGTATAAATTGCAAGTTGCAAAATGATAAGAGAAAGAATAAAAAGAGATATATTTTTTATATTCACAAGGAAACCTAGAGTTTTGATTTTTCTTATGTTACAATAAATAAACATAAAAGTTAATTTAACAAAAAAAAATAGTATTTTTTCTTAAAAAATAATAACAGCCCTAACACCTATTTACCTAGGCCTTGATTAATAAATAATACATTTTCTTATAAAAAAAAGATATAATAACCATACTATGTTGATAATAAGGTCTAAGATGAAAAAAACAAAAATAGTTGCAACAATTGGTCCAGCATCAGATACTTTAGAAATGATGATATCCTTAATAAATAATGGTTTAGATGTTATGAGATTAAATTTTTCTCACGGTTCTCATGCTGAGCATAAAATAAGAATTGAAACCATGAGGGAAGCCAGCAGACAAACAAATAAAAACATTGCTATTTTACTCGATACTAAAGGCCCTGAAATACGAACCAAAAAACTTCAAAATTCTAAAGAGGTTGCTTTAAGAACAGGCGATACAATTATTTTAACCACCAATCAAAACCATATTGGAAATTATGATAAAGTTGCTGTGACATATAAAGATTTACCCAAAGACGTTAAACCAAAAGATACGATTCTTTTAGATGATGGTCTTATTGCTTTGGAAGTATTAGAAACAAGCGAAACCCAAATCAACTGTTTGATTAAAAATTCTGGTTTTTTAGGAGAAAACAAAGGGTTAAATCTTCCAAATATCAGTGTTAATTTACCTGCATTATCAAATAAAGATATTGAAGACATTAAGTTTGGTTGTGAAATGGATGTTGATTTTATTGCAGCTTCATTTGTACGAAAAGAAGCAGACGTGCAATCAGTAAAAGATGAATTAAAAAGACATGGAAAGCAAAATATACGAATTATTTCAAAAATTGAAAATGATGAAGGAATAAAAAATTTCGAGTCTATATTAAATTTATCTGATGGCATTATGGTCGCCCGAGGTGATTTAGGAGTAGAGATTCCTATTGAAGATGTTCCATTTGCTCAAAAACACATGATAGAAAAATGTAATAAACTGGGTAAAACAGTTATCACCGCAACTCAAATGTTAGAATCAATGATAAAAAACCCACGACCAACTCGAGCTGAAGCGGGAGATATTGTAAATGCCATTTTAGATGGAACGGATGCGGTTATGCTTTCAGGAGAATCAGCAAAAGGGAAATACCCAAAACAAGCCGTTGAGACCATGTCAAGAATTTGTGAAAAAACAGATAATATTAATGAAGAAAAAAGTATATGTAAAAACTTAAGCCTGAGTGAAGCAATTGCCAGTGGAACAGTCAGGACTGCTGATGACATTTGTGCAAAAGCCATTGTTATTTTATCTGAAAGTGGAGATACTGCAAGAAATATAAAAAGGTTAAATCCCAATGCAATTGTTATTGCAATCACTACAAATAAAAAAACAGCCAACCAACTCTCACTCGCACGGGGTGTATTTCCAACAGTGATAAACAAAGTTAAAGATGTTGATGATTTTCATACTCAAGCCATTAAAATTACTGCGGGTTATAATTTTATACAAAACAATGATAAAGTTGTATTATCCTCAGGTACCAATAGTGCTATAGGAATAACAAATCTTATGAAAGTAGAAATTATTCATAAATAAATACTACACACTATTTTTATATAATAAAAGTAGTATGTTTAATTAATGTATAAACAAAAAGGTTATGACAATGAAAGAATTTGAATTTAACTCTTACAATGCACTCAAAGCGGTACTTGAAGTAACAGCTCCTTATACAGGAGATGAATTTTTAAAAGTCATTTGTTATGAACTGGAAAAGTTATTTGATGCCAATTTGGTTTTTATAACCAGTGCTCTTGATGACAACCCTACAACAAAAGCCAAAATATTGTATTCAACCTCAAATACAACGCCAGACTCTTTTGAATTAAAAGACACGCCTTGTGAACTTGTTTATGAGGATAAATTGATAGTTATTGATGAAAATATACGATTACGTTTTGAAAAAGAAAAAAATTCGGATTTTGAGAGTTTTTTTGGTATTCCCTTACATGATGAAAAAAATTCTTGTATTGGGCATATTGCAATATTTTCTAATGAAAAAAGAAAACTGCCACAAGAAGCAGAAGATATTGGTTTGATTTTTGCACGAAAAGTTGAAGCAGAAACAAGAAGAGCTCTTTTAGAAGATGAAAATAAAAAACTCATGGATGAATTATATCATTTAAGTATCACTGATTCTCTAACAAAAGTATACAATAAAAGATTTTTTAATG
>ENA-ORXI01001825-ORXI01001825.1-sediment-metagenome-genome-assembly--contig:-NODE-1825-length-16161-cov-3.563293_pt1 | contig 16161 bp, 15 predicted proteins | sample MGYA00237861_ERZ511468 | MGnify/ENA primary metagenome ERZ511468 (study PRJEB26299, sample SAMN06266213) | sediment metagenome | isolation source: Hudson Canyon methane seep mesocosm | place... | reverse complement strand
TAAAATCATATCTGCAAATTTTGCATATTTATTGGCCGAACAATTAGATATAACCTTCGCAGTACAGTTTTGTTTTATTTTTTCTAAATCAACTTGAACAAACGTATCCATGATATATGAAGATACAAAAACATAATCTACATCTATATTTTTACACTCATCATAATTAATACATCCATCTTTATTTAATCCAATCCAAACAACTTTATTTCCAAGTTTTTCAAAAAGTTTACCTGCTTGAACTATAGCTTCGCACTCACCTAAACTAATAGCAATTTTACTATTTAGCTCAATCATTAGAGCCAAAAATCCCTCTTTTGTAAAAGAAAAACTATTTATACTTGTATACCCAAACTCTTTTTTAAAGTTATCAATTAACATTTCAAATTCATCATTATTTTTTAAAGGTTCAACACTATACGTTTCATCCAGAGTTATTGTATTTAGGGAAGGATATTGTAAAGAATTTAATTTATACATTATCTACCTTTGAATGTAAAATTGTGTCATTACCTTTTATAAAAAGCTCTTTATACCTTTTTTGGGTATATTTTTTTATATCACTTCTTAAAATTTTGAATGTCTCAATGATTTCTTTGGCTTTTGGTGTTAACACTGTACCACCTTGACCTTTTCCACCTTTACTAGCAATGACCAGTTCATCTTCTAAAAACTCTTGCAAAATTTTGATGTGAGTCCATGCTTTTTTATAGTTCATACCCACTTTTTTTGCAGCTTCAGAGATAGAACCCGTTTGATCGATAAACTCTAAAATTTGTGTTTTTCCACCACCAAATATTAAGTTATCCGCATCATCTTCAATCCAAACTTTAACTTTTGCTTGCATGACCTTTCCTTTCTCTAAAACATCCCAATTGACAGTATGTTACTTCTAGGTCTGTTTTTTTTATGGTTGAGCCTACATTTTTAAGTGTTGATTTTTGAGCATAATTCCATGCTTCTTTACACTCTATTTTTTTATTAGGTTTTAATTTGTTGGACATATTTTTATACAATTTAAAGTCACTGTCATTAAACTTCAAGTTTCCAAAAACTCCAAGTTCACAATTTGTAATTTTAATATTCATTGATTTAGTAATTTCAGCCATTTCACTTGGTTTTTTCCCAATAAGCCTTGCTACTTTAAATGCTCTAAGACAAGTTAGTTTTCCCTCTTCATCTAAATTTGTATTTAACAAATCTGTTTGAATATTGTCTAATTTAGCTTTTGCCATTAGCTCTATTCCACTCTTCCACTATGAGTATAAACATTCATTTTTTTACCACGAGCAAATCCAATAAGCGTAATACCATGGTCATGTGCAGTTTTTACTCCAAGATTTGTAGGGGCTGTTCTTGAGATTATAATTGGGATTCTGTGCATTACTGCTTTTGTAACCATTTCAGAGGAGAGCCGTCCACTTACAAATAAAACAGATTTAGTAGTATCTATTTTTTCTAGTTTACATTTTCCAACAGCTTTATCAATTGCATTATGTCTTCCAATATCTTCAGCTGTAACAGTATTTCCACCTTCAAGGTACAACATCGCTTTATGAACACATCCTGTTAAGTTATACAGTTCACTGTCCCTGTAAAACTCTTTAACTTCTGTATAAATAGTGTCTGGGCTAATTTTGAAGTTTGTTTGATTAAAAGGTATTTCTAAACTCCCAGCAATATTTCCAGTTACTCCACCTCCACATCCAGAAGTAAGTGTTTTTTCTTTATAAAGGTTTTGAAGTGAGTTTTCATTGACCTTAGCAGTAATATCTACACGTAGTCCTTCTTCACTTATTTTTAAATCTGTAATGTCATCAATACCATTGATTACATTTTCACTCATTAAAAAACCAATGGCATGTGCATCTTGATCTTTTGGAATACACATCATAGATATAGCTTTGTCCTCATTTAAAAATACGTTTAATCTTGATTCTTGTATGGTGACGTCTTCAACTTCAACACTTTGGCTTCCTGCAAATCTTTCGATTATTATTGTTTTTAAATATTTGCTATTACTCATTTAACCCTCATTACTTCTTTGATTACTCAATTTATATAGTAATATGCAAATTATGCACATTACTATATAAATACTCTATCGGTAAATATTACTTTACCATTTTAAAGGCTTGTATCTTTGATTTCACTTAAGAAGTTAAAAAATATTTACTTTTTAAGCTATTTGACAAAAACGGGGTGAAGATACTACACATTTAGGTAAATTTTTTTTTACTTTGTTAGAAATATTCAATTTTTTTCTTCTAATTGGCAGATTTTATTGAATAATTTTTGATTAAAATAGAAGAAATATATTAACCTTGAAGGGAGTTCCCCTCTTCAAGATTAGTTATATTTCTTTTTTATCTTTTAACTCTTTATAAAAAGAACTGTGAAGAATTTCAACTTCTTCTTCCTCTTTATAACCAGTTATAATACTATGAATAGCACCTTTAATTGCAAAAACAGACATATAAATATGAACAAGGAATAAAGCTAAAACGCCCAAACCTATCGCATTATGTACAATTGAACTTGCTCTTAAAAAGTCAATTTGTGAGATTCCATACTCTACTAATATATCAAGTTTAAAATCTTGATAATACATAGCAGCGCCTGTTAAAATCATAACAAATCCACCCAATGTTGCTAGCCAATACCAAGTTTTTTGACCAGCATTGAAACGACCAGCAGGTACTGGTTTTTTATCTTTTGATAAATAACCACCAACTATCATAAGCCATTTAATATCATCCCAGTGTATGAACATCCATCTAAGCCACATAAAAAACATAGGAATTATAGATACTATAAATAAAAGAGTTGCAATAGCATGTATTTCTCTACATACCGTTACAAAAGTACCACCACCAAAAGTAGCTCCAAACATAATAACTACACCTGTTGGAATAATTAATGTGAATGAAATAGCAGCAATGGCGTGTACTATTCTATTAAATATTGTAAATACATAAATTTTCGCTCTATCATGAGAGAAAATCATTGGACCAATTACTAAATAGTGTAAAAGGAATACAGCAGGTACTCCTAATAATACACCTAAGAAAATTGGTTTAAAATATGTACTTTGCAAAAGAGTAAAATAATACCCTAACTTTAAAGAACCCTCTTTATCATATCCTAAAATATTTGGGATCATATCATTACCCCAAATTGCACTATCAGCAGCGCCAAACGCTGCTGTAGTTAAGGCTAAAAGGATAAGTAAAATACTTTTTTTCATCATTTGCCTTGTTATTTGTCTCCGTAAGCTACATTCCAACCGTAAGGGTTAGTTTGTACACCATGTCCACGAGCTAGAACTCTATCTCTATAGATTTCAGAAACGTCTTGAGCGTCACCTACAAGTAATGCTTTTGTTGAACACATAGCAGCACATACAGGAACTTTACCTTCAGCGATTCTGTTTTGACCATAAAGATGTCTCTCTTTATTAGAGTTAGTTTCTAATGGACCACCTGCACACATAGTACATTTATCCATAGCACCTTTTGAACCAAAAGCACCATCTCTTGGGAACTGAGGAGCTCCAAATGGACAAGCATATAAACAATAAGCACAACCGATACATTTATCTTTATCATGTAAAACGATACCGTCTTCTCTGATATAGAAACAATCAACTGGACATACTTGCTCACAAGGAGCATCTGTACAATGCATACATGCAATTGACAAAGAGTACTCCATTCCAATTTTACCTTCATTGATTGTGATAACTTTTCTTCTGTTTATACCACTTGGTAATTCATGTGCTTCAGCACATGCAACAGAACAACCATCACACTCAATACATCTACTCTCATCACAGTAGAATTTTAATCTTGATAATTCACTCATACTTCACTCCTACGCTAATTCAACACGGCATAAACCGCCTTTTGTTTCAGGAATTTGTGTAATAATGTCATAACCGTAGTTTGTAACAGTATTTGCACTTTCTCCAACAGCGTAAGGTTTCGTACCTTTTGGATATTTATGACTTAGATCTTCACCTTGAAAATGTCCAGCAAAATGGAAAGGCATGAAAATTCTGTCTTCTGAAACTGAATAAGAATATTTAGCTTTAACTTTAATCTTAGTTCCCTCAGGAGAATGAACCCATACCATAGCACCATCTCTAATACCAAGTCTACCAGCTAAGTTAGGATTGATATCACAAAACATTTCAGGGCTTAAAGCTGCAAGATATTTAGATGCTCTATTTTCCATACCAGCACCGTTCATATTTACAAGTCTTCCAGTAACTAAGTTAATTGGAAAGTCTTTAGACCAATCTTGTTCATCTTGTTTAGAAGCATACTGAGTATCAACTCTGTAATGGTTTCCTTTATCCTTATACGTTGGATATTCTTTAACTAAATCTTGTCTTGGAGAGTGTAATGGCTCTCTGTGCATAGGAATTTTGTCTGGGAATGTCCATACATTAGCTCTTGCTTTTGCATTTCCATAAGGTGCGATTCCTTTTTCCATACATTTTTCAGCAATAATATTAGAAGTATCAACTTTCCAGTTTTTACCAATTCTTTTCTTTTCATCATCACTTAGTTTAATGTCAAGAACTTCTTCAATATTTGCAGCAGTAATTTGTGGATATCCATCTTTATTAGAAGAGTCTTTTGGAGCACTTCCTTTTCCTGATAAAATATTTACACCTTCATGTTCTGTACCAAATCTTGCTCTAAATCCCATACCACCATCTTTAACACTTCTGTTAATGTTGTATAGTAATGGAGAACCACCATGTGTTTCAGTCCATACAGGCCAAGGTAATCCGTAATATTCACCCTTCATTTTTCCATATCCACGACCAGAAATCTCGTCGAACATATGCCAATTTTCAGAATGTTTTTTAAGTCTTTCAGCAGTCCAACCAGTTAAACCAATTGTCTTGATGATTCTTGCAATTTCATCCGTTGCATCTTCTGGAAAAGTAAAGTCTTTTTTATTTAACTTCATTTTCATAGCTTGAGTATATTGATCATAAAAACCAAGTCTCTTAGCCATTTCAAACATAATGTCGTGGTCAGTTTTTGACTCATACATTGGTTCAATAACTTTAGATCTCCATTGAGCAGATCTGTTAGTTGCAGTAACTGACCCTGAAGTCTCAAATTGAGTTGCAGCAGGTAAAATAAATACATCATCTTTTTTATCAGTTAAAATAGCAGCTTCGTTTACAAATGGATCACAAAGAACAAGTAAGTCTAAGTTATCTAGACCCTCTTTAACTTTTGCTTGTTGTGCAATAGAAGTAATACCATTACCCATAACAAAAAGAGTTTTAAGGTTTGTTCCACCATTATGAATTTTGTCGTTTCCATTTTTACCATCAAGAACACCAGCCCACCATCGTGCAAGTGTGAAACCTTTTTTGTTCATCCAGTCTTTAGATTTGAATTGTCCTTTTAACCAAGAATAATCAACTCCCCAAGATTTTGCAAAGTACTTCCAAGAACCATCACTTAATCCATAGTAACCTGGTAATGTGTGTGATAAACAACACATATCAGTAGCACCCTGAACGTTATCGTGACCTCTAAGAATATTTGTTCCACCACCAGCTTCACCCATGTTTCCAAGAGCAAGTTGTAAGATTGGAGCAATTCTTGTATTTGAAGAACCGATTGTATGCTGAGTAAGTCCCATAGCCCATAGTAATGTACCTGGAGTAGACTTAGCATATGCTCTAGTAATTTGGATAAGTTGAGCAGCTGGAACACCAGTTACATCTTCAACTTTTTCAGGAGTCCATTTTTTAGCTTCCTTCATTACTAAATCCATACCGTAAACTCTATCACTGATAAATTTTTCGTTATGCCAACCATTTTCAAAGATTAGGTTTAACATACCATACATAAATGGAATATCAGTTCCTGATCTTAATTGAACGTGATGATCAGCTTTAGCAGCTGTTTTTGTAAATACTGGATCCACAACGATTAGTTGTGCATTGTTTCTTTCTTTTGCTTTTAATATATGTTGGAAACCAACTGGGTGATTAACCGCAGGATTTGCTCCAAAAATAATAATTGCTTTCGCATTTTGGATATCTCCAAGTGAATTGGTCATAGCGCCATAACCCCATGTATTCGCCACACCGGCGACTGTTGCACTATGTCAAATTCTAGCTTGGTGATCTATATTATTCGTTCCATACATTGCTGCAAACTTTCTGAAATAGTAAGCTTGCTCCGTACTCATTTTTGCTGATCCTAAGAACATTGCAGAATCTGGACCAACTGCTTTTCTTTGAGCATTCATTTTAGAAGCGATTCTATCTAACGCATCATTCCATGATAATCTCTTCCATTGTCCATTTTCTTTAACCATTGGATGTTTAAGTCTAACTTCAGACCTAACCATATCAATCATATCAGCACCTTTACAACAATGACCACCTAATGAAATAGGATGATCTTGTGCAACTTCTTGTCTTACCCACACACCGTTTTGAACTTCTGCAATAATACCACATCCAACTGAACATGCAGTACAGATAGTTTTTACTTTCTTCGAACCAGGAAAAGGATTTTTAACTTCATCTTCCGTTGCAGCTCTAGTAACACCATCATTACTTGCAAAAGCACTAGTAGCACCAGCAGCAGTAGCAACAGCAGCCATTTTTAAAAATGACCTTCTTCCTACTTTAGCTTGAAGCGCTTCATATGTACTCTTTGACATATTTATACCCTTACTTTTTTATTTTGCTTGTTTATAAAATTCTTCCCAAGCATTAGTCTTCTTGTAGATAATCTCTTTCTTTGGAGATTTCCCAATAACGACACCATTAGAATCAGCATCATAGCTTTTTCCACTTGCAGCCAATGTGGTAGCACCTACAACAGCACTAACACCAACAACCATTGCACTCTTTTTGATAAATTTTCTTCTATCATCTTGCATAGTTGCTCCTTATTGTTTATTTAGCCTCTAAAGAGGCTTGCAAAAAATACCTAGTATTTTTTGCAAGCCTCTTTAAAAAGCAGTTTTCTTAGATATCTTCTACATCATACGTAACAAAAACTTCTTCTTTTGGTTTTTTAGGACCTGCTTCTCTTAGTAGTTTATTTCGAGCACGACGTGCAATTTCTGCATCTGAAAGTACATCTGTAGTAGCTTGTACAAATTCTTCTCGTGGTTTTAATTTTGGTTTAGATATTTCCAAATAAAGTCTTTCAAATTCCATGAAAGCCTGAAGTACTACAATTACATCTTTATAAATATCTGCTGTTTCGTGTTCATATATTTCTCTTGCAATTTGATCTACAAAATCATTTAATATTTCTGCAAACATACAGTGTTGTAAAGTATTGTATTGTTCTTCTCCCTCAACAACTAAAGTAACTAACTCAGACATAACAGTTAAAATAAATCCTAAACTGTCTTCATTTTCAGTAAAGATTTTTTCATCTCTTCTGATTTTAGTTTTAGCCATAAAATCGAGCATTTCAAGTCTTTTTTTACCACTTTCTAGTTGTTCATCGTAATACGATGCTGTTGTTCTAATAGTTGTTGTTGAAGGATTATAAAAGATATCATCATATTCTTGAACGAGGACAACATTAGAATCACCTTCTAATTTATCTTCAATTCGGTTTAATGCCTCACCTGTAGATGCATCCAAAGGATTCTCTTTTAAAATTTTAATCATATTTAAAAGTTCAAAGTATCTACTTGTATTTTGAGAATAGACAAAAAATCTGCTGAACATTCCATAATAAACTGATCTTGCTTTGTTAATTGCTTGGTCTTTCATTTTCATTTCCTACTTATTATATAAATGTTTATTATCAACATAGTTTTGCATCATTATCTTTGGTTTACAGTCTTCACAACAGTATAAAGTTCTTTGTTTAACTGGATCTAACGCAAAAATTGGTGCCATCATTGTTGCAATTTTTTCAACAGATTTTGTTGTTGCAAACTCTTTTCCACACTCAACACAGGCAAATAATGTATCTTTTGCTAATACATTTTCACTAAACCATGCAGGATTTAAATCTAAAGTATCGTGCTCAATTGTTAAACAATCTTTTTCAGGACATGTAACCTCACAGAAACCACATGAAGTACAAATTGAGGCGTTAAATCGAAGAGTATTATCAGTTGCACGAGCAGATAGAGCATCTACATTACATGCTCCAACACAGGCTAAACATAATGTACAGGTATCTTGATTTACAATTACTTTTCCATAATGAATATGCTCACCTGTTTTAACCGTACCTAAATCATCATTTTGCACAATATTTTTAAGTCTGATTGCAAATACTTCTCTTTTTCGCTCATTATCTTGATTGTAAGAAAATTTTACGTTTTCAATAAAAGATACTTCTTCTAAAGCTTGAACCAATTCATCTTGTGTCATTGCTAAAATAATTGCTTTTTTATTATATTTTTTTAAGAAAATATCATTTAAAATTTGGATGGTATCTCGTGTACCTTTTGATAAAAAGTCAGAGTAAAAAATGACTTGACTTCCACTTTCTTGAATCAATGTTAACAGTGTAGATTCATGTAAAAACTTTTCACCATCAATTGCAAATGGAAGCACATTTTCTTTTATAGGTACATTTAGGTTTTCTATTTCCATTTTTGCTGGAACTACTAAAGGAATTGAGTCTGTATACATCTTGCTAATTTGAAACAGTGATTCTCTATTTGTTGGTGCATAATCAACTGCACCAGAAGGACAAACTGAGATACATCCACCACATCCATGACAATCGATTTGTGAAAATTCTAAATGTTTAGATTCATCTATCTTTACAATGGCAGTTGTAGGACAGACCTCTTCACATTTTCCACATGTTTCATCTCTTCGTTCATGATACTGACAAATTGAAGTATCATATACTGTAAACTTTCTATACTCATAATCTTCAACATTTGCTTTAATTGTTAAAAGTACTTCTTCTAATGAAGTTTCAACAGGATCAAAACTTCCACTTTGACGTTTTGCAATATCAGTAGCATCGTACCAAACGATTTGATCAACTTTTAAAATTACATCTTTGTTATTATCATTAACTACAACACTTAGGTTTCCAATGTGCCCTGTGATTGCTTTAATTATTTCAGGCTGTACATTAAATAAATCGAAATCATCTTTATCCAATTTTGAGATAAATTCTTTTGATTGTTCATTGCTACCTACTAATAACAGTTTATTGCCAATTTCTTGATTGTATGATATATCTTGAGCGTGATCAAATCTTACGCTATTGATTTCATATAATCTTTCTACATTTCGTATTTTTTCCGAAAATGAATCTTGTGAGTTTTTAATATAAAAATCAATTTCTGGTGCGTAGAACTCTGATTTAACTTCTTTTGAATTTGAAATTAAATACGTTCCTTCTTCTTTTTTATTTTGTGTTACTTTAATAGATTCACTTAATGGAAATTCTAAGTTTTCCTCGTGAAAGTAAATAAATTCCTGCATAGACTATGCCTTTTGGTAAATTTTATTTTACCATTCTAAAGGTAATATTCTTAATCTTTACTTAAATGGTAAAATAATTATTACAATATAATTTCTTTTTGTTACTTTCATGTCCTTTTCTACCCAAAAACTTATAAATTGCTTTCATTTTACTTTTTGTTTTAATAGTTAACTTAGGAAATTAATTTTTACTAAAAACCTAAATATGTCATGTGAGATTCAATTTGTATAAATATATTTTTGTATGATATAATTGTGCAAACTTTACAAGGCAATAATCCGTGTTAAATAAAATTTCTTTTTTTCTACTACTATTTGTGGGTCTTTACTTTTATCTACAAGAAGAACAATATACAAATAACACAATCTTAGTGGGCTCATCTTTACCTAAAACAGGCATTATTAAGGAGTGGGGTTTATCTGTTAATACAGGAGCTAATGCTTATTTTAATTATGTTAATGAATTCAATATATTAAATAACAAAAAAATAAAACTTATATCTTATGATGACAAATATGAACCTGAGTTAACCATTGAAAATATTAATAAACTCATTTATGAAGATAAAGTTTTTTCCCTTTTTGGATTTGTTGGAACTCCAACGGTAAAAAGTATATTACCAATTGCAACAGATGCTGATATTCCATTTATAGCTCCTTTTACAGGAGCATCATTTCTAAGAGAAATTAATGATCAAAATTTCATAAACTTTAGAAGTAGTTACGCACAAGAAATTGAACGACTTTTAGTCTACTTACATGAAAGAAAAAAGCTTAATAAAATTGCCGTGTTTTATCAAAATGACAATTACGGAGAAGAAGGATATATTTCATTGTTGAAATCCTTGAAAAAGAGAAATCTAACTTTATCTGCTGAAGGAACCTATAAAAGAAATACCTTATCCATTAGCCACGCTTATCATGAAATAAAAGATGTTAAACCGCAAGCGGTGATAATGATTGGCGCATATAAAGCAAATGCTCTGTTTATACAAAAAGCCAAACAAGATGAAAATTTCAAAGATACCATTTTCTGTAATATCTCTTTTGGTGATGCAGATGCTATGATTGAAGACTTAAATAAAGAGACAGAAAACTTAATCTTTTCTCAAGTTGTGCCAAGTTATACAGATACTTCCATAGAGGTTATAAAAGAGTATCAAAAACTCATGAAAAGGTATTATCCAAATGAAAAATTAGGTTTTATTTCACTAGAAGCTTTTTTAGCAGCCAAAACAGTTGTTTCAGCTTTATTAAGAGTACAGGGAGTATTAACCAAAGAAAAATTTTTAACCAAACTTAAAAAAACTCCTCCCAATATATTAAAAGGTCTCACACTTGAATATAAAAATTCACAACTTCTAAATAAAGTTTATTTATTTGAATACAAAAACAATAAGTTTATAGAAATTAACTATGATTTTTAACTTTAATAAAATTCGTGCGTATCTAGACGCCATATCATTCTCGGGTAAAACAAATTTTTTAATTTTTATTATTACAGGTGGAATGATATCCATTACAATATTATCTCAGGTATCGATTTTTTCTCTTAAACATGATTTTGATGTACTCTTTGAAAAAAGAACAAAACCACTTATAGAACTTGAAAAACTTAAAGATACGTATAAAGTAAATATATACGATACTTATTATGATGTATCAAAAGGAAATATCTCATACGAAAATTCACGTGAAGTAATCCTTTTAGCCAAACAACTTATCAACAAAAGTTGGACTAACTATAAAAGGAAAACAGAAAACAAAGACAATCAACCCTCCTATATTACGACATTTATTACTAATTTATTTCCCCAAACCAATATGTTTAAAGAGAGACAGATATTGGGGGAAAATATTATTAGAAACATCGACAAAAAAATTTTAATTATCAGTAGTATTATGGATAATATCAACTATTATTTTCAAAGAGATGAATATTACGCCGCATCTAAAAATATCGAAAAACTCAACTTTCAAATTAAATCTATTAATATATATCTTACTAGTTTAAGTAATTATGATTTAAAACTTGCCGTAAACGAAAAGAGAAAAACAGAAAAAGTATTTAATATTATTATTATAATTTCTGTAATATCTATCTTTTTTGTTTTTTTATTCAGTATTATTTTGTCCATGTTGATTATCAACAACTTTATAAAACTTCACAGTTCACTTGAACAAAAAGTCGATGATAAAACGAAAGAACTGCAAAAACTAAATGATTCCTTGGAGAAAAAAATCAACGTAGAAGTTGCAAACAGTAGAAAAAAAGATATGATAATGTTTCAACAAGCTAAACTCGCTTCCATGGGTGAAATGCTTCAAAATATCGCACATCAATGGAGGCAACCTTTAGGAAGTCTAACAATGATAATCCAAAGTTTTCAAACAAAAATGATGCATGGAAAATTAACAGATGAGTTTGTTGACAAAAAAGTTAATGACTCTTTATTACTTGCAGATAGTATGTCAAATACCCTAGATGATTTTAGAAACTTTTTTAACCCAGATAAAGTGAAAAATGAGTTTTCACTTCAAAGCTGTGTTGAACATTCACTTGAACTCTCAAAATATCTTTTAGAAAGAGAAAAAATAACATTTTCACTCATAATAAAAGACAATATTCAAATAAGTGGTTTTTTCAATGAACTTTCTCATGTATTTTTAAATATAATAAATAATTCAAAAGATGTATTAACATCAAAAGAAAAAACATTAGAAAAACGTATATATATAGTTATAAAAAAAGTAAACAATTTAGCACAGGTGATAATGATAGATAATGGAGGAGGAATTCCTCACGAAGTTTTACCCAAAATATTTGAACCATATTATACCACTAAATATAAAAGTGCAGGTACTGGTATTGGGTTGTACATGTCTAAACAAATAGTTGAAAAACATATGTTAGGTACTATTACATGTAAAAATATAAAACACAAATTGGAATCTGAACATTTGTATGATTGTGCCAAATTTATTATTAGTATACCAATAAAACAAGAGGGTTATAATGACAAATAAAAATTTAAATATCTTACAGAGTTTTAATATCTTGTACTTAGAAGATGATAAGAACTTACGACTTCACACCAAAGATGTTCTAGAAGATTTTGTAAACAATATTTACGCAGTAGGGACTTCAAATGAGGCTTTTAATGTAATTTTGAATAATAAAGTGGATGTGATTATCTCTGATATTTTACTTGAAAATGAAAATGGAATTGATTTTTTGAAGTTTTTAAAAGAGGATAAAAATATACAAATTCCTGCAATTTTAACAACCGCACACACAGATACAAAGTATTTGTTAGATGCTATTAAATTAAAAGTTGAAAACTATATCATTAAACCAATTAATATCAAAGAGTTATTAAATACCTTACATGATATTTTACTTCCAGTTATACAACAAAAACAAATACAAAAAAACAATCATATAATTAAAACAATTTCAACAGTAACAGACAGTAAACAAGTGGAAGTGGTTAACTTTATTTTTAATAACTTAAATAATGAAAATTTGCTTATTACTTCATATTCTGAAATTATGGAAAAAATAAGTATCAGTAAACCAACACTTATTAAACTTTTTAAAGAGTTATCTGAGAAAAAAATCTTAACAAAAGTACAACACAAAACATATCGTTTTGATGAAAATTCATTAAACGTATTATAAAGGTGATATTTTGAAAATATTATTTGTATGTTTGGGGAATATTTGTAGATCTCCTTTAGCCCAGGGTATTGCAGAGGACTATATAAGAAAAAATAATTTAGATATAAGTATTGATGGAGCAGGCACTGGAAATTGGCATGCAGGAGAAGCACCTTTTCATTATGCACAAAAAGTAGCGTTAGAGTTTGGGGTTGATATTGCAAACTTAAAAGCCAGACAAGTTACATCATTGGATTTTAAAAACTTTGATTTACTGGTTGGACTTGATGAAAAAAATGTGGCAGATTTAGAAAAACTTGGATGTTCAAACGTCGTAAAACTTGGGAATTACTTAGAGGGAAATCCAGACATCCCTGATCCATATTTTTTTGATGGATATGAAGGATATGCTGATGTATATACACTTATTGAAAAAGGTGTGATTAACCTTATTAACAAAGAATATAAAAGTAATTAGTCACAGTGAAGGAGTAAAAAAAACTACTCATTCACTTAAGCTTCACTTTTTTTCAAGTTCTTTTTCTGCATTGATTAAAGCGACAACACCATCATGCATATCTTGCACACATTGTACTTCAGTGACCCCTAGCCTTCTTTTGTTGCTAATATCATAAATCCCACCAACACTGTCTGAATGTTCCCCATGTATTCCTCGTATTTGTAAGTAATGTTTATTGGTAATTTTTTCAAAGGTTTCCATATTTTCACCTAAATTAGGCAATTTAATATGAACACTAGCTCTCATAGCAGTACCCAAATTTGTGGGGCAACTTGTGATATATCCTAGGTGATCATCATAAGAGAATGTTAATTTTTCTTCCAGTTTTGATATTGCTAAGGTAAGTCGCTTGAATACCTCTTTAATATCTCCACCTTGTTGCATAGATATAATTCTTAATTGATCTTCTTCATTTACCCATACCAAAAAAGTTTTTTCATCATTATGAAAAATTCCACGTCCGCTTGGCCAGTTTTCATTTAAGTAAGCAGCTTCTAAAAATCTGTCTCCTGCTTTAAATAAAAAGTGATCTTGTATTAAATTCTCTTTGACTACTTCATTCATACCTGAAATTGGGAAGTAAGTACCTTTTAGTTCATCATTAAGAGCATTTAATGCTTCTTTTGATTGAGCTTCCACCTCATCTCTTTGTTCTTTGTTAATAGAAGGTCCAAGAGGCATATTTGCAAAATTTCTACCTACTCTAATTCTTGTTGATAATATATATTTTCCCTCTGGGTCAGGATTTGGTGCGATTAAATCATTTGCATTTAGATTACTTTGGTGTAAATCTTCTTTGTTAAAGCCATGGTATTCTTTAATAATAGAGTCAAACAATGGCGCAAAACAAGTATAAGATTCACTATCCCCTGCGTAAACACCAATACCGCTGTCTGGGTTTTTAACTCCTGAATTTATTGCTTTGTTTAGTGTAAAACCATATTCTGTCTTAGTATTTTGCAGTTGTTCAAAAATATCTTCGGTTAAGTATTTACTCAATAAAGATTTACAATCATTTGGAAACGATGGAAACTCACTACTTTGTGCCATATTTAGTCCTTAAATTTTATCTCAAGTTTAGTTCATATTATTGATTAGATTATATCACAACTGCTTTTAACAGTAGTATTTATTCGTAAATACGCTCGAACTCTTCTTGAAATATAATCAACTAATATATTTAACAACGCAGTAAATAAAAGTAAAATAACTACCTTATCAAGTCGAATATCAGCAATTGCAGAATCTACAAAAAAGCCAAGTGTATGGATTCCTAGTATCCCTAAAATAGCACTCTCTCTCATAATCACTTCCCATCTGTAAAATAAAAAAGCCAAAAAAGAACCATAAATTCGAGGAATCACTTCAAAAGAGTAAAGCTCTATTTTTTTGGTAGTGACATCAGGACGTAAAACAAGCTCATTGGATTGATTACCCATGATATGCCCTATGATTGCTCCATTATGTAAAGAAAGTGCAACAACAGCTGGTAACATAGAAGGTCCCCATATTTGTAAAAATAAATACGCTAAAATATATTCAGGGGTTGAGCGTAAAATTACTAAGATTATATTTCCACCAAAAATACTTGACTTATTCACAAATTTTTTTGAGATTAAAGGAAAACTGAATAAGGCAATTAACGCCGTAATAATTAAAGCTAACTGAGTTAATACAATAGTATTAACAATACCAACCATCAATTCATTTAGAAATATATTCTCAAACCAAACATAAAGTTCATAAAACCCCTGCTCTTTTTTCATAGGACTTGGAATAATGTCATAGGTAACAAAACGAATTAAATTTTCTAAATTAAACCCACCAAATCCATCAACATACAAAAAACTAGCTAAGAGCAAAAAGGGTGCGCTGTATTTTGTAAACCAATACTTTAACGTTGCAATAATCAAATAAAAGATAATAAGGATTAACCATACTTCACCATAAAAGCCTTGCATAAAAGAGCCTTGCAAATAGTAGCCTAACGTAGTAAGTCCTACAAAACCTAAAATAGCAGTAGATTTTAAAGCACATTCAAAACGGTAAAAAGTATATGAAATCAAATGTGGCATAGCATCTGGCAGTTTGGTATATAAAAAAGTGGAAACTTTACTACTGTTTTTTAATTCTAGCTCTTTTGGAAAAACATCATACTCTTCTAATATTTCTGCATATACTTTCCCAAGCGTAGCACTATAAGGAATAATAATTGCAAGAAGTGCTGTCATTGTATTCAGTCCAAAAATTTGTAAAAATATTAATGCCCAAAAAAGTTCATGTATAGCTCTGGTAAAAGCCAAAGTTGTTCGTACAAAAAAGTTGTTAAAAAGTAAAGCTAAAAAAAATCCAATAATAGAAGAAATAAATATAGCCAATATAGCAATCGCAATCGTAGTTAAAAAACCTTCAAAAAGTACAGAATAATCGTTGAATTGTATGTCAACAATGGAGAATAAAAATTTATTAATCAAAGTCTGGGTATCTAAAGAGGTAACTGATAAATCT
>ENA-ORXI01001824-ORXI01001824.1-sediment-metagenome-genome-assembly--contig:-NODE-1824-length-16163-cov-5.156161_pt1 | contig 16163 bp, 20 predicted proteins | sample MGYA00237861_ERZ511468 | MGnify/ENA primary metagenome ERZ511468 (study PRJEB26299, sample SAMN06266213) | sediment metagenome | isolation source: Hudson Canyon methane seep mesocosm | place... | reverse complement strand
TTGGCCGATCAAAATGTGAATGTGACGGATATGCTTAATAAAAGCCGTGATGATATTGCTTACAATATTATTGATGTAGAGAGTGAACCGTCTGAAGAGTTACTCGCAGCTATTTATGAGGTTGAACATGTAATTAAAGTGCGGGTTGTGTAGCTTCCGTAGGGTGCGCACGGCGCACCCATTCGCTCTACCACATCAAGTCGTCAGGTACTTCATAATCTGCATACGGATCATCAGGGTCAATATCCCCTTTCTGCTCTATACAGATGGCCATTTCAGGGTCGCGTTTATGAATGCGCTCGGCAATATCTGTCGGCACCAAACGATAACTGCCTTGGTAAATGGCAATAGATAGCTGACCTTTCATTAGTTTGCTTTGCAGCACTTTATCTACATGAATCTTCTTAACTGTGGTGCCATGTACAAAGTTGTAAGCAATGTCACCGTCTTTTGGTATTTTAACGGTGTTGCTCTCAATTAGTTGCTTAATTTCGGCTTTTTCAGCGACCTTTATCTTTTCTTCCTGTCGCTGTTGGTTGAGTGCTTTGTCACGTTCAACCTGCTCCTTACGGGCGGTCTCGGTTTTATTTTCAGCACTTAATATTTCGTCTGTAGTACCCGATTTTTTCGTGTTTTTGACTTTTTTCGCTTTTTTACGCTTATGCGCTTTAGCCTCTTGAGCCTGTTTTTTGTTAGCCAGGCCCATGTTCATTAACTGATCTTGCAGTGAACCGCTCATTATTTTGTTGCCATTGAAATATTGTTAGAAGACTATTGTTTGAAAACAATTGCTAAAAAGTGAAATAACTATACCACATTAGATAAACAAGAGCAGATTAGCGTGTTGAGGATAAGCAGGTGGAAAGTGAATATCCACCTGATAGAAGGGGTTTATAATTTAGTGTTAGAACCCAATATTAGTTAAGGCTCTGTTTCCTGATTTAGTAAAGAGTACCCATCCAAGTATTGCGCCGCCCACTGCGGCAGTAACAACTCCATTCATAAAGTAGAGTACAGGCCAGTCACCGAGGTTGAAGGCAATATTGATGGTTTCCATCTTAATGGCGGTTAGCTTACTTACTACGCCTAAAATAAGTACGGAGAAGAAAATAGTACCAACAACGGCTTGCTTGCCTCGTAACTGGCCAACGAGTGCCATGATGAGAAAAACGCCTAGTACCGCACCCATGCCGATGCCGCCAATACCTACGGTCCAAAGTACCATATCAACAAGGTAGTCAGTAGAACCAGTGAGAAATCCGAATACAATCAGGTTAATAATTTCTAATATTACCGCGATAAAAATTGAAAAGGTGAGGGGTCTTGTGTACATAAGTCTGGTTTGATTCATGTGTACATTCTCCTGTTTTGTGATGTATGTCACATAGTGTGCAACGAATAATCTAGGTAATTCATACTAATTATGAAAAAAGACCTTTTTTGACCGATTTTAAAATTTGAAGATGCAGACTAACAGCATGACTGTTCGATAAACGTAAATTAGTTGCTAATGTCTATGCGAGTAAACGATAATGGCGGCGTTTTTATGAGCGCAACCTATCTCGTTTTCTAAAGTGGTATCTATGTCCCTTCCTGGTAAAGAAATATATCGTACATTTGATGAATTAGGTGTTGTGCAAGTATTTGATGACGGCAATAAGCGCTATATGGCCTTTGGTTCAGATGATGAACAGAGCTGTATTATGAACACCCAACCTGAGTTGTTGTTGCACGAATATGCCCGTTCTATGATGCTGGTGCTGCTGTTTCATAAACCTCGTAATGTAACTTTATTGGGGTTGGGAGGCGGAAGTCTGGCAAGTTGTATACTTCACCACTTTCCCTCTATAACGCTAAATATTGTGGAATTACGACAAGTCGTTGTTGATACGGCTTATCGCTATTTTCAATTGCCCAGAGAAGAGCGTGTATCTGTTTCTGTGATGGATGCGGGTAAGTTTTTGAGAAAAGCTAAGTCAGGAAAAAGTGACCTAATATTTTGTGACCTTTATGGCCCGGACGGACTGGATTATCAGCAGCTTCAACCCGCTTTTATAGAAAGGTGTTATAACCATCTTTCAGATGATGGCTGGTTAGTACTTAACTGTTGGCAGAATCATCGCAATGAAGCAGAAGGTTTACGCTCAATTGCTGATTGGTTTCCTGAGATGAAGGTGTTAAGTATCCCCGGGGGGAATTGGACGATTATTGCGGGTAAACAAGATAATTCTTTAACTAAAAAAGCACTGGAAACGAAAGCTAAAGAGTTATCAGGCTTGTTGGGGTTTTCCTTAACATCACTTTTAAAGCGCATGGAAAACTATAACTTTTAAGTTAAAACCAAGCGGGTCTGTAGTTACTTTTTTCTAACCAGGTTTCATCATTAATATCGCCAAACATGGTGTGAGACTCATCATGCCCCGCCTCTTCAAGCGCCCGGAGTCGCTGAATGGTTTGTGGTAACTCTTCTGCTGCCTGATCAAGCAGTTGCCAAATATGTTTGATGTTACCGAGCTGTTTGTTGTCGATAGTGGCCCCTAAAGTCGCTAGCCAAAGATCCATGCCCAGTATAGATAACTCCCAGTGTTCCTGAGGTTGACTCTCTGGCGTTAGCTGCAATTTTTTAAGTTGGATTTTAACCACCTTCATTTCGCTCTGCATTTTATTCTGAACCGCTTCTAGTAGCTCGAAAATAAGCCTTCTTTTTTTATCGGAGCTTTGAGTAGGGTTATATATCGTGCCGGAAAGTTGCTCAGAGTGATCAATTACCCTCGACCTGAAAACAGCAGCCATAGCCAGAATGGTTGCTTTTTGTTCTTGGTTTGCATTGACCAGAAAGGTAAGGAGCTTTTGCGTTTTAAGTTGATTGGTCTTTTTTGCTTTGCGCCTTCTAGACCAGTCGTCAAAAGCTTTACTGAAAACACTCATTCGTTATGCCTGTGGGTGAAATTAAATAACTATTAACAGTATCATAGCAGGTCGGCTTGAGTTAAGGATGCTGACTGATTGAATTCACTATAAAGAACAACCAGTTTGCCGCTTTTAAGCGCAGATACTACCTGATTACGACGGCTTGCAAGTGGGTCTTCAACGTCATTAAGCCCCCAGTCTCGCATGCAATATTCATCAATTAGGTTGTTAATAGCGTCATCGCTGAGTTGTTGATAGGGAATCACCATAACGCTATATCCAGAAGTGAGAGATCAATAGTTTAGCTGAAAAGTGGTTTTACTGGCCACAGTGCTTCGAAGTCAGGGTCAGACTTCTGTGCTTTGGCCGCAAAACACTTCATCATATCTTGTGGGCGGAACATACCAGACTGCCACGTTGCCATATATTTTAAACTATCGGCTACGCTATGGTCTCGGCTATAGTTGATCATCTCTTTGCAGCCTGCAACAGCCATGGGCGATTGTTTGGCAATTTGCTGAGCGACTTCCATGACCCCTTCTAGCATTTCTTCTTGAGAGCTAAAGACCTTATTAACCAAACCGATTTCTTTTGCTTCCTGAGCATCAAATTTACGGCCTGTATAGGCTAATTCTCTCATAATACCTTGTGGTATCAGATGTGGAAGCCGTTGCATGGTGCCAAGGTCTGCGGTCATGCCCAATTGAGTTTCTTTAATAGTAAAGAACGTATCTTCAGTACAGTAGCGGCTATCGCAGGCACTGACCATATCTACTGCACCACCAATGCAGCCGCCTTGAATAGCCGCTAATACTGGAAGGCGTATATCTTCTAACACACTAAATGCATCTTGGAGTTGGAGTACGGCTCTTCGTAGGTTTTCTGCCATTCGGGCAGGGTCGCCTGTCATTGGAATACTGTTAGATGTGGTGAATACGGCAAGGTCCATTCCCGCAGAAAAATGTTTGCCGGTTGAAGAGAGAACAATGACACGGGCTTCGGCTTGATAGTCAATTTCACGAATAGCCCTAGGAAATTCTTTCCAGAAATCGACATTCATTGAATTTAACTCACTAGGGCGGTTTAATTTAACGTGAGCAATATGGTTTTCAATGGTTACTTCAAGGCTTTTGAAATTCACAAACATGTCCTCATACTTTTGCTTTGAGTGTTTTAAACTGAGAACCGTTATTTGATAATAGTATCTTTACACTGTCAAGTTTGTTTTATGGTGGGAGCCTACCATCACTTCTTAGGCGACGTAAAACCCACCATCGATAGACCGAGCGTAAGGCTTCCTTGATCCATTTTATATTAAGAAACCACGCCAAAGGTTTTAACCAGCTAATTTTTGAAAAGAGTAAAATATAGGCTTCTATATCATTGATTATAGTACCGTCGGATTTCTGTATGTGAAGTTTTATCATGGCTGATTTTGGGTCAATTCCCTGGGTTTTAAGTCGTTCTTCATTACCTGTAATGTCACACCACTCAATGACATCTTTACCCGCTAGTCGGTCATACCTTTCCCTGTCCCTACGACAACTAGGGCAAGCCGCATCGTAATAAACGCATATCTTGCTATTATTAATCATAGAATTTTCTTTTCTTTTCATATTATTAATTATAGATGTTTTTGTATGTTCTCTTTGACCGAGAGGTTATGAAAACCAGTGCTTTAGTAAGTGGATTGTCTATCGCAAGCCTGAGGGCAGGCTATACTGTAAGTGTGTGTAAAGGGTCTGTTACGAACTGTTGGAACGTGAGCTAGTTTTAAAGTTAACAGGACTGAGCGCACTGTATTAAGTGGTTCATCATCGTATAGTTCGTTTTAATTGCTGTTGATAGACGGGATAGACTAATGAACGAAAAGATTCCTACCAAATTTCTGAAACTAAAAACCCTGACGGATGTTCCTCGCTCAGAATATATGGATGGACCCTCTCCCAAAGAATTGCGTGATGCTAAAAAACGTAAGTCTTTTCTTAGCCTATTGCGAAAAGGTTCAGATTCGGGAAAACAAACGAACGTTACCCGTGGGCCGGTTACATTGACGTTTAATGCAGCAGCCTGGATGCGTGTGCCTGATAGCGCCAATCAAAAAGTATCTCTGGTTATTTGTTATAAAGATAGCAGTGGAGAATATGCGTTGGTTGTTGATGAAGCAGAAATTAGTGAGACTTACTCGTTAATGTTATCTGGCTGCGTCACTATTGAATCTAAGGGAACACCTGAGTATGTACGAGCCTGCTGTGCTGGCTTAAATGAAGGCCAGCTTACCTTTGTAGATGAGTTGCATGTTCAGTCGGTGAAGTCTGCTGCGGCTGATTCTGACGTTAGACAAACAGCTTAAGCGTGCTCTTAGTCTATTAGGCGCGCTTCCTTTCAATAAAGTACGCTTCTTCTTGGTTCTCTGATCCATTTATAACGAGTCCATTCGGTAGTAGTGATGCCGGATGGTTATTCCAGTTTAATCCCGTAATACGATTCAATGAGTCTAACGCTTGTTGAGGCGCTCTATCCTTAATTTGAATTAGTTTGCTGCATGCCATTGCATATGCTCCTCGTATTCTCACTATGTACATTTCATTCTCTGTTATTACTATAACTGTAGCTAATTACGTGCCAACATTTAAGCTGTTGAATGGTAAGTAATTACTATATTCTCTAATAATGATTGATTACTAAACTGACACTTTAGGTCAGTTGATGACCTTGTTTTTATGACACAGCTTTAATGACATTAGAAGGAGCGCGCTAGCATGGATATGAATATCAAAAAGCCGAGTTTGTTTATGCTGGCTCTTGAGAATAGAGCATTTTTGGAATTTGGGGCGGGTTTAATTAATACGCCTTTTCTAAAGCAAAAAACAATAGGTGGTGGCAGGTCTGTATTGGTTATCCCTGGGTTTGGCGCAGGTGATATTTCAACCGTGCTATTACGTCGTTATCTTAATAAACAAGGCTTTAAGGCTGTTGGTTGGGGGATGGGCATTAACCAGGGAACCTCATCAAAAATTAAGGAAGGCCTCTATAATAAGGTTAAACAGCTAAGGCAGGAGGCAGGGCAAAAAGTATCGGTTATCGGTTGGAGCTTAGGGGGGATTTTTGCCCGAGAGATTGGTAGAAAACTTGAAGATGATATTCATTCCGTTCTTACGATGGGGACACCGTTTACAGGTAACCCTTATGGAAACTATCTCTTTCAACTGTCACTCATTTTATCAGGCAAACAATTTGGTCAAAAAGAGGCCGATGCTTTTGATCGTCGTTCTGAGCCACCACCCGTAAAAACTATTGCTGTTCATAGTCGCTATGATGGGGTTGTTTCCTGGCAGTGTTCACTGGAAAAAGAGAGTGATCACACACGTAATATAGAGGTGATTAGCAGTCATTTCGGGTTTCCGTTTAACCCTGCTGTATTTAGTGTTATTGCCGAGGCTTTATGAAAAAAACACGCATTCAGTTATTGTTAACGGGTAATGAGTTAATGAGTGGTGATGTGGTGGATACAAACTCCACCATGATCGCTAATAAATTAGAAGAGAAAGGCTTTTCACTGCAAAGAAAAGTGACGGTAGGTGATGATGTTGTCTTACTGAAGCAGGAAATTGAGTCCATTTCAATGATGGCTGATGTCTTAATCGTTAATGGGGGCCTAGGTCCTACTGTTGATGACCTTACTGCAGAGGTGCTGGCTGATGTAGTACAGCAAGCATTGGAAGAAAATGATATTGCTTTGTCTCACCTTGAATCATGGTGTGCCCAGCGTAATTTTAGACTTGATGGACCCAATAGAAAGCAGGTCGTCTTGCCCAAATGTGTGAGTATTGTGCCAAACCCTGTTGGCAGTGCAGTGGGTTTTTCTATTGAGCATAATGACTGTTTGATTATTTGCACGCCAGGTGTTCCTTCTGAGCTGGAAGCGATGTTAAACCAAACTATTCTGGAGATACTGGGTGATCGCTTTACAGGTTTAAATAAAACAAGCGTGCTTCACCTGCCCGTATTTGGACTAGGGGAGTCTACTATTCAGCGAATGATTAGTGAGGGTATTCCTCTTTGGCCATCGAATGTGGAGCTGGGCTTTAGAGCATCGTTACCTTTGGTGGATGTGAAGCTAACGACTCACTCTATTGAAGACGAGCAGGGTCGAGACCGTTGCCTTGTTGCATTGCGAGCTTTGTTGGGGGCTCATATTGTTGCAGAGCAAGAAGCTAACCTTCCAAATTGTGTGGTAAATTTACTTTTGCAGCAGGGTAAAACGCTGACTACAGCTGAGTCTTGTACTGGCGGGCTAATTGCTTCTCAAATTACCGCTATTGCGGGTGCTTCTGCAGCTTTTGAAATGGGAATAGTCAGTTACTCTAATCGAATAAAGCATGATTTATTACATGTAGAAACGGTCACATTAGAAGAGCACGGAGCAGTCAGCGAAGCGGTTGTAAGAGAAATGGCATCGGGTGCGTTACAGCAAAGTCAGTCTGATTATGTTATTGCTGTGTCAGGTATTGCAGGCCCTGATGGGGGGACGGAATCAAAACCTGTTGGAACGGTTTGGGTTGCATGGGGGTGTAAGGAACAAATTGACGCGCAATGCTTGTACTTTCCCGGGTCTAGAATTTATTTTCAAAAGCTGGTTGCCGCTGTAGGGCTAGATCTAATTAGACGAAGGCTGCTGGGTGTTGAAGAGGCGCCTCTTTATTTTAAACAAAGGAAGCTGCCTCGAAAAATTCAATCCTAGGTTCTTTTATTACCCTTATAAAATCGCAGCTGGCACTTAGCTGCTTTACTCACTGTAAAAATAATGGCCGCTACGATTAATAAGGCTAAGCCACTCAGTGCAAGTAGATACATCTCGTTATAGCTCATGGTGAGTCCCTCCTTTTATTCTTTTACTAATTTATATTGTTAGTTTAGGGGAGGGAGGACGGTTCAGAAATAAGGGATTACCGAGTAAGTAAGTTTACGTACTTCTATTTTTTAGATAAATGACCAAATACCGATCAAGCGAATTAGCGAAAGCTTGCCGGTCTTGTTGATTGAGTGGCGGAGGCCCTCCTGAAACTTGGCCGGTACTGCGCATCTCTTCCATAAAGTTCCGCATGGTTAGGCGCTGCTTTATATTTTCTTTAGTGTACTTCTCACCGCGAGGGTTAAGTGCAATGGCTTCTTTTTCTACTACATCTGCTGCAAGAGGGATGTCGGCAGTAATAACTAAGTCACCGGGCGATACACTTTGCGCTATATGGTTATCTGCCACATCAAAGCCAGCTGAAACCTGAATTGATTTTATATAGGGTGACGGAGGCGTACGGATGGGTTGGTTAGCGACTAAAATAAGAGGGATTTTGGTACGTTGAGCGGCACGAAACAGAATTTCCTTCACTACATTGGGGCAGGCATCTGCATCAATCCATATCGCCATCATTAATAACCTTAAACATTAAATGAGTGCGTATTATGACATTTTCTTAGTGGAAAGTGGAAAGTGGAAAGTGGAACAAGTAAGTCTGCTGACTCAGCTTGTTCCGCTTATTGAAAACAAAAACCTATAAAGGCTTTACGTTTTCTGCTTGTGGGCCTTTCTGACCAGTACCTTCAGTAAAGCTAACTTGCTGGCCTTCCTGAAGTGTACGGAATCCGTCACTTGCAATGCTGCTGAAGTGAACAAATAGATCTGGGCCATTTTCACGAGTAATAAAACCAAAACCTTTGCTTTCGTTGAACCACTTAACGGTTCCTGTTAATGTTTCAGACATTTTTCTTTAATCCTTCATATTCAAATACAGTAGCTTTAAAACAAATGTTCTAAAGCATGGTTTACTGCCAGGCAGATTTTACAAGCGTTACAGTGGTACGGGTCATAAGCAAGGTCGAGGCATAACATAACTGTCGTACGATTTTACTAATGAAACTCGGAGCCATGGAGCGCTCTGAAACCAGTTTAGTAGTCTTTCTTAGGTATATCAACTTTGAAATGAGCGTTATTAATATAATGCCAAAATCAACGTGTTTTTAGTGAAAATATGAAATAGTTACGCTTTTTTGGCATGTAGATTATGAATTTGATTAAAAAATAATCAGTTTTCGCTTAAAAAGCGAGCAATGAGCGCCTGAAAAGTGTATACTCGCGACCCTTTTTTGAACATTGTTCTTTTTAAACCCTGTTGGCGAATACGGTTGGTGAATCTGTCCCTTTGTATGTGCCATCACTCTATAGGTAACGTATCAGATGACATCACCCGAAATCAACTTTAATGACCTTGCACTTGCAGAACCCCTGTTACGGGCTGTAAAAGAAGCAGGTTATGAAGTTCCATCGCCAATTCAGGCAGAAAGTATCCCTCACTTATTAGAGGGGCATGACCTGTTGGGGCAAGCTCAGACTGGTACGGGTAAAACGGCCGCTTTTGCTCTGCCTTTATTATCAAATATCGATCTTTCTCTGAAAACACCACAGTTGCTGGTACTTGCTCCAACCCGTGAGCTTGCGATTCAGGTGGCAGAGGCGTTTCAGACTTATGCTCGTTACATGAAAGGTTTTCATGTATTACCTATTTATGGTGGTTCTTCTTACGATGGTCAGCTTAGACAGCTAAAGCGTGGCGTACACGTTGTAGTGGGTACACCTGGACGAGTAATGGATCACATGCGTCGTGGTACCTTAAAGCTTGATAATTTATCAGCTTTAGTACTTGATGAAGCTGATGAAATGTTGCGTATGGGCTTTATTGATGATGTTGAGTGGATTTTAGAAAAGACGCCCCCCACACGACAAATTGCGTTGTTTTCAGCAACTATGCCAAATCAGATTAAGAAAGTAACCGAGCGTTACCTGAATAATCCTAAGCACGTTAAGATTGAAGTAAAAACAGCAACAGCTAGCACCATTCGTCAGCGTTACTGGCAGGTAAGTGGTTTTCATAAACTAGATGCACTGACACGTATTCTTGAAGTTGAACCTTTTGACGGTATGATTATTTTTGTTCGTACCAAAACTGCGACCGTTGAAATAGCAGAAAAGCTTGAAGCACGCGGTTACTCAGCGGCTCCGCTTAATGGTGATATTTCTCAGGTAGTACGAGAAAGGACAGTAGCAAGACTGAAGAAAGGTCAAATTGACATACTGATTGCTACTGATGTTGCGGCTCGTGGTCTTGATGTTGAGCGTATTAGTCACGTAGTTAACTACGATATTCCTTATGATACTGAAGCGTATGTTCACCGTATTGGACGAACTGGCCGTGCAGGTCGTACCGGTGACGCGATTTTATTTGTTTCTCCTCGTGAAAAACGCATGCTTTTCTCTATTGAAAAGGCGACTAAGCAGAAAATTGAAAAGATGGTAATGCCATCTACAGACGATGTTAACGACCAGCGCGTGGCGAAGTTTAAGCAGAAAATTACTGATACTTTAGCGGCTAATGATGGCTTAGAGTTTTTTCAGAAGATGTTTGAGTCGTACCAGGAAGAGCATGATGTTCCTGCTATTGAAATCGCAGCTGCGTTAGCCAAATTAGTTCAGGGTGATGAGCCTTTATTGTTTAAGCCTCAACCTGTTCGTCAGGAGCGTTCAGAGCGTTCAGAACGTCCGGGTCGTGACAGAGATCGCGGAGACCGTGGAGGCCGTGATGGTGGCCGAGGCAGAGATCGTGGTGACCGTGGTGATCGTCCACGTAAAACTACTGACCGTAAAGCGAAGCCTTTAAAAGATAATCCAGATGTAAATATGGCACGTTACCGTCTTGATGTGGGTTATGACCACGGTGTGAAGCCTGGCAACATTGTTGGCGCTATTGCTAATGAGGCGGACATTCAGTCTAACTTTATTGGTCATATCCAAATATTTGATTCGTTCAGCACCGTAGATTTGCCTGCAGATATGCCAAAAGAGACTTTAAGTGCATTGCGTAAAGTTTGGGTATGTCAGCAATCACTGAATATTGCCCCATTTGAAGGGGGTAGTGAAGGTGAAGGTGAAGGTGGTGGCCGTTCACGCGGTGGACGTGACGGTGGTAGAGGCGATGGCGCTGGTCGTGACGGTGGCAGAAGTGAGGGTGGACGAGGCGAAGGTCGACGTAAGCCAAGAAGGTCAAATGCAAGTGGCCCTTCACCGCGTAGAAAGCCTAAGAAAGACGATTAATAGTCTTAGTAGGTGTTAAGCAAGTCTGTCATCCCCGCGAAGGCGGGGATCCATAAGTCTTTAGGCTCTGTTCTGGATGGATTCCCGCCTTCGCGGGAATGACAATATGGGACGTTTTTTATAACAAATAAGTCTTCTTCAAATACTTCACAATATCTGCTGACTCAAACATCTCTGTTCCTGTATTAGGGTCTACCAAATACGGCACTTGTACATTGCCATGCTGCTGAAAGAAAGCATCTCGCTTGGTGTTTGGTAAAGGTTTATAAGGCTTAAGCGTAAAATGAAAGTTCGCTGGCCCCATATCTGCTCTCTGCTGTTTACCTAAATTAACCAATAAATAAGGTAGCTCCAACTCACAAAGCAACTCTCTCACAGGTCTTGAATAAGGGCTAGATTCAAAACTATATAAGGTTAATGCTTGCTCTGTTCTTGCGGAAGGTTTTGCAGTCATCCCCGCATTTAATCGAATGCCTGTTGCCAGAGACGATGCGAATTGATTAAGTTTATTCGCCTGCAGTTGCTTAGGTGCTGGTTTACCCCTGTATTGTTCAAACAGGTAGTTAACAATAGATTCAGCACCCTGAATTTTTTGTTGGGTGTTCTCGTCAATTAAAAAAGGAAGCTCATTGCTGCCGGTATCTTTTTCTAATTGTCTTATGTTTTTACCACCTAAAGGGCAGGGGGCGATCATCACATCCAGATTTAGCTCGGTAAATGCTTCTCTTACAAATCGGCACTGAGGGCATGCTTCACGATCGAAAAGTACTAATGGCGCTTTAGGCAGGTTACTGGTTTTACTAGCGCTAGTACCTCTCCAAGAACGAAGACTTGAAGCGAGCGTTGAGGTGATAAGATCTAGAGTCTGATTCATCTGTATTTCTCTGTAGGTCGGGTTTTGGTTGAGGCGCCTACGGTTGGTAACCCGACAAGTGATGGTTAGTTTAAGCGTCTTCGTACTTACAAAGATAAGCCGTATCAATAGCCACTTTCAAATCAAAGCTTTGCTTAGCTTCAATAATAAATGTTTCACCTTCGCCAAACTCTTTCCAGTCATCAGATCCTGGCAGTTTCACGGTTAGTGCACCACTAACCACTGTCATATATTCACGTTGTTCTGTGCCAAAGGTGTATTCGCCAGGAAGCATCACGCCTACTGTTGCAGGTAGGTCTTTGGTTTGCAGAGCGATAGAGCCTACTTTTCCATCAAAATATTGGTTTATTTTTAACATGGTGATTCTCCGGTAAAAATTAAATAACGTGATTATACCGGAAAAGCGTTACGTTCCAAATTCGATTCCAGAGCACCCTCCAAACCGTAGCGCTTACGCTTAATTTCTTTAATCTTAAGGGCATCAACCATCACCAAACCATCAACACAGTCAGAAAAATCAGGGTCAATATTAAAGTCTAAAAACTGAACCCCACCTATCTCACATAACTCGCTATATTGCTTATAAAGAACCGGCACTGAGTAACCCATATGAGACAGTTGGCTCTTCATCAAGGCGAAAGCCTCTCGGGTATCGAGGTTTTCAAATAACCGTTCTAAGTGCTCTGTTGATTGCTCGTCAATAATATAAGGTGTTTTGGCAAGTACCCATTGTTTATTGCAGCCAAAGTACTGGCTATAAAAATAGATCAGCATATCTTTAGCTGTTTTTGAGTAGGTGTTACTAATGCTCACTGGCCCGATTAAATAACGATATTGAGGATTTTTATTCAGAAAGGCCGCAATGCCATACCACAAATATTCAAGGCTTCGTGTTCCCCAGTATTTAGGTTGAACAAAGCTACGCCCCAGCTCTAGTCCCTGTTTTATATAAGGACTTATTGATGGCTGAAAATCAAACAGCGTGGCGCTGTATACTTTTTGTTTGCCTGAAGGTTTTAAGGCTTTATGTGTGCTGTTTAGTCGATAAGCTCCTACCACTTCGAGTTCATTCGCATCCCATAGCACAATATGAAAGTAGCGCTGGTCAAACTGGTCTATATCACGTCTGTTACCCGTACCTTCTCCCACCGCGCGAAAGGCCACTTCTCTCAAGCGGCCAATTTCTCTCATAAGGCAGTCATTAGGTTTGTGGGTGTACAGGTAAATTTTCTTATTGTCTTTTGTTTCTCCGATAAGCTCACATTTTTGAATTTCCTGGCGTAATAATTGAGGGTTCTCAGGGTGAGCAATGGCCTTCTCTGTTGGAAATAATGAAGATTTCCCCTTTCCAATACGGTAAACCTGTTTCTTGAATAAACTGGATTTTGCTTTTAGGGGGATCTTAATGTTTTGAAATATAGCTGGTTTAATTTGCTCGCCTATGCGAATAGATACTGAGTTCTTAGTGTGTTTAAAGGTTTCTCTTATCAGCCATAAAGTGGATAAAGGTCGAGAAAGAAAGGATAGACTGTAGAAAAAGAGTGAATTCCTGGCATCAACAAATACAGGCAATATAGGTGATTGGGTTGCTTCGGCTATTCGCATAAATCCGCTGCGCCACTTTCCATCTTTTACGCCAGAAGGACTCATGCGGGATACTTCTCCCGCAGGGAAAATTATTAGAGCGCCTTCATTAACATTCAGGTGGTTATTAATGGCTTTAAGTTTGTTGCCAGTTGTGCCGCCTTCCATATTGTTGACAGGTAAAACCAGTGAGCGAATAGGGGCTACCGTCATGAGCATATCGTTCCCCATTACTTTTACATCGGCTCTAACTTCGCTTACCAGTTTTAAAAGTGCCATTCCATCGAGCGTACCTATGGGGTGGTTCGCAATAATAATTAACTTGCCTGATACCGGTATACGCTCTCGTTCGTTGTGTCTGACGGAATAACTAAAGTCAAAATAGTTGAACACCTCATCAATAAAATCAACGCCTTGGGCATGAGGGAAGCGCTCACCAAACTGTTGGCATTCTCGTTCATGAAAAAGTAAACGTAGCAGGGCAATAATCGGGCGGGTGATAAATTTGGAACGGTTTAGAAATTCAGGGTAGCGATTTTCAATAACAGACTGAATATTTAACATAGTACTCTCCATGACTATTTCATCTATGGAGGCTAGTCTGAAATTGTGACGGTAATTGGTCAGAATTATTTCAGTTTATTGACGATGCCGATAATAATATTCAAGCCGTAGCCGTGATGGCGTGCAACGGAATCAAGGGGCAGCCATTACCAAGGCTACAAATCACCGTTAATAAACCTGCTGAGTATAGTTATAAGCCACTCAGGGTCATCTAGCGGAATATCATGCCCCGCTGTAGGGTGAGTGATAAGCGGTTTCCCCCATGCTATAGCAATATCCTGACTACAACTTGCGTTAACAACACGGTCATGCCTACTATTAAGTAATAATACGGATTGTGTGGGTATCTTCTTTTGAGGAGAGAACTTAGATGCAGCAATAAGTTGCCTCACGATATTTCGCTTTGAAACAGGCCTTGATCTTGCGATATCTAGCCAGCTATTTAGCGCTTTTTGTCTGCTGAGTGGATTATTTGCCGTCAGTTTCAGAATTGCTTGTTCTTTTTTATCCTGAGACTTCGATAAAACGCTTAATAGTTGCAGATAATTACGGGGATGTAGTCGGTGATAAAAAGGGTTTATTGATTTGAGGCTGGTATTGATAAGCACCGCTTTTGATATTTCATGAGGATATCGCTGCATCCAATCAGTGGCTATCATCCCACCCATAGATAGCGCCAGTATGTTTAATGGTTGTGTGGGTGCATATTGAGAGCGGAGTGCGTCAACCATCTCTGGAATTGATTCAGGGCTTTGTTCTCTATATTTCAAACCGTTGCCTGGAATGTCTAGGGTAATAACATTTGTATTAGGTAGGCGCTGCTGTAGTCGTGTGGGAAAATCTCCCCAGTGCCCTTGTTCTCTTAAAAGTCCTCTTAATAATAGCCAGGTTTTTGCAGGTGCCTCATTTATCATCGTTATTCACCATACCAAAGCGCTTTGGCTAATTGTCGGTTTTTTTCATGGTTCATGGTGCTTGTCCAATATGAATAAGAGCGTGTCGCTCGAACAAGAAACTCCATAAGCAATTGATGGTGCCTAAGTACTCGTTTAACCCTGTGAGGTTGAATAGGGTGAAACATGCCAAGTGCATTACGAATTTGCAGGGGATTTTTTTTAACCCACATCCATGAGCCCATCTCTAGCGTAAGGGGAAGAAAGGTTTTACCCGATGCGAGCGATTCATCATAAATATAATCCCATAAATCACCATGGGTTGTGTAGTGCCGTGCTTGTGGTTCAAAAAGATAATTTTGGTGAGGGTAGGTAGAAAAGAACATCTTTCTGAGCTGATATATTTCTGCCATGTGTTTAATGTGTTTATTTTTACTATGGGCGTAGGGGAACCATATTCTATCTTGAAAACCAAAGCCTGAATGACAGTCAACAACAATGCTGAAAGGAGAAGATAAAAGTTCATCTTTAATCGTCTTAATCAGTGCCAGTGACTCTCTTTCCATTGGGATATTTTTGGGCCCTCGATACCATGGAAGAGAGGGGGATATTCTATGTCCGCCCACCAGCCATGGCACTTTATCCATGGCCTCGACAGGAGCGTTTCTCATTAGGTCTACACCATTCCCGTTAGAGCGCCAGTTTCGTAGCATGCCTACGGGGTTCATCAGTGGAATGAAAACCAGTTTTACTTGCTGTAGCGCATCAACTAGCGTGGAATCCCAGCGCATTCGTTGGACCAGGGTGTCTAAGAAGGCTAGTACCACCTGAGTTCCAATTCTTTCAATACCATGAATACCTCCGACAAATGCGAGAGCTGGCTTGTTGGGGTCTTCGCTGCCGAGAGAAACAGAATGAATAGGGTATAGATGATCTCGGGTAGGGCATTGGGCGATGGTTGAGACTCTTAAAAGATCACCTCCCTGCTGCAGAATTGAATATAGCTGGCTGAGTTCAGGGAGGTGTGTCTCAATGCGACTTGTGTGCTTTCTCATGAGAAGAAATTATGCACGGCTCTTATGACTGTTTAATTACCCTTTAATGACGTTGAGTTTTTGAAGGCAAAAAAAAGACTCCTCCGGTAAACCGGGGAGTCAAGAGCAAGTGTGCTTGAAGGGAGCAACTATAAAAA
>ENA-ORXI01001822-ORXI01001822.1-sediment-metagenome-genome-assembly--contig:-NODE-1822-length-16178-cov-7.687224_pt1 | contig 16178 bp, 7 predicted proteins | sample MGYA00237861_ERZ511468 | MGnify/ENA primary metagenome ERZ511468 (study PRJEB26299, sample SAMN06266213) | sediment metagenome | isolation source: Hudson Canyon methane seep mesocosm | place: USA:Hudson... | reverse complement strand
CTCGCTGATAAGACAAAAGATACTATTCTGGCCAAACTTTTACCCGGTATTGAAACATCAAAAAAACGCCGAGAAACCGCTTTGGAACATTTGGAAAAATGCCTTAAAACAGCATTAAATGCTCAACTTTCTCTGGATAGTTATGTAACTCGCCCTGAACACATTAAAAAATTTGCATTTGTGGGCGATAATGTACCTACACCGCTACTGGCCACGGCAAAAAAAGGCGATAAAGAACTCACCATACTAAAAAAAGGGGCTGGAGATGGGACTGTTCCGCGCGCCAGCGTATTATTTGATGATCGAGTTGGTTCAGAATGGAGTGCAAAAATTCAGTCCCCTTTGAAATGGGACAATGTTGTCTTTCTATCAAGTAATCACATAGGCTTAACTAAAGACCCCTTATGTATAAAAAATATCTTATACACTTTACTTGAAAGACCTTAGATTATGAGCTAGCAAGCAATAGTATGGAAGTGAGGCTTTAGCCTCGCCTGATTAGTATCTGCGAGGCTAAAGCCTTACTTCCTTACAGGATAAAATATTTCTTAACCTTACGTCATTGGTGTATATACAGCTATCGCTCAGTAAGGCCATAAAACTAGATCCTGAAAATATGAATTGAGGAGAACCTTTTCCCGCATACTCAAGATTACTTTCATTTACTCTTATCAGGCCAATTCCATAAAGGCTGGTCTAACAACCCTTGCCCAACCACTTGCGTTTGACCCAAATTTTTTTCCAGTCTTAATGAATGGCATTCATCTGCTTGCTCTAATGCGGCAATGAGTCTACTGGCATGAGAAACAACCCAGATTTTAGTCGACTCTGCAGCTCGGATGATTAATCTGGCAAGTGCTGGAAGTAAATCGGGGTGTAAACTTGTTTCTGGTTCATTGAGAACCATTAATGGTGTGGGTCTGGGAGTAAGCAGGGCTGCAACCCATAATAAATACCGTAAGGTACCATCGGATAATTCTGCTGCAGATAACGCTCGCAAAAGTCCCTGCTGCTGTAATTCAACGACAAAACGTCCATCTTGCTGTACAGAAATATTTAGTTTAGCCCCGGGGAAAGCATCTGATATAGCCTGATCTAGCGCTTTCTCATCCCCAATTTCAATAATGGTTTGTAGCGCTGCGGCCAGGTCTCTTCCATCATGATGAAGTACCGGAGTACGAGAACCCAGCTGTGGTCGTCTGGCTGGGGCATCAGAATCAGTTCTAAAGTGATCATAAAACCGCCAGCCACGAATATCATCTCTCAAGACAATGATTTCAGGCGTTTTTACTGGATCAATTGCCTGACTGAATATACTTTCATAATTATTGCCATGTTGTGCAATAACCTCCCATTGTCGGTTTGAACGAGCTTTTATCATGCTTCCTGCTCGATCAACTAACAAGCTTGCTGGGCGATACGAATTCCCAGCCCAAATACACTCTCTTTTAATTTCAGGGTCAAGTGCAAAAGCCGAAATAGAAGGAGCAGGAAGGCCTAATGAAATGGAATAAGAAAAGTTATCAGCAGAAAAACCTAAACGTAATCGGGCTGTTTTTTGTCTCGGCCCACCTTGTACAGGAACCTCTCCTTTACGCATAGCCGAAGATATCTTTTCTGGTCCAGCCCAAAATGTTGAATCAAGCCCTCCCTCTTTTGCTAATGCTTGTATAACACCGCCTTGTGCCGTTTCTGATAGCAATCTTAAAGCCTTATATAAATTCGACTTACCACAGGCGTTTTCACCGGTAATAATATTTAAATTTGCTAGCGGAATAACTAAATCCAGTAAGGATCTATAGTTAGCTATTGCGAGTGTATTTATCATTTTTTTGACTAGGTGGTATATACAAAGTAGTAGCGAGACTAGGGGTAATTTAAAAACTATACTTGCAAAGAATCAAAACCCCGACTCTTTAATTAAAATCGATAGCACTTGCTTCCATAACACAGCAGCAATACTTTCTGCGGGTGCATCAATCATCACATTGCCTCTAATTGCCTGATTAATCACTTGCCCTTTTTTATCGGCCTGCAAGCCTACTCTGTAAACAGAGGTTTCAGGAATCAGTGCTTGTTGTCTATGGTTTCTTTTAATCGGGATACTGCCAGTATACCGGCTTGCAAAAGCAGGCTTGATTTGACTACTCGCTGCATTATCAATGCTCACTAGCTGACAATCAATTGCCGGCCAGCTAAGTTGTTCGGGGTAAAAAACAGCCTGTTGACTATTCTGTAAAAGTTGCCCTAAATAAACCTCGTCCACATAGGCTTCTATTCGGTAATGCTCAAACTGGGCGACCGTTAATAACAGCTCATCTTGTGAAATCCATTGATCTACACTTAACTGCTCATTTATATCCAACACCACCCCCGAAAATGGAGCGCGAACGAATAATCGCTGACGTTCATCCAGCAGGCTTTTATATTCACTGAGTGCCGTTTTTAATTCTCCCTGAGTAATTTGACTGCGCTGATTTAAGCCTTGTTGTTGAGCATGAAATGAAAGCTGCCAACGTAATGCCTTCACTTTGCTTAACATTTGTTCAATTTTAAAATCAAGAGTTGATGAGTTAAATTCAAACAGCAATTGCCCTGCATCTACTTTTTCACCAGACTGCACGAATACTTGAGTCAATTTAGCAGGGAAAGGCATATAGATTTCGGACTGTTTCCCGGCTTTTAATACCGCAGGGGCCTCAATACGTGTTTGCCATGGAATAAACAAAAAGACTAGCAATAACAAGCTTGCCATAGCTGTAAAGACACTATTTTTATTCCAGTTCATTTTTTCTCGACTTTGTAAGCAATGCTTTATTTCCTTATAAATAGGTAAAGCTATAAACCATATAACTTCAACAAACATTAATAAAACACCTAATGCTTTAAAGAAAAAATGGTAGACCAATAAGGCAATACCCAAAAACAACAAAAATCGGTAAATCCAGGTGCCCCAGGCATAGATAATTAAGGTGCGCTGTAATTTATCAGGCAATTTTTCTGGTATTTGTTCTTGCAAGCCAAATAAAATATAACGTAACTTCCAGCGCCCCAGACTAAAGGCTCTCTGCTGTAGGTTTTCTATCCCTAAAAAATCAGATAATAAATAATAGCCATCAAAGCGCATAAACGGATTAAGGTTGACGAACAAAGTCATCACCCATGTTGTTGTGGCCATTAAAAATACGCTGCTTCGTAGTGGCCCATCGGCTAAAAAGTGCCATAAACTACTACAAATAATGGCTAGCGCTAATTCAGTCAACATCCCTGCCGCCCCTATAGCCATGCGTTGTTTTTTAGAAGTTAGTTTCCAGGCATCACTGGTATCCGTATATAACACGGGAAACATTACTAAAAAAGCCACCCCCATAGAAGACACCCGACAGCCATAGTGATGCGCTGTGTAGGCATGTCCCATTTCATGCAATACCTTGGCAATTGAAAGTGCCAGCGCATAATAGATAAAGCCTTGTATTGAAAAGAAATGTAAAAAGGTCTGACTGAACAAAGCCCATCGATCCACTAAAACATATAAATTAATCATCAACAGGGTGATTAATAAATACAATATCAGCGGCTGAAATAGCCCGCGAATATAGGGATAACTGCTGTTTAAAAAATTGTCAGGGCGGACTAAGGGGATTTTAAAAAAAAGATAATGATGAATCAGCCAGCTAAACCAGTTTTGTTTACCTGCCCTGGCTTGCTTTAGCAAAAACTGGGTTGCCTCTGCACCCTGTAACTGAAATAAATTATGCGTCATTAAAAACTGATACAGAGCCATCACATCATCTACTGTGACATCAAACTGAGTTATTTCTTTAATGCGTAGAACAATGGCTTCAGGGTCTTTTAGATTCCAATAACTCAGAATCTCGCATTCCTGCTTACCTATTCGGTAATAGTGCTGATTAGCCGGGTCATAAAGTGACCAGGTGGGTGAGCCATCAAATGCAGCAGGGCCAGCAAACAAATCCAACTCCTCCCTTAAAGGAGGCAAGGAAATTACATCCCCAGCCATTGCCTAAGTACCGCCAAAGGTTTTCTTAATAAATAATAAAACAGAGGCACTTTCTCCCCATACACTTTCGCAGTGCCTTTTAAACCAATTCTTGGTAGCTCTCCCTGCGTTTTAAATCGAGCTTTCAATCGATAGGCCAGCGTATCACTGGCAGTGACCTGTGCCTGATAAGCGGCATAATACAATTCTGCTGAAATGGGATTGATCGGTGCAATATTTAAATACAGTTTAATTTCGGCACCTGCTTGTAAACTAATGGCATCGGCGATAGGTAATTCTATTTCCAGTTCAAGCTCTTTAGGATCAGCAATCATCAATATCCGCTCACCCACCTTTACTGGCCGCCCAATCCATTCATTGACATCAGAAAAAATAGCAATCCCCTTATGCGGTGCTTTTATCGCTACACGGCTAAGCCAGTCTTGTATATTCCTCACTTCCGCCTGTTGCTGCTCAATACGGCTTTTTAAAATATTGACTTGAGACTTACTGTCCTGATCATACATCGCCTGTTGCGCTGTTTTACGGTATTCGGCTTCAGCAACCGCCAGCATTTTAAGACTGATATTCAGTTTGTTTTTTATCGCGGTCTCATCCAGGCTTAATAAATGCTGATCTTTTGATACTGAATCATTTGGCTGAATAAAAAAACGATCGACCACACCATCAATAGCCGCCCTCAAAATAGTTGGGTTTGCCGCAATAACAGTGGCTGGTGCTAAGACAGTTTGCCTAACCGGAAAGGCTAAAGCACAGAGTACAAAGGTTATACCAATAAGCCTGCTCTTTTTACCAAAGCTGAATGATTGCCATATTGGCGGTGCTGGGGCCAGTGCTTGCCAGGCATGAGCAAAGGAATCAGCCAGATGTTCCAGTAAATAAAGCTCACTCTCATTCCAGGCTTGCTCTCTAGTCAATAACAGACCAACCTGAGCTTTATTTGAAAAAATAGAAAAAGGAATCCAGACTGCCTGTTGTGGAAACCACTGAGACCATTCCTCTGCTTCATCGAATAAAACAGCATCCTCAGTAATGGGAGCTATGTTTTCAGCAAAGGTAACGCTCACGTTCTGGCATAGCTTTTTTAACCAGATGATATAAGGTGCATTATTATCGATAACGGCCAGACCAGAAACAGATACAGGTTCCGAATGATCAACTCGCCATAATACTGCTTGTCGATAATTAAGTAACTGGCGGCTATCATTTACTAAAATATAAGCCAGTTCCTGAGTTGTTTCTGCGTGGCGAAAACTTCGTTCTAGCTGTAATAATCGACTGATAACATCAAGCTGTGACTGTTGCTCAGTCATTTAACTTCTGAGCGAGAGAACAATGCTTTACCACTCATACCGGGCAATAAATCATCAAATCGCCCATCAATCAATCCGATAATTTTGATCGACTGACTCACCGCATCAATACGCGCAGCAATTTTATCGACACTGGCAGGGTATTCCTGCTGGTTTTCTTCAATAAAAATTTTAAACTTCATCTTTGGTTTTATCCAGGTCAACCATTTTGAGGGGACTAACAGTACCACTTCTAACTGTTTATTATCCAGAATATCCAGCAAAGGTTCACCCGCTTTAACATATTGATAGCGATTAACTAAACGATTAGCAACCCGACCTGAATAGGGTGCTGTAATTCTGCATTTTTGCAACACAGCCCTGAGCATTTCAATATCAGCCTTGGCTTTTGCCACCTCGGCAGCAGCCAATTCAAGCTCTAACACACTAATAGAATTAAACTTAACTAGACGCTGATTTACTTTATAGGTTTTTTCTGCGGCCTGCACAACTGCCTTGGCTTTTTTCAGCTGAGCCTGCTGTTCGGCACAATTAAAAGCCAATAGTAATTGGCCTTTTTTAAAAGAGTCCCCTGTCTGAACCGAAAGCTGAGTGATTTTAGACGATAATTCACTCGACAATACCGTGGTATATTTTGCCTTCAATTGAGCTCGTATTTCAGGTGCCTGAGAAAGTTGATTTAAGGACTCTGCAAAACTCGTAGAATAAAATAAGATGCCAATCCATAACAAAACTGTCCTAATTGCTATCATTCTGCACGTTTTCCTCATTATTATTAGCTAGCAAATCAGGAAAACGTCCTGCTTCCCATTCCTTGTCCACCACTTTAATTGAATTAGCCAAGGTTTCTATATCATAATTTTCTATCCAATCGGGTAAAGGATCCAGTCCCATCGAAACATAGACCTTACCAACAGCACTTTGAATACCTGCATAGGCTTCATAGAGCTGCAATCGAGACATTAAAGCATCCGTACTAAAACGTATTTTCTCCATCTGACTTTGTGCATCATTTTCAGAAGCAATTCGTATATGTTTGGCTATTTTCTGATTCACAGAATCCAATTCATGGGTGCGTTGAAATTGATGTTGTGCAATCAGGTATTGTCTATAAGACAAATGAACCTGAGTAATCACCGCCATATAGACAGAAAGACGACGTGTATCGCCCAGTTTTTCTTCCGCATCAATTTGATTAAATCTTGCCGGAGCAGTAATCAGTTCAACAAAGTTTTGAGTGATTAAGCCGCTTAATTCCAGCCAATTATTATTTAAGCTATAGGAATTGCTGTCATAGTTATAACTGGCATTAAATTCTATGCCTGGTAATAATCGCAAAATAGCTTTATGAGTCTCTTCCGCTGTAATACGATTATTGTAGATTTCTTCCCTTAACTCGGGTCTCAACTGTAAAGCCATTGATTCCATTTGTTCAATGGGTAGCCCTATCTGGGGTAATTGAGAAAAACTATTTTCGGGCAATTGTAAACTAAAGTCTTGTCCGGGTGGCAATCCTAATAATGAGGCTAACTCTGTCTTGGCTAACATCAAAGTTTCTGACAGGTTTTCCAGCCGCCTAATAATTTCCAGTAAATTTTTCTGATATTGCAGTATTTCCAAGGGTGGACGTAAGCGTTCTTGTTCAATCCGTTGTGCATCCTTTAATGCCAACCGAGCATCACTGATGATAGTTTCAATTTCTGTGGCAATTAATTGAGTACTGGCCATACGCCAAAAAGCCGTTCGAACGTCCTGCATTAGGTTTTGTGCTGTTTTACGCCGATTTTCTTCAGACACTAAAACCTTATTCGCTTCCTGTTTCGCTTGAAAATAACTCACCCCAAAATCCAGCACATTCCAACTAAATGAAAAATCATACACTTTACGTGATCTATCTTGTGAGGTTGATGTTCTTAATGATTCTGTCCCATCATCCGTTGAGCGGCTATTTGAGGCACTAAAATTATCTCGCCCCCGATAACCTGCTGAGGCAACTAGATCAGGTAATAAATTAAAAAGAGAGATGTCTGACTGACCATCTGCGACTGCTTTTTCCATTATTTTAACCCGGTGATCCAGGTTGTTTTTTAAGGCTCTGGCCATCGCCTGGTAAAGACTGATTGGCTTTTCAACAAGCTCTTTCTGGCCAAACAACACTTGTTTATCGGCATTAACTGAAGCTAATTGTTCATCGTATGTAATGGGTTCTGGCATAACAGCACAACCCGACAACAATGTTGCGGCAGAAATACCAGCAATCCATTTTCTTTGTTTTTTTGAAATCATAGTCTTTATTTGTTTTAAATAAATATTTAAAATATAGCTGAAACAGAGGCGTTACAGCCAATCAGTAGGGTGGGCAGTGCCCACCCTACGTGAGGTCAAAGCCTCTCCTCCAATTGTTCATTATCACTAACAAAGTTTTTACGCTGCATCATTCTCATCCGCAACCACGACAATACTATCTAATAACTTAAGTCTCTGCTGTTCAAAGCCTTTACTTCCAACCAAATTTAACTGTTCAGTTAGGCCTGTTTTGCCTTGCGTCATATTTGCAATAACGAGCTTTTTCTCTAGTTTGCTTTGTTCATTATTTTGCTCATCATCCCCCTCTCCATTCTCATTATCTGGGGACTCTGCCTCTGGCGGCATCAAGGTAATAACAATAGTTTTAACATTACCTTCACTATCCGTTGCCGTCACGACTAATTCGGTAGGTTTTGTTATTTTATCTGGCGTTAAAATTTCAAATGTGCCCGTTGTAGAATCAAAACTAATCCAACTGGGCAGATCATTACCATTAGAGAATTTAGCATCAAAATTAAGCGAGGCCTGCTTATCAAAACCAAAGGCTTCGTTAGTCATTTTTATAACAGCCCCTTCCGTTAATGAAAGCGACAAAGAAGCTGAATTTTCAGTGATAAAAATCGTTTTGCTTCCGGTATCATTGTTATCAGCACCCTCACTGCTATGCTCTGCTGCTTCTCCAGTTTCTCCAGTTTCTCCAGTTTCTCCAGTTTCTCCAGTTTCTCCAGTTTCTCCAGTTTCTCCAGTTTCTCCAGTATCACTGGTATCACTGGTATCACTGGTATCACTGGTATCACTAGTATCACTAGAAGATGATCCTGAGTCAGATGACTCACCACCAGAAATCTGGCTAGCATTTAATCCATCATCAGAAGGAACTTCCTCAATTGTTACTGCAAGATTTTGAACATCAGTCAATGCTGCAGTTCCATCATCTGTTGCAGTCACCTGTACATCATAAACATTATCAGTGCCAACATCAGTAGGACTAGAAAATTCAGGCGCTGTAATAAATGTTAATTCACCCGTACTGGCATTAATAGCAAACTTGGCCTGATCTGCACCACCAGTAAGACTAAAAGTAACCGTATCATTTTCTACGTCGCTTGCTGTTACCGTGGTAACAATTGTTTGGCCTTCATGCATGCTTATTGCTCCACTACCATCACTAGTGATTACCGGCTTATCATTCACCGCCGTTATATTCAAAGTGACCGCAGAAGTAGCTGAACTTAATACCCCTCCTGTACCGGTATTGCCCTGATCATTTACAGCAACACTTAAAGTAACGGCTGATGTTGAATTCGCTGCTGTGGTAAATTCCACATTATTTGCAGCAATAAAGCTATTGATGTTGGCGACCGTACCCGTCAATGTTATTGATGCCGTTGCTGAATTAGCAACAGTCACTCCACTGCCCGACCCTGCCATTAAGATTCCAGAGTCAACCGAAAGAGTCGCAACAACAGCGCTTGAAGCAGCATCAATATCAGCAAAACTAATTCCAGTAATAGCCTTGGCAACATCTTCCGTCACTGTAATAGGTCCAGGCACACTGACAGTCGGTGCATCATTTGCGGCTACCACGGCAATACTTGAAGTCACTGTTGAACCAGCATTATCTGCATTATCCGTAGCTGAAAAAGTAATACTGCGCGTTGTGGTATCAGGCGTATCGCTACTATTGTTATAACGCATAGATTCTATTAACAGCTGCATGGTTGTTGCAGATGTTGAGGCATCGTCAACCGTAATCGTCAATTGCCCCGTCCCCGAATTATAAGTGGCTATCGTTACTGCTTCACTATTCACAGTTTGAGATCCCGTACCAAAACTGGAACTTAAGCTTTCTGATCCACCATCGGGTCGATTAGTTAGAGTCACAGTCAGAGACTTAAATGTACCATCATCTGAAATAGCACTGTCCGTATCAGCTATAGCAATTGCCCCACCGCCTTCGGTAAAGGTTCCTACATAGCCACCATTAGTCCCGCCTGAACTATCATTAGCATCCAGATCAATAATAGGAGCTCTAACTAAAGAAACCGTTATATCCTGATTAGATGAAGTTGCACTGCCTCCATCGCCATCATTCACTGTTACCCGAACAGTCCTTGCCAGGGTGTTTGTTGTACTGGCATCGGTATCGTTATATTGCAGTGCTTTTAATAAATCCTGTACCCTTGCCACGGTGGCATCGGCATTAAGACTAATCACCAGGTCTGCTCCCCCTGTACCTCCTGCGACGGTTCCAATAGTAAAACCATCCGTATGAACAACATTAGCCCCGGATAAGGAGATAACCCCAACATTGCCTACTTGTATAACATCTTCACCAGATTGAGCATTTGTGACAATTGAAGCCGTCACATGACCTCCCGAAAAATCTGCTGAATCGACATCGGCTAAAGTCACATCAGAACCTGAGTCTAACAAAACAGCTGAACCTCCAATACTAAAACTGACTGAGTCAGCGTTTAAACTAGCCATTGTAGGGGTATCATTTACCGCTGTGACTGTAACAGTAGAAGCAATTGACAATGTCGTGGTATCAACACCACCATTACTGCTACCCCCATTGTCTTTAATGGAAGTTAAAGTCACAACTCGATCTGCCGCAGTAGGATTCTGACTGGAATTGCTATAGCTTATTGCATCGACCAGAGTTTGAGTGGCGGCCGTTGAAACTCCACCGGCTTTGGTAATAGTTACCGTCGCGGTTGAACCAGACATCGAAACACTAACAGTCATAGCATTCGTGGTAGTTGTTGCAACAGAATTACCATGATTAAGGCTTACATTTGAACCATCAATAGACAAGACTTCCAAAGCCCCTTCAGTAACGTTTGTTACCGTAAGAACAAGACTGCTAATAGTATCACCTGATTCCACTGTACTGATTACCGCACTAGAAAAAACAGACACTGCAGACCCACCTTCAGTAAATGTAGGTGTAGCAGTTGTCGCCGTTAAAGTAGGCGCATCATTGACGGCAGTAATATTGATTGTGCTAGTCACATCAACACTTGTTTGTACACCATTACTGGCACTGCTACTGTTAGGATCAGTAATAGCCCAGGTAATCGTGCGACTGGCTGAAGTCGCTGTGGGCGTTTCGGAACTACTATTAAAAGTGACCGAACGTAACGCTGTTTGATAATTAGCCAGTGTCGCGGTGCCGGTTAAAGTTAAGATACCAGACCCGGAATTATAACTACCTGATATACCATTTTGCGTTGCTACTGCCAGAATATCACCCGCAGTTAATCCTGCACTAATAGTTACCGTTGCCCCTGTAAGCTGAGTATCATCTATATCACCAAGTGCTATGGTATTATCAATCGCAGTTGCTGCATTATTTTCAGTATAAGCCAAGGTTGCTCCGGCAGTAACGACCGGCACATCATTGACCGCATTGATGGTAATGGCAGCTGTTTCCGTTGCTGTACTAAACGCAGTAGTGCCTCCACTAGAAGAAGTATCAGCCGTTGTGTCTCCTGCTGAGCCACTGGTCGTATCCCAGGCACGAAAAGTAATGTTTCCCGTTGTACTACCTTGGTAATTTGCATTAGGTACAAATCGAACACTGTCAGTAGCAGCAAGTAATAAGGCTGAATTATTGGCTACCGAAGCGGCTGAAATACTTGTCCAGCTTCCTGCTCCTACTTTATATTGCCAGCTGCCATTTGTATCTGTTAAGCCTGTAATTGCTATCCCTTCAGCGGCAGATGGGTCAATATCAGTCACTGCATTACTGCTATTGGCACTACTGCTGGCAATAATTTCAGCCACCGTATTACCTGTACTACTGGTATTATCTTCATCTATCGCTGTTAATTGCATCGTCCCCGAATTATCCAGTACAGGTGCATCATTAATTGATGTGGAGGTAATTTGAGTAGAGGAATTAGCCGTTCCATCATCGGTGCCATCGTTAGGCGTCAATGAGAATGTAGTAACGACAGTACTAGCAGCTGCAACTTGGTTTTCACTAGGAGTAAACGTTAGACCCTGTAAATTGGACTGAATTGTTGCTAATGAAGCGGAGGTTAAGGTGTAATTACCTGCGGAACCAGTCAAACCCGTGCCCGACAGTGTGCCATTAGCCCCTGTGTATGTAATCGAAATACTAACATCATCAGATTCAGCATCAGATACAGTCACACTACTAAAAGGGCTAGTGGTCGCATTATCATTAACTGTGCCAGCTGTTATAAAAGTACCGCCTAGAGCTGGGGCTGAATTTGATGAAACCACAATATCAAAAGCATCAGAAACACTTGCCCCTCCTGTATCTGTAGCCGTCACGGTTACTGTTGTTGTACCCGTCGCTGTCGGCGTACCTGAAAAGGTACGGCTTGCAGAGTCAAAGCTAATGCCTGTGGGTAAGGCACTCGTTGTATAGCTTAATGTATCGCCGGTATCTAAGTCACCGAAACTGTTTGAGGCAAATACATAACTCATAGCCGTATTCACAACTGCTGGCTGATCAACTAAGGCATTATCAACTGTCGGAGTATGGTTGATACGAAAACTTCCCCCTTCGATAAAAACAGCGGAATCATAAACACCATCTCCATCATCCGATATAGTAAATGATACCGCAGTATCAACTCCGGCGGTGATCGTTGCCTTAGCAGTTAACAGGATACTGTGCCCAGCACCATTATCACCAAAAACAGTCCCTATCTGTCCAGTATCGTTAAGAATACCAAATCCACTTGCAATAGTCAGGTTAGTAGCCGTGACAGGATCATTACCAATATTTGGAAGTACAGCAACATTATTCAAAGTATTAGTATTAGTATCTTCAATCATTAAGGTGAAATTATCAGCAAAGCTACCACCAAGTTCTTCCTCAGTAGCAAAGCGATAATTGAAAACTATATCAACATTACCATCCCCAAGGGTTCCTGCATTAATATTAAAGCTCAAGGAAACTTTATCAAAAGCTCCAGATCCGCTATCAACAACAAGATCATTGTCTGCAAAGACAGTGTGGAGGTTGGGTATGGATGTCACTAGCCCCGTCGTTAACACAATTCCAGAATCCATCCCCAAAATAGCAGCATCACCTCCGGAAAAAGTCCCCGCCTGTCCCGCAACACCAGAAAGAGAGTCTCCTGAATGTGTTACCCCAGCACTTGCTCCAAATAATGAATTAACTAATACAGAAGCATCGGTTGAAGAGGTTGTTGAAACCTGCGCAAGTACAAACGCATAATCAGGGTCATTCAAAACTTGAGCTTCTATATCACCTACATAACTCTCTAGAATCCAGTCCCCCCCCAATTCGAAAGATCCCGTCTCATTAGTTGACCCAGCAACATCAGCACGGGTCATAGTTGCAAGTTGTTGCAGAAAGCGACCGCCTACAGCTCCCTCGGCAACATTACAACCATAAAACAAAATATCACCCGACTCTGAAAGCGCATTGCCCCAGGATTGAATAGCTGCTTGGTAACTATCTAGGCTACTTTGATTTAAACTAGTGTTACCTAAATTTACCTGGCCTTGACTGCCGTGTGAAATAATCTGGATACTTACCAAATTTGAATATTGACTCAGTGTATCCGCTATTAGCTGCACTCCATCCCGGTTTGCATCGAGCAGAACAACATCGACTCCCTCATCTAGATCATCAATCAGGCTCTGATAGTCCTTTACTGCGGCATCAATAAATAGAACACTGTTTATCTTTTGTGCTTGAATTTGTGTGATAGCATCCAACAATAACTGACTATCGTTGTCAGCATTATCAGTTGGCAAGGGGGCTTCTTCAACGATAGTTTCCACAGCAGTGCTTATCGCAGCCGCATCAAACATAATACGAGGCTCCAAGGCCAACATTTTGCTGTTTGAAATATTTAATTGCTTAACTTTCTGTTTCTGAATCTGCAAAGAAGTCGCCCGTTTTTTCATCACTGACACTATCTTTTTCCAATGCTGTTTAAATTCTTTTGTTTTATTTAGCATGACATACCTGCCTTTATATAAAAATACACTGCATCCCTAAATCTGAATATAGCTAAGCAGAAATTTGATCCTCTGTTAGCCACTGATCAACACAAAAATAAATTCTTTAATTCGTAAGCTATAAACCCATATACTTTTTGTTTATGCAAGATTCGCCCATTGTGACGCTGAAGACTTAAGCCATTTTTTATAATGTTTCCATTTCCCAATGGAGTCTTTGTATATGGGGCGACTTACTTGCGTAGCACTAACAGTTTTTACCGCTCTGTCTGAGTTATAAAAATAAAGACATGGTTCATGCCATTCAAGACCGCAATGATCTAATAATTTTCTGGTTTCTTGCTGTTGATTTCCTATCAGTTTTTCATAGTAAATATCATAAATACTTCCATTGGAAGCACTTTTTTCCAATATTCCATCATCCTCTCATATTCTTTATAAGAAGAACAGATTTCATCAAGATCATATAAATAGCTTTGAGAATCACTAAAATAATTTTTAAAAATTGAGAAACAAGTATCTTGTGGACTCCGCTGACAATGAATGATTCTCGCATTAGGAAGAAAAAGTTTTATCATTCCCAAATGATAAAAATTATCAGGTAGCTTATCTGTAATAAACTTTGTCTTTTCATTTTGTTGCCTGATACATTCAATATAGGCTTCTCCCATTTTCAGGTATCCTTCAAAACCTAGAGTATCCAAATTTAAATCAGTCTTTCCCGTCACCTTTTCTGCCATATTGACAATAGTACTCGTTAGATTTCTTGATTCACCACCACCCCAGACACCAGGGTGGCTTGCTAAAATTTGTTCTACTAAAGTAGTACCAGAACGCGGCATTCCAATAATAAAAATAGGTGTTTTATCCTGACACCCAACACGACCAATTTGAGATAAAAGTTCTTTAGAAAAAACATCACGTATTTGTTTCAAATACTCTGCCTTAGGAGCAACGTCATATTGATACTGACTACGTTTAATTTTGTTAGCTTCATAAAGATAATTAAAGGATTTTTCATAATCACCAATATCTTCATATACCTTACCCAATGCAAAACCAAGATGCATCTTTTGAACCATACTCAATTGAGAGGCCTGATAAAGGATTTCCATTTTTTTTACTTCTTCGCCCACCTGAGTGTATTTTTTTAAACGTGAAAGCCGACGAAATATATCGGTATTCTCTGGTGCTAATTTAAAGGCTTTATTCATACAATCGAATGCTTCTTCAAGTTGGCCAAAACTTTGCAGTGCTTCACTCAGTTCTTTCCAGCCCTCAACATATAGAGAATCAATGTTTACTGCCTGTCGATATGCCGCAATCGCCTCTTCATTTCGGTGTAATTTCCAAAGAACCATCCCAAGATTAAAATGGGCTATAGCAGAATCTGTTTCAAAACAAAGAGCCTCTCTAAAACATACTTCCGCTTCTTCTAATCTACCGGCCTTATACAACACAAACCCCTTACTACTATGAAGGTTAGCATCTTTTGGGCTTAATACCAGTGCTTTTTGACTGCTATCTAGAGCTTCATGAAATTTCCCCTGTCGCAACTGAATAGCCCCAAGATTATTATAATATTCAGCTTTATTAGGGTCATTGACAATCGCTTTAGAAATTAGCTGACTTGCAGACTTCAAGTCCCCCTTTAAGGTGAGTTGCAAACCTAGTAAATTATACGCTTCCGCATTATCAGGATTCAATCTAAGCAACTTCAGCAATAAAAGCTCAGCTTTTTGCAACTGTCCTTGCCGAAGACAGTGTTTTACCTGCTCCAAGAGAAGTACGTTTTTATTAAACGTTTTTAGTTTCATACATTTATTATTTAGCAAAAGATTCAAATGGATTTACTCTACATATCATCTCATACCATCGTTCACCCATCCTAACAGCCAAGCAAAGCGACTAGCAAATACATTTTACTCCATGCTTAACTGTTTCTTTATATGTAAAAATCAATAGCTACAGAGCCTAATGCAAAAAACATCAAAGCAATTAATTTCTAGCTTGAACAGCTAAAAATAAAAAAATCACACATAAATGATAATACTCCCCCTGAGAGGACAGGGTTTACGTTTGACATTAACTACCCCGCCGCTTCCTTCTAAGTACCACTGCATAATTAATTTAACATTTTTGTAGGCTCAAATAAATTTCAACTTACGGAAATCTTACAAACTTAAGAAGGGATCAATTATAACTCGTAGGGTGGGCAGCGCTTTTTAGCCCACCGTGTGCTGTCTTGATGGTGGGCAGAGAAGCGTTGCCCACCCTACTTCTTACATGATCGGTACTGCTTTAAGTTAGCAACTTACGAACGTATTATAAAAGTGCTGGTTTAATTTTACGTTGGTACTTAGCTAAAATTACGGACAATCAAGAACAAGGATGCCGCTCAGCTTAACGGCTTATTTCGTTAGAAAGCTTCGAGGCTTAACACCGATCAATAATAATGCTAGCGCATAAACAACCGCTCCCAACACAACCCACATCCCCAGATTAAGCCCTCTATCAAAAGCAGACCAGTCCGACCATTGCTTAGTATCAACGCAAACATA
>ENA-ORXI01001819-ORXI01001819.1-sediment-metagenome-genome-assembly--contig:-NODE-1819-length-16187-cov-4.276164_pt1 | contig 16187 bp, 14 predicted proteins | sample MGYA00237861_ERZ511468 | MGnify/ENA primary metagenome ERZ511468 (study PRJEB26299, sample SAMN06266213) | sediment metagenome | isolation source: Hudson Canyon methane seep mesocosm | place... | reverse complement strand
TTCTGCTGATTCCAATGCATTGGTACAAAAATACTACCCACTCTTTGAGTATCAGTAATATCTACGCGTGCTAATACGCTTCCCCACAGACTATCAATTTGAGCTAAGGCTTCTTGCTCTAGTGAATATTTCTCAGCATCAAGGGGATGAAGTTCAACAAAAGGTTCTGGAATATGACCATTCAACTTAGCACTACGTGCAGTACGTGTCATGGTGTGCCATTGATCTCTCACTCGCCCCGTATTTAATACTAAAGGGTAGTCTTCACTTGTTGCATTTGCAGGCGGACGAGGTGTAATTGCAATAAATTGTGCCTTACCGCTTGCTGTGAAGAATTGTTTGTCAGTAAACAAGCGTTCTGTACCTTGTGGATTTTCATTTGTCACGGGCCATTGAATAGGCTCAAGTTGATCGTAGTCAGCATCACTTAACGCAGCCAATCCACTAATATCAAAATCACGTTTACCCTCATTTTCAAAACCAGATAATGCGGCATGTTCACGGAAAATATCGGCACTTGATGAATAATCAAACGGCTTTTCGAAACCTAAGCGATGAGCAACCTGACTGATTATCCACCAGTCTTCTTCTGCTTCACCAGGGTGAGGTAGAACATTACGTTGACGTGAAATCCGACGTTCTGAGTTTGTCACAGTTCCACATTTCTCACCCCATGCTAATGCCGGTAATAAGATATGTGCACAGGCGGTCGTATCTGTATTTTGTTCACAATCAGACACAACAACCAATTCACAGGCTTGCAATGCAGCACGTACTTTATCTGCATCCGGTAAGGTAACAACAGGATTTGTTGCCATTACCCAAATTGCTTTTATCTTGCCACTAGCAACATCATTAAACATATCAACAGCTTTAGCACCTGCTGTTGTGGCTAGATTGTCAGCATCCCAAAAGCGAGAAACTAAATCATGATGTTTTGGGTTATTCAACTCCATATGTGCTGCAAGTTGGTTTGATAAGCCTCCTACTTCACGTCCACCCATCGCATTAGGTTGGCCTGTGATTGAGAATGGTCCCATGGCTGGCTTACCGATCCGCCCTGTAGCCAAATGACAGTTAATAATGCTATTTGATTTATCCGTACCTGAAGAAGACTGATTTACTCCTTGAGAATAGAGCGTGACTACTTTTTCAGTATTAGAAAATAGCTGAAAGAATTGTTCAACATCTTGACGTTCTAACTCGCAGGTTTCTGCAACATGAGCTACATTTAGACCTGATTCTTGTGCGGCAAGAATCGCCTCAGAAAAGCCTTCTGTATGCTGGTTAACAAAGTCCCAATCAATTACATCACTTTGATTTAAGTATCGTAATAATCCATTAAATAAGGTTGCATCTGAGCCTGGTTTAAGTGGCAAGTGTAAATCAGCAATATCACAGGTCGCTGTGCGACGAGGATCTATAACAATAACCTTTAAATTAGGATTATCTTGTTTCGCTTTTGTAATTCTTTGGAAAACAACAGGATGACACCATGCCGTATTAGAACCTTCAATAACAATAAGATCTGCTTGTTCTAAGTCTTCATAATTGCAAGGTACAGAATCACTACCAAATGCACGTTTATAACCTGCTACAGCAGATGACATACATAAACGAGAGTTGGTATCAATATTGGCGCTACCAATAAAGCCTTTCATCAGCTTATTAGCAACATAGTAATCTTCAGTTAATAACTGACCGGAAACATAAAAAGCGACGGCATCAGGACCATGCTCATCAATCACTTTTCTAAACCCATCAGCTACAGCATCTAGTGCTTTATCCCATGATGTTTGCTGTCCATTTATTTGTGGGTGGAGTAAACGTCCATCTAAATCAACAGTATCAGCCAGTGCTGACCCTTTCGAGCATAATCGTCCCAAGTTAGCCGGATGAGCTTTGTCTCCTTTAACCGAGATGCTGCCATCTTGTTGCTTAGTCGCTAAAACCCCACAGCCCACACCACAGTATGGACAGGTAGTTGAGATTGTTATCGCTTTACTCATAATCGATCCTCATCAACTTGATGTTGACCAAATAAAATATCTTCACGAATAGCTGATACATCTATCTCATCACCCAGTAATGAGAAATACCAATTACCATCCGTTGTATCACCATAAAGCACCGTACCAATAATCTTGTTCTCTTTTAGCACCAGTTTTTTATAGATATGTCTTGAGGTATCTTGATAAACCAATTCTTCTGACTCGTCATCACCAATAAAGTCACCCGCAGAGAACAAATTAATGCCTGTTACTTTCAGTTTGGTTGCAGTAACGGAACTTACATATTTCGAGCCACCGATATTAGCCAATTGATTAGCACAGACTTTGGCCTGCTCATAAAGTGGTGCTACCAGACCAAAGGTTTCATTTCGATATTGTACACATTCACCCACCGCATAAATATTTGGAGAATAGGTTTTAAGTGTGTCATCCACGAGCACACCACGTTCACAGGCAATACCTGAGTCTTGTGCTAGTTTTATATTAGGTCGAACGCCGACGGCCATAACAACCAAATCAGCTTCTACTTCCGTTCCATTTTTGAAACGTACTTTTTCAACACGATTTTGACCAATTAACTCTGCCGTGTCGTGATTCATCAGAAAGTGCATGCCCTTATTTTGCAATTCAACTAACATTAAATCTGATGCCGCTTGATCTAGTTGTTGATTCATTAAAGTACTACTTCGGTGCACTACCGATACATCCATTCCTTGAATCATTAAACCATTTGCCGCTTCTAAACCGAGCAAACCTCCACCAATAACAATGGCTTTCTTATGTGTCTTGGCAGTTTCAATCATGATATTGACATCGTTAATATCACGGAAACTAATCACCCCTTCCAGCTCTTTACCATCGATAGGTAAAAGCACAGGATTAGATCCTGTTGCGAGAATTAAACGATCATATGCTGTCTGCGAACCATCAGCAGTAATAACATTTTGATTACTTTTATCTATATCTGTGATGGTTGTATTGGTATGTAAGGTAATGTTGCGATCTTGATACCATTGCAAATCATGGATAACAATCTCTCCAAGCGTTTTATCTCCCGCAAGAACAGGTGACAACATAATACGATTATAGTTACCGTGTGGCTCAGCACCGAATACGGTTATATCGTACTTCTCTGGTGCAAGCTTTAACAATTCATCGATTGTTCTCATGCCTGCCATACCATTACCAATAAGGACTAGCTTTTCTTTCATTACAGGAAGTATCACCTAAACTATATATATTTAAAAAAAAGCCCCACTACTCATGTAGCAGGGCCCTTTTCCATTAAACAAGACATCATAATTACTTATGGATTAACCGTACAACGGGCCAGTATGCAGGTCTACCATGAAAATTCTTATAATCTCTGTTTTTTTAAACTCTTTTATTCTGGAATATGCATCTTACCTTCAGCAACCATCACTGCTTCACCGCCAATTCTTAAAGCAAGCTCAGATTGTTTTTTATTATCCATTTCAATATTAATCACACTACGTCTAGAGTTTTCATCACCACGATCAACCGCAAAGGTATGCGTACCTTGCTGTGTGACATCAAATGAACATAAGTAGGATGCAAATGCAGGCATGGCACTACCTACTGGTGGATCATCATTAATTCCAATATTTGGACCTAAAAGACGTGCATTAAAGTTTGAATCTTTAAAGGGTGTTTTAGGTGAGAATAATAAAATCTCTTGAGCCGCTGTTTGTGGTGCAGCAGACAAACTCCATGAATTGAAATTGAATTTTGCTTTTCTGACTGACTCATAACTCCACACTGGCACTATCAAATAGGGGAAGCCACAAGAAGCCAATCGAACTGAATATTTCTTATGATCAATTTCATCAGGGCTAATTGATAATAAATCAGCAACCTCAGCAACTGTCGGTGTAAACCTATCTATCACTGATGAAACTTTACGTGCAAACTGTACAAATTTAACCTTACCAGCCGTTGCAGAAATATTAACATCAATATCGCCCACATTTTGAGTAAACGTGAGTGGTGTAATGTCATCTGTTAATGTGATATCACCGCTTTCACCTAAAACAAAGGCAGTAGCAATAATAGGATGACCAGCAAAGTCAACTTCACCTAATGGTGAAAATATACGCATTCTACGGCTAGATTGATCTTTATTTGGGTTTGAAACAAAGACCGTTTCAGACAAATTCATTTCTTTTGCAATAGTTTCCATCTGAACAGGATTTAAGTTATCTGCTTGAGGAAAAACGGCAATCTGAGCACCAGAAAACAATTCATTGGTAAAAACATCTGCAATGTAATAATTAAGTGTCATTATGCTGCTTCCCCTGAGGTAATAGTATGGATGTTAACTTCGACTCGGTCACCAGTAATTCGGATAGCATAAGCCTCTACACTCACCGTTTCATCTTCGAAACAAACACCGGTCTTAAGATTAAAGTGTTGTTTATATAAAGGTGATGACACCATTGGAACACCTTTAATATCACCGATTAAACCACGAGAAAGCACATGGACTTTACCAAACGGGTCATAGTTATTAATGGCAAAGATCTCATTATCTTGAGGCATATAAAAGATGGCCACTTGCGTTTCTTCAATTAAAGCACACACACCAGAGTCTGCAACTAAATCATTTATACTACATACATCTACCCACTGACTCATTATGCTTCCTCCGCTAGTGCTAGCTGACGTTCTTCGACATTTGCAGGGCGAATTTGACCTCGCTCTTCAACAAAGATAATATTTTCATCTGTTTTTTCACTATTAACAAAAGTACGGAAACGTTTTAGTTTGTTTTCATCTGCAATAGTCGTTTTCCACTCACACTGGTATGTATCAACAACACGCTGCATTTGATTTTCTAATTTGTCACAAATATCTAATTTGTCATCAATCACTACTGATTTCAAATAATCTAAACCACCTTCCATATTTTCCATCCATACAGAAGTACGCTGCATTCTGTCAGCGGTTTGAACATAGAAAGTTAAAACACGATCGATGTATTTAATCAGTGTTTCTTTATCAAGGTTAGTGGCAAACAAATCACCATGGCGAGGTTTCATACCACCGTTACCACACACGTATAAGTTCCAACCACCTTCAACAGCGATAACGCCAATATCTTTACTCTGTGCTTCAGCACACTCACGAGTACAACCTGACACAGCAAACTTGATTTTATGTGGTGCACGTAGACCTTTATAACGGTTTTCTAACTCAACAGCTAAACCAACACTGTCATCAACACCAAAGCGACACCAAGTACTACCTACACATGACTTAACGGTACGTAATGATTTACCGTAAGCATGGCCACTTTCAAAGCCAGCATCGATTAATTCTTGCCAGATGGGTGGTAATTGGTCTACGCGAGCACCAAATAAATCAACACGTTGTCCACCGGTTACTTTGGTGTAAAGACCATATTTCTTAGCAATCTGACCAATAGCAATAAGTCCTTCAGGCGTGACTTCACCGCCGGTCATTCTTGGTACAACTGAATAAGTACCATCTTTTTGCATATTAGCTAAGAACGTATCATTAGTATCTTGAACACTGACATGTGAGTTTTCTAAAACATATTCATTCCAGTATGACGCTAGAATTGAACCAATTGCTTGTTTACAAATTTCACAGCCTTTACCAGAACCATGTTTTTCTAATAACTCACCAAAGGTTTTAATTTCTTCAACCATGATTAAGTTATATAAGTCTTGGCGTGTATAAGCAAAATGTTCACAAAGATCAGTATTGACTTCGATCCCTGCTTTTTCTAATTCACAATCAAGCACTGATTTTAATAATGCTGCACAACCACCACACCCTGTCGCGGCTTTAGTATCATCTTTTAACGCACCTAAAGTAGTGCAACCACCTTCGATTGATGTACAAATGTCACCTTTAGTCACATCGAAACATGAACAAATTTGTGCTGATGCAGGTAATGCATCAGGTCCTAAGCCAACTGACTCATCACTACGTGATGGCAGAATTAATGAATCTGGGTTTGCTGGAAGCTCAATACCATTGAGGTAGTACTGTAATAATGTTGGATAACCAGAGGCATCGCCCACTAAGACAGCACCCAATAGTAATTTATTATCTTGGCTTACAACGAGTCGTTTATAAATACCATCAACACCATTTTGGTAGGTATAGACTAAAGAACCCGGTGTTGTTGCATGCGGGTCACCCACACTAGCAACATCAACCCCATTTAGTTTCAACTTGGTGCTCATATCAGCACCCGTAAACTCTTCTGAGCCACCGGCTAATTGATTAACAACAGCACGTGCCATTGCATAACCAGGCGCCACTAAACCGAAAGTTTGATCATTCCACGATGCACACTCGCCAATGGCATAAATATCTTCATCAGAGGTTAAACATTGGTCATTGATAACGATACCACCGCGGTCAGCGATGTCTAAACCACATGCTTCAGCAATTTCATCACGAGGACGAATACCCGCTGAGTATAAAATTAAATCTGTTTCTAATTCACTGTTATCAGCAAAAATCATTTTATGCTTACAAGTATCACCATCAACAATTTGTATCGTATTTTTATTTGTTAAAACACCTACACCTAAGTCTTCTATTTTTTTCTTAAGTAAGTCAGCACCACCATCATCAAGCTGAGCTCCCATTAGACGAGGTCCGAATTGAACAACATGTGTTTCTAGGTCCAGTTCTTGTAATGCTTTAGCAGCTTCTAAGCCTAATAAACCACCACCTACTACCGCACCGACCTTAGATGTTTTGGCTGCAGATATCATCTCATCAAGATCGTCTATAGTACGGTAAGCAATACAGCCTTCACGGTCATTTCCAGGGATAGGCGGAACAAATGCACTTGAACCCGTAGCTAAAACAAGTTTGTCATAAGCAATTTCGACACCTTTTTCCGATGTCACGGTCTTATTTGCTCGGTCGATAGACGATGCTTTATCGCCCATATGAATGGTTATATCGTTATTTTCAAAGAAACCTTGTTCAACAAGTGACAAATCATCTGCTGATTTACCCGCAAAATATTCACTTAAATGAACCCGGTCATAGGCTGGAAGTTCTTCTTCACAAAAAGTAATGACCTTGTAATTATCCTTAATGTCACTCGCCATTAAACTAATTAGGAAGTTTTGGCCGACCATACCATTACCAATTACGACCAATGTTTGTTTATTACTCATCCGAACCTCAATAGAAGGATTATATCAATTAGACATGCATATCACTTATCATGCCAACACTTTATCTTATTGATATAATTATATATTCTTAAAGTGACACATCATAAACAACTAGAAAAACGCACCGGTTTGGTGCGGTAAAATAATGTTTTTGGTGCAATGTTTTTTCATTGCTAAAATAGTGCACCAATACTACTGGTAAATGAATAATTATGACTAAACCCATCTTATATAGTTTCCGTCGCTGCCCTTATGCCATGCGGGCGAGACTTGCTATTGCTATCAGTGGCGTTCAAGTAGAGCTACGCGAGGTTGTATTACGCGATAAACCTCAATCTCTAATTGATATATCACCCAAAGCAACTGTCCCAGTATTGATCTCTTCTGATAAAAAGGTGATTGATGAAAGTATTGATATTATGCTTTGGGCATTACAACAATTCGATCCTAATGCCTGGTTAACAAGCTTGAATGAAGAACAAGAAAAAGTCTCATGGCAAATAATTGCTAATAATGATGGGGAGTTTAAATATTACTTAGATCGATACAAATATGCTGATCGTTATCCTGAACATTCACAACAATTCTATCGTCAACAGGCAGAAAAGACATTATTAGATCTAGAACAAAGGCTCGGCTCTTACGATTACTTAGTTTTAAACAAACCAACTATTGCAGATATGGCAGTGTTACCTTTTATCCGGCAGTTCGCATTTGTCGATAAAGCATGGTTTGATCAGTCATCCTATCCACTATTAAAACAATGGCTGGAGAAATTTATACGATCTGAACTATTCGATCGTATTATGCACAAATATGCCCAGTGGCAAGAGCATAATTTTTACACTTTTCCATCAGATTAATTATGTATCTTTACGAACACTTCGTTTTGGCCACAGACGATGGTAAATCATAATATTGGTACAAGCAGATCATCGATTTCTCATTCGAAGCTTCAACATCCATATGATGCAATAACTCCTGCCATAAACTTATTCGACTGGCATCATCCACATATTGACCTGACTTCTCACGTTTTGCCAACCATAATCCGGAACCATTAAAACTATAAACTGGTAATAAATCTCGACGCTGAGATCCCGGTAGAATAGTAGCATTCAAGTTATCAAGTACTAAAGGCTCAACATTTGGCTGCGCATAATAACTCACCACCATATGAGCTTTCTTAATCGTCAATGCTTTAACGTAGGTTAAGCGCATTTTTTCCTCATCCATACCCATCGCACTCAAGGTGAAATATTTCGCTATGGCAAAGTCTTCACAATCCCCCCCTTTAGTGACCAATGTTTGTAATGGTGTAGCCCAATAATCTTCCTGTTTCCAATGATCAATATCATCAACAAAATTAAATTGATTAACAAAATCATTCACACTCGTCAGTTTCTGAATATCTGACCACTGACTACCGGAATCAATCAGAGACTTCCATTGCTCCAGCCTAACTTGTACTTCAGGATTAATACCATAGGTTTCAGCAACGGGCTCAACTTTAGGTGTTGATGAACAGCCCACTAGAAAAGTAAGCAGTAAGACAACGATATATTTCATTTCATAAACTCCAAGTCGATATACTCTTTCGCTTTTTGATGTTCTGATAAGTAGGGAATTTCGGCTAATAGCGGCACAGCTAACCTTTGCGTGAGTGTGTCTATTATTTCTGCCGACTGCGTATTGATTTCAATATTATTAGCCACCCACCCCACTATAGATAACCCTGACTGTTTAATGGATTCAATCGTCAATAATGCATGATTAATACAGCCCAAACGAATACCAACGACTAAAACAATCGATAAATTAAGTGTTTTTGCTAAATCAGCCATGGTTTCAGTTTCATTAATCGGAACAAGCCAACCACCAGCACCTTCAACCACCACTACATCCGTCTTCTGTTGGATCTGTTGATAGCTGGATTTAATCAGTTTGAGATCAATAGAAACTCCTGCTTGTCTAGCTGCAATATGGGGAGCAATTGCAGGTTCAAATGCGTAAGGGTTAATAAGATCGTAAGGAAGATCTGCATTCGCTTGCTCGATAAGTCTGACAGCATCATCATTACGCAAACCATCTGCTGTCATATCACAACCACTAGCAATAGGTTTCATACCTGCAACCGTATGTCCTTGTTCTCTTAGTAATTCAATAAGTGCTTCGCTGATCCGAGTTTTCCCAACATCTGTATCAGTTCCGGTCACAAAGAAATTATTCATGATGATTTACGACCTTGGATCTGACTCACAGGAATACGTATTTCACCTTCATGCTGTTGCTGTTTTATTTGCCCGCCCCAAGCATGACCATAAACAACCTCATAGCTGGCAGGTAATAAGCCATTATGTCGAAAGGGCTCATACCCATCAGCAACCTGTTTAATGGTTTGTTTTCCTGTTAAACCTCGGCGACGCCCTGAGTTCACATTACGTGCACCAAGAACTTTGAGATCCTTCATCAAGGCCATCGCACTCTGATAGGTTAAGGTATAACGATCAGTATCTAACACTGGCTCAGCCAAACTCGCCTCCATCATTGCTTCGCCCACATCATGCATATCGTAAAATAAATTTACATGAGGATAATCATCTACCGTAGCCCATGCTTGACGCAGTTCAGATAAGGTATCAGGCCCTAAAGTAGTAAACATCAATAATCCATCAGGACGTAATACACGTTGGATCTCAGCAAAGCTGACTCGAGGGTCACACCACTGTAATGCTAGGTTAGCAAAGACTAAATCGACACTATTATCTACCAAGGGTAATTTCTCAGCATCACCAGTCAAATAAATGGGTTTATTGCTATTTGGCAACCAACGTTTCACACCTTCAGCTTGACGATAGTTCTGCTTTGCTTGCTGTAACATCCCCGTTGCAATATCCATCGCTATCAGTTGCGCTTTAGGGTAACGTTTTGCTAATAGGCTTAAGTTTCGTCCTGTTCCTGTACCTAAGTCTAAAACCGTTTTAGGCTGCAAAGTAACTAATGACAAACGATCAAGTAATTCATCACCTGTTTGGCGTTGTAACACAGCCACATCATCATACTGGGCTGCTGCCTTCCCAAATGATCGAGCCACTAATTGTTTGTTGGGAAGTTCATTAATCATTTAGAAATACTTCAATCTCATGGTGGCACTCGGCAGGCTGAGAAATAAAAGGCGCATGCCCTGCTCCAGCCAATAAGCTTGTTTGTAAGTTCTCTTGCAACTGTTTAGCTGCTGGCAATATCTGCTGTGGAATCAACGTATCTCGGTCACCCAAAATCATTTTCACAGGACATTGAAGCCTTGATAATTGTGATCGCATATCAGTTTTAATTAATAAATCCAAACCTGCTTGTAATGCCTCTTCCACTGGTGGGCTTTCAATAGCTAATTGCTCTGCCAGTTTCTTAATAGTGTCACGACTATGTTTTGAACCACGAGCTTGCAACAATAAAAAACGCTGTAATGTATCTGCTTTATTATCCTGCAAATTCTCTGCAAAAGCTTTAAATATGCCTGCATCCATTGCACAAGACCAATTATCAGCTTGAACAAAACAGGGCGTTGCAGCCATTAAAACTAACTTTTTTACCCGTTCAGGAAAATGGTTAGTAAAGGCGATACTAATCAATCCACCTAAAGACCAGCCCATCCAATAGGCTTTTTCTGGAAGCTGCTTACCAAGTTGTTCGATTAAGACATCAAGATCTAGATCACCTTGTTGCCACGCACTCTGCCCATGTCCAGGTAAATCAACTAAATATAGAGTGAAGTGTTGTGCCAATTGTTCAGCTAGTTCATGCCAAACAGCACTGTGCATACTCCAACCATGCAACATGACTAAATCAGGGCCTTGTCCCATCTGTTTAATGTGCATAAACGACTTCCAAAGCATCCAATAAACGGTTCACATCTTGCTCACTGTGATTTGCAGACAATGTAATACGCAAGCGTGCGGAACCTTCGGGCACGGTAGGAGGACGTATAACACCAACCAATATCCCTTTTTCTTCTAATGCTTTGCCTATTTTTACTGCTTGCTTATCATCACCTATTAATACCGGTTGAATCGCTGTAGAAGACGCCATCAACTTCAATTCTAATGCTGCAGCACCGGCTCTAAATTGGGCAATCAATGTCTGTAATTTGTCACGACGCCAGTTTTCAGCTTGTACTAATTTTAAGCTGGCTAATGTTGCGGCTGCAATGGCTGCCGGTTGGGCTGTAGTATAAACATAGGTTCTAGCTTGTTGAATTAAAGTCTCAATCACTTCTTCATCGGCCGCAACAAAAGCACCAGCAGTACCCAATGCTTTACCAAAAGTACCCATCACAATGGGCAACTCATTCGGCCCAATATTCCAATGTTCGATACTACCTTTTCCTTGTTTTCCCAGCACACCCAAACCATGAGCATCATCAATCAAAACGCCCGCCTTATAGTCTTGTGCCAAGGCCATCAACTTAGGCAAAGGTGCAAGATCACCATCCATACTAAACACACCATCACTCACAATAAGGCGATTTTTTGTTTGTTCAGATTGCTGTAATCGTCGTACTAATGCCGCTATATCACCATGTTGATAACGTAGTTGGTCAGCAGAGGATAGTCGTCCACCATCTAATAAAGAGGCATGATTGAGTTTATCTTGAATGATGACATCACCACGATTCATCAGGCCGTCAATAATCCCCATATTCGCTTGATAACCAGATGAGAATAACAAGGCTTTTTCTTGGCCCATAAAATCAGCAAGTTCAAGCTCTAACTGTTGATGGTAGTGACTATGTCCCGTTAATAAATGTGCAGCGCCTGAACCAACACCTTCTTGTTCAACGGCATCAATAAAGGCTTTTTTCAATGCGGGGTGACTTGCTAAACCTAAATAATCATTACTGCAAAATGACAGTAACTTTTGTCCATCAATAACAACGTTAACACCTTGCTCTCCAACGCGAGTACGCTGCTGACGATAACGTCCAGCATGTTTACGTTCAGCAAGGTTTAACGCTAATTCATTGGACCAAGGTAGGCTGGCCATTTAATGACTGCATGCTTCCTTAGTTACTTCACTCTCAGAACCAATAATGGTGTTGATACCTAAACGGTCAAACAACTTCTGATCATGATCTGTACCCGGATTATCCGTGGTGAGTAATTTATCACCATAGAAAATAGAGTTTGCACCGGCAAGGAAACACATTGCTTGTAGCTCATCACTCATGCTTTCACGGCCTGCTGATAGGCGTACAAATGATTTTGGCATCATTAAGCGTGCAACTGCAATTGTGCGAACAAATTCTAATGGATCAATGTCTTTATTTTCAGATAGTGGCGTTCCTTCCACTTTAACCAATAAATTGATTGGCACACTCTGAGGATGACTTGGCATATTCGCTAAGCCCATCAACATTCCTGCACGGTCTTCACCACTTTCACCCAAACCAACAATCCCACCACTGCATACATTAATATCGGCATCACGCACATAACTCAAGGTATCTAAACGGTCTTGATATGTGCGCGTACTGATAACTTCACCATAAAATTCAGGTGAGGTATCAAGGTTATGATTGTAATAATCTAAACCCGCATCTTTAAGACGTTTAGCTTGATGCTGTTCTAACATGCCCAATGTGACGCAGGTCTCTAATCCCATATCTTTCACGCCAGAAACCATATCAGCAACACGTTCAAGATCACGGTCTTTCAAATTACGCCATGCAGCTCCCATGCAAAAACGGCTTGCTCCAGTTTCTTTTGCTTGTGCTGCATTTTCTAGCACTTTATCTAAAGGCATTAATGGTTCAGCTTTCACCGCTGATTCATGATGGGCGCTTTGTGGACAATAGCCACAATCTTCAGCACACCCACCTGTTTTAATGCTCAATAATGTGCTGACTTGCACTGAGTTAGGATCGAAGTTATCTCGATGTACAGTTTGAGCGCGGAACATTAAATCAGCAAAAGGTAGGTCATAAAGTGCTTCGACTTCTTCAACTTGCCAGTCATGGCGTAATGATTGGTCGGCATTTGTATTATTTTCTGGCATGATATTACTTCGTTAGATTTAAAAGGATTAAGTCTTGATGGCAATGGATTTCTTAGCTAAACCAGCACATCGTTTGGCGCAATTATACAGCAAACTGATGCCAATACCGTGCAGGCTTTGTGGTACAGCCTGCCAACATCACCCCTTATGTGATAATTGTATTGCTGACCTTCCCAAACTAAGTCATGCCTGTCCTCGGTGTGCTATGCCACTATCGACATCAAAGGTCTGTGGACATTGCCTTAACCATCCGCCTGAACAACAGCGTAGTTTCAGCTTATTTACTTACAAAACACCTATTGATCGCTTAATTATTGATTTTAAATTTCATGACAAACTGTACCTCAGCCACTTTTTTGCTAAAAAAATGGCGGAACAACTTCGCTTATCACCTTTACCCGAGTTATTAATTCCAATTCCTCTGCACCCAAACCGTTTGCGTCAACGTGGTTATAATCAGTCTCTAGAGTTAACCAAAGATCTATCTAAGCAGCTCAATATCCCTATCAGTAATAACATTTTAAGCCGTATTATTGATACGCAGTCACAATCAACTATTCCATTCAAACAGCGCAAACAAAATATTCAGAACGCATTTCAGCTTCTGCAAGAAAAGCCACCTAAACATATCGCATTAATTGATGATGTACTTACAACAGGCCATACCGCGAATGCTGCCGCTAAATTACTTCGCAAAGCAGGCGCTACAACCATAGAAGTATGGACAATTGCTCGCACAATAGGCCATGATTAAGTTTTATGGATAAATATTCACCTTTCACTGGGCTCTAAAATGGCACTTTCAAAAGTTGAACTGCTGCAATCAAAACTTGATGCCTTACTGCAGATGGCTAAAAGTAATGAGCAGAAGCTCAGTAATTTTCAGCAATATGAACTTGCTTTGATGAATAGTACCGACTTATTCAGCCTCTTAAGCATCATCCTAGAAAAACATCGCGAACAGTTCCACCTCACTGAAGTGACCCTATTATTACTTGATCCCGAATATGAATATCAACGTTTATTAGATTCCATAGATAAACCTTCAACCTGGCAAGGACGTTTATTATTTACTGATAATGAACATTCACTTAAGCAAACATTTAATGTGCCTCGAAAAGCACGATTATCAGAATTTATTCCTCATCATCATGGTCAACTATTTCCAAACCATGCTCACCTTGGATCTGTCGCCATATTACCTTTATCAAGACAAAATAAAATTATAGGCAGCCTCAATTTAGCCAGTCGTCAATCCGATCGGTTTCAAGCCGGGATTGGCACTCAGTTTTTACAGCATCTCACTGCGGTAATTTCCGCCAGTCTTGAAAATACTCGGCTTCAAGAAAATATCAAACAGCTCGGTTTACGCGATCCGCTTACCGGCATTAATAATCGCCGTTTCTTTGACCAACGTGTTGAAGAAGAAGTGACCTTAGCCCAACGCAATAAAACACCCTTGTCTTGTCTTTTTATTGATCTCGACCACTTTAAACGTATTAATGATAATCATGGTCATCAAGCAGGTGATAAAGTGCTCAAACAATCTGCACAACTATTTGATGACACTATGCGTACCAGTGATATTTTGGCCCGGTATGGTGGAGAAGAATTTGTCATCCTACTTGCTAATACTGATAAGCAAGCGGCCTATGAAATTGCCGAGCGAATTCGTCAGCTGATTGCTGATACCGATTTCATTATCTCAACTAGCCAGTCATTAAAGCTTACCCTCTCGATCGGACTTTCAACTCTAGGTTCTAACAGCAAAATAACCACAACCCAACACCTTATCAATTCTGCAGATCAAGCTGTATATGTGGCTAAAGAAGCAGGTAGGAACCGAGTTCATCATGCCAGTTAAATCGAGCATTATTTATGACTGATCGAATTCAACAATTAATAGAGCAAATAAAAACCTTAGAAACTGAATTGAGTAACGAACTACATCAGCATGAAGACAAGCTACTTTTTGAACTTCGAGGAAAAAAAGCCGAATTTGAACAAAGCATCAAATTAGCTCACAAAAAATTAAAAATCGGCATTTTCCCCTGGCTCTTCGGTATTAGACCGCTTAACATCATTACTGCTCCCATTATTTACAGCATGTTCATTCCACTCATTATCAGTGATATTTTTGTTAGCTTTTATCAAGCAACTTGCTTCCCTATCTACAAAATAAAGAAGGTACGCCGGAGTCATTATATTGTGATCGATCGTAACCAGCTTTCGTACCTTAATCTATTTGAAAAGTTTCACTGCGTATATTGTGGCTATGCCAATGGACTCATCGCTTATATCAGGGAAATTATCGCGCGTACTGAGCACTATTTCTGCCCTATAAAACACGCTAGAAAAGTGATTGACTCACATCAAAGATACCAACAATTTATTCCTTTTGGTGATGCTGAAAACTATCACCAACGTTTAAAAGCATTGCGCCAAAAACTCTCTAAAGAAAAATAAGTGCACTCGGATGTCGTATTAATATTGAATAATGACTTTTAGAACGAGAGGCCCAACCTCTAATTTCTAATGCTTTGCCAAGGTACGTTTCTAACTCAGGAAATAATGCTTTATTTTCTTTTGGAATACGAACATCAACCTTATCATTCAAAACCAAACGAATATATTTACGACTTTGCGTTATCTTTACCGGTGTGGCAGTAAACCGATGCCAAGATGAGGGTGTATCTTTTGTTAGTTTGGAAATAGGAAGGGGCTGATAAGCTTGCATTGACCATATTCCCAATGCCTTTTTTTGTGCTTCAATTTCAGCTTTTTTTAACACGTCAGAGTAACGGGTATTTGGAGGAATAATACTCAACGTAGCTAGACCTAAGTTCACCATCGATTTATTTAAATGCTCGCCATTTTCTAAGAATAAATGTGCCAGTGAACGTTTATATTTATCGTGTTTTACTTGGTCATA
>ENA-ORXI01001818-ORXI01001818.1-sediment-metagenome-genome-assembly--contig:-NODE-1818-length-16189-cov-21.512475_pt1 | contig 16189 bp, 13 predicted proteins | sample MGYA00237861_ERZ511468 | MGnify/ENA primary metagenome ERZ511468 (study PRJEB26299, sample SAMN06266213) | sediment metagenome | isolation source: Hudson Canyon methane seep mesocosm | place... | reverse complement strand
GAGGTGCCAGATATAAATCAACAAGCTTAAGAAATACAGACTAATTGCATCTATAAGGTATGGCCTGTATGAATACTGGAATTGTGAGAGCTATGTGTACGGCTATTTTTTACCATATCTAAGACATTGTTATATACGTCATCAAAATCGAATGTCCTATACACTTAAGGTTAAAACAGCGAGCTTTCATGCCTCAATGGTAGCTTGTTTAACTTCTCCTTAAAGAACTGCCATTTAGGCATCTGGAGCTTTAACCCATACAGCCCCTTCCTGTGTTCTTAATCTTGGTCTTATGGTAATAAGGATGGTGTTTGAGTCCAAAAATAGAGAGCTCTGACATTAAGGTAGTTAATCAGTGAAATAGCGGTGCTCAACATGAATGAATACCGTTGAACCAATTGTTAAAAGTTTCCGCAGAAAGAATGTGCAATGTATAATAGGTCAAAATTTTAATAATAAGAATTAATTTAGGTAGATATTCAATGGAAAAACAGCATAGTTTTACGCGTGAAGAACTATTAAAGTCTGGAAGAGGGGAGCTTTATGGTCCCGAAAATGCTCAGTTACCGCTTCCTCCTATGCTAATGATGGATCGTATTGTTCATATCTCTGATGAGGGTGGTCAGTATGGTAAGGGCGAAATTGTTGCTGAATTGGATGTGACACCTGATCTATGGTTTTTTGATTGCCACTTTCAAGGTGATCCTGTGATGCCTGGCTGTTTAGGTCTTGATGCCATGTGGCAATTGATTGGGTTTCATTTATGTTGGTTAGGTGGTCCAGGCAAAGGGCGTGCACTAGGGTGTGGTGAAGTAAAATTTACAGGACAAGTTTTACCAACAGCTAAGAAAGTCACGTATAAAATTGATCTTAAGCGTGTCATTATGCGTAAATTAGTGATGGGTATTGCTGATGCAACTATGGAAGTTGACGGTAAAATGATTTATCAAGCTAACGATTTAAGAGTTGGTTTGTTTACATCGACAGAAAATTTCTAAAGGTTTTAAAAATGAAAAGAGTTGTTGTAACTGGGTTGGGTATAGTCTCTAGTATCGGTAATAACCAAGATGAGGTTTTAGCTTCTTTAAAAGAAGGCAAGTCTGGTATCGTTCATGCTGATGTGTATGAAGAAATGGGCTTTAGAAGTCATATTCATGGCACAGTAGATATTGACCTTGATGAATTGATTGACCGTAAAGTTAAACGCTTTATGGGAGATGGTGCGGCATACAATTATGTTGCTATGCAGCAAGCCGTTGAGCATTCCGGGTTAACAGAAGATCAGGTTTCAAATTTTCGTACAGGGTTGGTGATGGGGTCTGGTGGTCCATCAACCTCTAACCTTGTTGCTGCAGCTGATATTTTAAGAGAAAAAGGTGTTAAACGCGTTGGGCCTTATATGGTACCTCGTACTATGTCGAGCACTAATACGGCTTGTTTGGCAACGCCTTTTAAAATAAAAGGGGTTAACTACTCTATTAGTTCTGCTTGTGCGACCAGTGCGCATTGTATTGGCCATGCAATGGAGTTAATTCAATTAGGTAAACAAGATGTTGTTTTTGCTGGTGGTGGCGAAGAGCTTCATTGGTCTATGTCTGTTTTATTTGATGCAATGGGTGCTTTATCTTCAAAATACAATGATAGCCCTGAAACGGCATCAAGACCTTATGATGAAACTCGTGATGGTTTTGTGATTGCTGGTGGTGGGGGTGTTTTAGTGATTGAGGAACTAGAGCATGCTAAAGCCCGCGGCGCGAATATTCTTGCTGAACTAGTGGGATATGGCGCAACATCAGATGGTTACGATATGGTGCAACCATCTGGCGAAGGTGCTGTTCGTTGTATGCAACAAGCCATGGCAACGGTTGACGGTAAAATAGATTATATTAATGCACATGGAACGAGTACACCTGTAGGCGATACCCGTGAACTTGAAGCATTACGAACTGTTTTTGGTGCCGGTAATGTGCCTGCTGTTAGTTCAACTAAATCATTAACTGGGCATGCCCTGGGGGCGGCTGGGGTTAATGAGTCGATTTATTCCCTATTAATGATGCAAAATAACTTTTTAAGTGCATCGGCTAATATCAATCAATTAGACCCAGGCGCTGAAGGTATTCCTATTGTTAGAGAAAGACAAGATAATGTGACTTTGAATACGATTATGTCAAACAGCTTTGGTTTTGGTGGTACTAACGCCACTTTGATTTTTCAACGGTATTGATTTAGAGCAGATTAAAGGCTAAAGGTACAAGGTGAAAGGGAGAGCAATTGTTCTTCCTTTTTTTATTGTGTATGCCTTTAGTACCTTACATTTATATTTCAAACCTTATCTAAAGGGTGTGTGAATGGGAAATAACTGAAACACACTTTCCTGCTTGATTCACCCTGTTTTCATTATCCTTTGTACCCAATTATGCAAGATTAGCTGCTTAGAAGATGCTTTTGCTCTTTCTTTAGCCTTGTACCTTAAGTCTTTCGCCTGCTCTAAAAAAATGCCCAATCCTGAACAAAAATCTAAAACACAGTTAAATAAATTACATAAACGATTACGACGTAATGTCGGAGAAGCAATTGCTGACTTTAATATGATTGAAGAGGGCGATAAGGTGATGGTTTGCTTGTCGGGCGGTAAGGATTCTTTTGTTATGCTGGATATTTTGATGCATTTACAAAAGACTGCCCCCATTACTTTTGAGATTATTGCTGTTAATTTGGATCAGAAACAGCCTGGTTTTCCAGAACATATTTTGCCTGAATATCTCGAGTCTATTGGTGTGAACTTTCATATTATTGAATATGATACTTATAGTATTGTAAAGCGTGTTATCCCTGAAGGAAAAACAACTTGTAGCCTGTGTTCCAGGTTGCGCCGGGGAACTTTATACAGCTTTGCCAAGCAGCATAAAATAACCAAAATTGCATTAGGCCACCATCGGGATGATATTCTAGAAACCTTCTTTTTGAATTTGTTTTTTGCCGGTAAGTTAAAAGCAATGCCGCCTAAATTGTTAAGTGATGATAAACAAAATATTGTAATCAGACCCTTGGCTTATGCTAAAGAAAAAGATATTAGTCGGTATGCAGAAATAAAGGCATTTCCGATTATTCCTTGTAACTTATGTGGATCACAAGAGAATTTGCAACGCCAGGCTATGAAGCAAATGTTAACGGGATGGGATCAACAATTTCCAGGCCGTTTGGAAACTATTTTTTCCAGTCTACAAAATATGGCGCCTTCACAAATGGCAGATACCACGTTATTTGATTTCGCTGGTTTAAAAACAGAAGCACTTCAGGGGGAAAGAATACCTTCAGATGATGCAGGGCTTGAAATTTTAGAAATGTAGGGCAAGTGAGCTTTCTAGATCTTTTTTATGAATCAGTATCATTAAAGTGTATTTGCTCAAACTTCATCTTATCTTTCTTTTTTAGATGATGGCGGGGGTACATAGCGGTTATCAAGTGTCTTATCGATTTTAACAGCAAGGCTTTCGACAGTTTTAATTGTCAGCTTTATATTAGGTCCTTTTGCTTCAGAGATATAGTTACCTATTAATCTAGCATCACTAACTCTAATCAAATGCCCCATCATGTAGGCAAACAGAAAACTGGGTTTGTGAAGTCGACCTACAAGCACATAGTCAGCTCCAAACTGTTTTCCTAGTTTTGCTGCAACATCATTGTGGTCAAATAAATAACCAACACCACTATCTGCGTATTTCTGACTCTCTAGGTCGATATGAATAATTGTGTAATCAGCTGTTTTAAGTGCTGCTTCCAATAGTGGTTTTATAGATGCGGTGCGTTTGATTTCAGCAGGTATTCGTGGCGTTAGTGTCATATCCTTAAGCTCAAACTCAAGAATTGCGATTTTAGTTTCTGCTGACAAACTAAAGCTCATGCATCCTAATATAATTAGGATGCAAAAATGAAATTTGCGTATATTATTTTTGATATTCATCAATATTCACCTGAAAAAATGGTAGGGAATAGCTGCAAGGAGTTATAAATCATCTTGGTATTATTAAAACAAAATTGCTGGCTGATTAGAATTTTATTACCTTATCTAACACACTGGTATTATTACGTTTAAAGTCTTTAATAAACGTAGGGAATTCTATTTGGTATTGCTGTTCTAGATCTTTTGCTTTAGCTCTAAGTTCTTTCATTGTGTATTTTCGAGTATTTTCTCTGAATGCAAAGCCAATAATGTTGCCACGCTGGCGTACTGGTAAAAAGAGTATTTTCCATTCAAAGACACGCCCCATATTCCAGGCAACTTGTTGAAATAATGCTTTATTAGTGCCCCATAGATTGATGGCTAATAAACCATCGTCTTTTAAAAGTGTTCTGCAGCCATCAAAAAAGTTTTCACTACTGACTTCAAGCGCCATCCCTTCATGATCGTATGCATCTATTACAATGAGGTCATGTTTCTCTTCGGTTTGTTTGCTTTGTTTAGAAACGTAGTCACCACCACAGCCAATTTTTATTTTTAATCGGGGGTCTAAGGGTAAAGAAAAATGACTGCGAGCAACTTTTAATACCCCTTGTCGATATTCAACGACTTTAATTTTACATTCGGAAAATTGATGTAATAAATATTTGGCAATCGTACCGCCACCCAAACCCACCATAAGTACATCTTCAGGGTCATCATTAAATAATAGCAGGCCCATCATGGCGCGAGCATAAAGGGAGTGTAACTCATTTGGGTCATTCAGGCGCATGGTGCTTTGACGAGAGTGGGAGCCAAAATGTAGCGCTCTAACTCCCTCTTTATCAATGATTTCGATTATCCCTTCTTCATCATGGCTTTGATGAACCAGTAATCCGTCATATTTATACATAAAAAAACTGTGATTAATTTAAACTGGAGCTATTTTCCCTTAATAATATTGACTTGTCTTGAAAAATAACCGATTTAATCATCGATTAGTATTGCGTTTAGCCATACCTATGATTTTAACAAACATATCTACGCCATTATTAGGGCTGGTTGATACGGCAGTTTTAGGACATTTAGGTTCTGCAAATTACCTTGCTGCCGTTGCTTTGGGTAGTTTGATTTTTAGTTTTATTTTCTGGGGCTTTGGTTTTCTACGCATGGGTACTACAGGTTTAACGGCACAAGCTTTTGGAGAGATTGATAGAGGTGAAGTTTTACTGATTTTGTTTAGAGCTATTATTTTGGCTTTAATTATTTCCGGCTTTATTCTGCTGGCTTCATCATATATTTCAGAGATGAGTTTTTTCTTGCTTGAAAGTAGTTATTTGGTTGAAAACTCAGCGAAATACTATTTCGAAATTAGAATATGGAGTGCGCCAGCTACATTATGTCAATATGTTTTATTGGGTTGGTTTTTAGGTAGGCAAAATGTAAGAGTGCCTTTATGTGTTGTGATTGTTACTAATCTAAGCAATATTGGACTAGATATATGGTTCGTTTATTATTTAGGCATGCATGTTGAAGGAGTTGCTTTGGCATCAGTCATCTCTGAATACTTGGGCTTACTGATTGCCTTGCTGTTTACTATAAGCGTTGTTATTAAGGAAAGGCAGCATTGTCATTTTCGATCGCTTGTAAATATTAAAAAATTGACTGCAATGCTAATGATTAATAGCCACATATTTATACGGACCTGGTGCTTGATCTTTGCGTTTGCCTTTTTTACGGCACAAGGTGCAAAACTAGGAAGTGTAGTTTTAGCCGCTAATGCGGTATTGCTAAATTTTCAAAATTTTATGGCATATGCTTTAGATGGCTTTGCGCATGCAGCTGAGGCATTAGTAGGTAAGGCGGTGGGGGAGAAAAATAAGATAATGTTTCAGCAGGTTATTGCTACGGCTGGCTTATGGTCATTAAATATTGCATTGATGTTTACTTTTTCCTATTCAATGTTTGGTGAATTAATTATTAATCAGCTGACAGACATACAACAAGTTAGGGAAAGTGCCTATATCTATTTGCCTTTTTTAGTGGCCATGCCATTGGTTTCTTTTATTTGCTATGTTTTAGATGGTGTTTTTATTGGTGCAATGATGACTAAGGAAATGCGCAATACCATGCTGTTTTCGTTATTTATGGTGTTTTTCCCCGTTTGGTATTGGTCTCAATCATTTGAAAATTATGGCTTATGGCTGGCAATGGTGATGTTTATGCTGGCACGAGGACTGTCTATGATAGTGGTGTTTAAAAGAAAACAAATCACTGGAATGCAGAAATACTAAGAGAAATAGCTGGAATATGTCTAAAATCTTAAGCCCTTTGTGTATAGAGTCATTGAAAAAGGGTGGTTATCCCCCATATCTTTTGATTAAGTTCGATTAAAATTACCCTCAACCAATAATATACTTTAAGTGTGGCAAACATTATGAAACACATCCTATTCTCTGTTTTATTTATCCTTTCAAGCTCGGCTTTTGCTAATGATGCAAAAAATGAGTGGCATCGTACCTCTTTATCTGAATCAACGATTAAGAAAATACAGCAAGCTCAGTTTACATACAAAAAATGTGTGACTGATGAAATGCAGAAAGAAGGTTATTTAAAAATAGAGTCAAGAAGTGCGACTGATGCGATTATAAAGCAATGTGAAAAAGTTCTCTCTGATATGAGAACAGTCTATTTAGATGCTGAAGTGCCTGAGGTAATTGCTGACCGTCACCTAAGAAAAATGCGTATTACTATTACCCGTCGAGTATTAAAGCAGCTGATGTTTGCAGAAGCGGCTAATAAAGCTGGCCTCTAAAAGCTAGTCAGCTCAGTCTCAGAAAGATACTTATATAACTGTTTTTTGGAAATTTATAAAAAATGAATACCTCCTATACTATCGATTTATCCCTAATGCCAACCACCTTGGATTTATGGCATGTTTATTTAATTGCAGCTGTTTTGCTGTTGTCTCTCATTTTAATTATTGTTTTGTTATCGATGGTTATAAGTTTAGCCAAAAAGCCTAAGCCAGCGATTATAGAAACTGAAAAAACAGTTAAGGTGACAGCAGAGCCAGAGATTAAAATTGTAGAGAAAATTGTTGAAGTAGAAAAAATTGTTCAGGCTCCTGCGCCTGAACCCGTTGTTTTAAAAGAAGCAACACCGGATGCGGCATTGCAAGTATTAGGACTATTACAAAAAGAAGCTCGCTTTATTGATTTTATTAAAGAAGATATCGCCGCTTATAGTGATGCTGATATTGGTGTGGCTGCACGAGTTGTTCATGAGGGGTGCAACAAAGCCATTAATGAATATTTTAGCTTGGATGTTGTGCGGTCAGATAAGGAAGGCAGCAAGGTCACTTTAGCCAAAGGTTTTGATGCATCTGAGGTTCGATTAACCGGCAATATCGTTGGTGAAGCTCCTTTCACGGGTAGCTTGATACATAAAGGCTGGCAGGTGACTGATATTCGCTTACCTAAATTAACGGCTAATCATAATGCTAAAATTATTGCACCTGCTGAGGTAGAGTTATGAATGGGTTATTTGGGCATGTAGATAAAAAGAATGAGCATGATAATCAAGAGCATCAAGAGCATCAAGAGCATCAAGAGCATCAAGAGCATCAAGAGCATCAAGAGCATCAAGAGCATCAAGAGAATAATGCCAGTGAACACCCCGAGTCTCAAGAAATGGATGATCAAATAAATGAAGACTCAGGTCGTCAGTATTCAGTAGGGATTGATCTAGGTACTACGCATTGTGTGTTGTCATATGTCGACCTGAGTAAGGAAGAAGATGACATGACGCAAGAAGTCATGGCAGTTCCTCAACTGACTTCACCTGGCGCAATTGAAAATAAACAGCAACTACCTTCTTTTTTATATTTAGCACATGACGCTGAAATTGCTGAAGGTTCTACCGCTTTGCCCTGGACTGCAACACCAGAATATCTGGTAGGAGATATTGCTCGTAATCTGGGCAGTAAAACCCCAATTCGATTAGTGGCAAGTGCTAAAAGTTGGTTATGTCATGCGGGGGTTGATTGTAAAGAACCTATTTTACCTTCTGAAGCACCCGAAGATGTAACGCGAGTTTCACCTTTTCAGGTAACAAAGGCGTATTTACAGCATTTAAAAGATGCTTGGCAAGCCGAGCATCCAAATGCGCCACTGGAACAGCAAGATTTAATTATTACTGTTCCTGCCTCTTTTGATCCTGCTGCAAGAGAATTAACGGTTGAAGCAGCACGTTCTATTGGTCTTAATCAAGCATTGTTACTTGAAGAGCCTCAATCTGCACTTTACAGCTGGATTGATAATAGCTTAGGTGATTGGCGAAGTCATGTTTCGGTGGGAGATGTGATTTTAGTAGTCGACGTGGGTGGTGGTACAACGGATTTATCATTAATTGCCGTCACAGAACAAGACGGTAACCTTGAATTAACGCGTGTTGCTGTAGGTGATCATATCCTCTTAGGTGGGGATAATATGGATCTGGCTTTAGCTTATACAGTTAAAGCGAAAATGGAGCAGGAAAGTGGTGGTCGTCTTGAAGCATGGCAAGTGCAGGCATTAACCCATGCTTGTAGAGATGCAAAAGAAAAGATCTTTAATGATTCAGAGCTTAATAATATTCCTTTAGTTGTTCCAAGTAGAAGCTCTTCTTTAATAGGTGGCTCTTTACGCACAGAATTGACCCGGGAAGAAGTGGACAGAGTATTAGTTGAAGGCTTTTTACCAGAGGTTTCAGTCAGTGATAGACCTGTAGCAAGGCCTAAATCAGGACTAAGAACTAAAGGTTTACCTTATGCACAAGATGCTGGCGTTACTCGTCATTTGGCGGCTTTTTTAGCGAAACAACATTCCGCTGTTGAAGATTTGGAGCATGTGAATCTGCCAGAGAGTGCGACATTTTTACACCCAACTGCGATTCTATTTAATGGTGGGGTGTTAAAAGCAGAGGTATTGTCAACAAGACTAATGAAGGTGCTTAATTCATGGTTAACCGCTGAACAAGCACCGGAAGCCAGGTTATTAGAAGGTGCTGACCTTGATTTGGCCGTTGCTAAAGGCGCTTCATATTATGGGATGGTTCGCCAAGGTAAAGGCGTGCGTATTAAAGGTGGCACGGCTGCTTCTTATTATGTTGGTGTAGAAAGTGCTATGCCAGCCATTCCTGGAATGGCACCAGAAATTGAAGCCTTATGTATTGCACCATTTGGTATGGAAGAAGGTACAGAACAAGTATTGCCTGATGATGAATTTGGTTTGGTGATTGGTGAGCCTGTCAGATTCAGGTTTTTTGCTTCTAATAGCCGACGTGAAGATCAAGTAGGTACGCGACTTGACTATTGGAATGATGAAGAGTTAGAAGAGCTTGATGAAATTGAAATAACTTTGCCAGAAGAAGGTCGTCATGCAGGTGAGGTGGTTCCTGTTCATTTAAGCGCAGCAGTGACGGAAGTTGGTACATTAGAATTACATGCTATTTCTAACCAAGATGATCACCGTTGGAAAATAGAATTTGATGTGCGGGCAGGAGAAGAATAGACCGCTTGATAGCCATGCTCCTCGTTAGGGGAGCATGTGTTTAATCCCAAGGTGGTAGTTCACCGTTATAGGCAACAAAGCTTTTATCTTTGGCATAAGTGATATTGTTAGAGGTGGAACGCTTACTTTTTGAAGGTGTCTTTGATTTGTTTGCTGGTACAGATGCGGACGCTGAATTCCATTTTGAAAAAAGTGAAATATCCAGGTTTTCTGGCGCGTACCACTTCTTTTTAGCGGCATCCCACTTGGCACCTAGTGATTTTGCGGTATCTTTTTCGGCGTAAGGTACATTAAGGTAGGTTTTAGAATGAGGCATTTTTAAAAATAAGCGATTTTAAGTTTTTGGTGGCTGATGTATTGTAAATCATTTTACATATATTCTGCTCAGCCAGGTTTTTCACCTGGAGTATAGTCGCTTTTGTTTATTGATAGTGTGTCAAATTAAGTAATCAAGGACTTATTCACATTTAATTTATCAAGTGATATTTGCCAATTTTTTTATTTTATAAAATATCTGTTGAGTCCATTGAAAAACTTAACTCATTGAAAGTTATTATGAAAAATTGTTTTGTCTAAAAAGTAGTCAATTTAATTGAAGCACTGTAACTGAAAGGGGTTGAGGTAGATATTGATAACTTATTCACAGAGATATCCACAGCTATTGTGAGTAAACAAATAACCCATTTATATAATAGCTTCAGAATAGACTCTTTAGGTAGTTTGACTACATAAATTTTCAATATTACTGTCCAAAAACTTTTTTTAGTATATCTGTTGTTCTAGCAGCAGGGTTCGCGCGGATACTTTTTTCTTCTAGGGCGATATATTTGAACAGGCCGTCAAGAGACTGTTTGGTTACATATTGATCCAGATCCAGCATGGAACCTTCCAAAAATTGGTGTGGCCTGACCTGTTAGATTTTTATAAGCAGCGGTGACTCCTGCCTGATCAGCCTTTCAGTTAACGATGTCTCAGATACCTTGCGAAAATATTGAGTGGCTGCGTCATCTGGGCCATTGAGTATGTTCATAGCATCTTCAACGCTCATTTGACGAATAGCATCAGCTAATATTTCAGCAGATTCAGGCACTGCTATTTCAACCAATTTGTTACCTAAAAACCACCTGGTTGGCCCAGGGTTTTAATTGCTGAATCAACGCCACTCGCCAAAGCATCCTTGAGTCCAGTAACAACCTCTTCTGAACCGCCATTATTAGAGGTCTCTTCAAGGACATCATTAAATAAATCTAGCCAGCCTGCTTGACCGTTATTGATAAAACAGCAGCAATGAGTCCAATATTTCTTTTTAACATGTTATTTTTCTGGTTTTTTTAGGATAAATGAAGATTGTTATGCTTAGGTGGCACGCAATAAATAACAATTCATGCTCTTTTTTGTTCTCTTGTATTTATATGTGAGACTGTAGAGGTGCTTGCTATTTTACATGTATCATTTTGAAATTTGCTGATTTTAGTTTTGGGATCTGCTCTAAGAATTGAGGTTATGCTTTTTGAAGGGGTCATATTGAGGTTTATTCCTTTATAATATTGGGTACTCAAGCTATTTTTTTACTTAACTCAACCAAATTTGCCCTTGAAAAATCCATCAGTTCATTATTTAGTCGGTATTGATTTAGGTACGACTCATACAGTTGTTGCGTATACAGAAGCTAAGCAAGACACTTCAAAGCAAGTGATTAAACTCTTCGAGATAGAGCAATTAGTTGCGCCGGGTGAGGTCGCTTCTCGGTCTTTACTGCCTTCAGTGAGATACCATCCTGCTGAAGGCGAGCTTTCAGATGACGATATGGTTTTTTCTCCGGTGGGTGAGCGAGCAGTCATCGGTGAAGGTGCTCGATTATTAGGTGCAAAAACACAAGGCCGATTTGTCACTAGTGCTAAGAGCTGGTTATCTCATCCCTCTGTGGATCATACGGCGGAAATTTTGCCCTGGGGTAGTCATGATGACATTGCTAAAGTATCTCCTTTAGATGCCAGTGCCAGTTATTTATCTCATATTAGAACCGTATGGGGGCATAAATTTCCCGGTGCGCCTTTAGAGCAGCAAACTATTGTGATTACTGTACCTGCATCATTTGATGAAGCTGCAAGATCATTAACACTGGAAGCAGCTAAGCGTGCTGGGTTATCCAATATTCGCTTGCTTGAAGAGCCTCAAGCGGTTTGCTATGACTGGTTGCGCAGAAATACTGGCAATATTAACCAGGCTTTAGAGAACGTTCATTTGTTGTTGGTTTGTGATGTGGGTGGAGGGACTACTGATTTAACCTTGATCAAAGTCGAACATAATAAAACAGCCGAGCCAAAGCTAACGCGTATAGGTGTTGGTGATCATCTTATGTTAGGGGGCGATAATATAGATCTCGCTTTAGCTCATATCGCAGAGGGTAGAATTAATGGCGGCGATAAGAAATTATCAGCAGCTGATTTGTCTCAACTTTTAGAGCAATGTAGAGTAGCCAAAGAGCGACTGCTTGCTGATGATGCACCAGAACAGCTTAGCGTTACTTTATTAGGGGGTGGTTCCAAATTAATCGGTGGATCCCGTTCTGCACAATTAACTAAAGATGAGGTTAGGGAAATTGCTCTAGATGGTTTTTTCCCATTATCTAAATTAACTGATTTACCAGATAGAAAGCGTAGCGGTGTAGTGGAATTTGGCCTGCCTTATGCTGCAGAACCGGCCATTAGTAAACATATAGCAGCCTTTTTAAAACATCATAGTCAAGCTGCTGCACAAGCATTGGGGCATGACAGTAATGTACCTGATGCACTTTTGCTGAATGGTGGTGTTTTCCGTAGTAAACCAATTACACAAAGGTCACTGGATTTAATTAATTCATGGAGTGAACAGCCTCCGGTATTACTTGAAAATCAACATCCAGAGCTCTCGGTTGCTTTTGGTGCAGTGAGTTACGCAATTGCCAGGCGTGATAAAAAAATTAAAATTGGTGGTGGTTCTGCGCGTAGTTATTTTCTAAGGGTGGATACGGGGCAAAATGCTAAACAACAAGGTGTTTGTATCTTACCTAGAGGTAGTGAAGAGGGCGTTGAGATTGTTTTAAAAGAGCAGCAATTTGCTTTGCGTATCGGGCAACCGGTGCAATTCCATTTGGCATCGACAACCGGGGATGGTCAATACAAGCCGGGGGAATTGGTTGAGATTACCGATGATCGGTTTAACTTGCTGCCTCCTTTAGCGGTTGCCTTTGAGGGTGAAGATAAAGGCGAAGTGACTGTTCAGCTGGCTGTTACCCAAACAGAAGTAGGGACTTTAAAAATTCAATGTTTATCGGTTTCAGATAATAGCCGTCGTTTTGATGTTGAATTTCAAATCAGGAAAAAAGGCGGTGCGGTTTCTCAGGGTAGTGCTGAGTTGCCGGTCAATTTTAATGATGCGATAGAAAAAATTGATGCTGTCTTTGGTTCTAAATCTAAACAAGTTGACCCTAAAGCCGTTAAGAGTTTACGGGCTGATTTAGAAAAGGTTCTGGGACTGTCACGTGCAGAATGGGATACACCATTACTTAGAGCGCTATTTGCGGCTTTGTTAGAAGGTATAAAAGCAAGGCGTCGATCAGAAAATCACGAAAGAGTCTGGTTAACTTTAATTGGATTCTGTTGTCGTCCAGGATTTGGTTACCCATTAGATGACTGGCGAGTTGAGCAGCTTTGGAAAACCTATAATCATAATATCCAGTTTGTTAATGAAAGACAAAACTGGACTGAATGGTGGACCTTGTGGCGTAGGATTGCAGGGGGATTAAATCAAGAAGCACAAGAGCAGATATTTAAGGACATTTCCAAGTTTTTAAACCCTGCGGCTGCGAGACAGGCGGGTGTTTCAAAACAAGTTAAGATTCGTGGTTATGATGATATGGTGCGACTGGCTGGTGTATTGGAGCGATTACCCGTAGATAAAAAAGTAATTATATGTGAATGGCTGTTGAAACGCTTACAAAAATCCAGTGAGCCAAATCAAACTTGGTGGGCTGTTGGGCGTATAGCTTCGAGAGTGCCCTTTCATGGCAGTAGCCATAACGTAGTAGCTGCTGATACCGTATCTAACTGGTTACAACAATTGCTTAAAGTCGATTGGAAAAAAGTACCGCAAGCGGGTTTTGCTGCTACCTTAATCGCCAGAATGAGTGGTGACAGGGCTAGGGATTTAGATGATGCAGTTCGTTTTCAAGTTATCGAAAAACTTAAAGACAGTAAAGCGCCTTCAACATGGATTGAAATGGTCGAAGTTTATAAGGAATTGAGTGAGTCTGAAGAAAAACAAATGTTTGGAGAAGCACTGCCACCTGGTCTTAAGTTAATTGATTGATTGAAAATTATTCCACGTCCTGTGGGCGTGGGGTTGGCCGAAAATTTTGGCCTGAAGACATATAAAGTCAATTTATGGTTGTCATCATAGTTTCAAAACAGCTCAAGATCTAAAAGAGGCTGTATGAAGGGGGTTGCCAATTATTCGAGTTTAGCAATGATGCTCGTACGGTAAATGTCTCACTTTTAAAAAAACCAGATAGCAATAACAGTTATCAGATAGATGCTCCGGATAGAGGCTGTTTTACATTTTCTTTAGGAGTTTCGGCTGTTATTAATTTTTTCCGGATAAGTGACAGCGAGGAGTATAAATTAATGCAGAACTTATGGGTGTCTTATGAAACTGAGTTTGTATATGTACTGCAATGTATGTAGTGCAGTGGGTATCAATCTAAATAGATTTAGGTGGATTGATTTTAATTGAGGGGTGGAGAAGCAATTGATGGTTTTGTACATTGCATAAAAAAGCCTCTGTAAACAGAGGCTTAGTATGTATTTATGGCGGAGAAGCAGTCCGCCTAACCTGTGTTTTATAATACCTTAATGTATGTCTCTGTAGCCCTTTATACATAGGCTTATAAAATATTACTTGTTTCTTATTGTCGCATAAAATATCATGTAATTCTGCTTTTAGTGGTGGGTTAATTGGTGGGTTAGGAAATGAGTGCAAAAAAACCAAAATGTTTGACAAATCTTTTTATTAAGTCGGCTAAAAAAGGTCGATATTCTGATAACTTAAATAATCTGTATTTGCAGGTCACAGCTACAGGTTTAAAAAGCTGGCTCTTTAGATATTCAATCTATAGTGCACGCCGTGAAATGGGTTTAGGCCGAATCGAAAACCTCTCATTGTCAGATGCACGAAAGAAAGCGTCTATTCTATTTCAGCAAAAAAGAGACAACCCAGCTTTTGACCCTATCAATGAGCGACAAAAAGAACAGGTACAGTCAAGGTTGGTTATTAATAAAGATAAAACCTTTGTTGAATGTATGGATGAATTTATTGCAATCAAGTGTACTGAGTGGACAAATAAGAAACATGCTCAACAATGGACTAACTCACTAACTACTTATGCTTTACCTTTTGTTGGGAAGCTACCAGTAAAAACAATTTCAACCGAACACATCAAGCAATTACTAAAACCTATCTGGCATACAAAAACAGAAACAGCAACACGGGTTAGAAACAGGATAGAGCAGATTTTAGATTTTGCATTGGCTAATCAATATTATCAGGGAGAAAACCCAGCAAGGTGGCGCGGTCATCTTGATAAGATTTTACCTAAACCAACAAAGATAAAAAAAGTTAAACATCATTCTGCTTTGCCTTATAGGGACATTAATACCTTTGTTTCTAAATTAAGAACCCATAAGAGCATGTCAGCTTATGCGCTGGAGTTTTTAATACTAACAGCAGCAAGAACCGGCTCAGTTATTAAAGCTAATTGGAAAGAGATTGATTTTGATAATAGAGTTTGGAGTATTCCTGCTTCACACATGAAAGGTGGTATTGCGCATGACATACCACTAAATGATCGGGCTATAGAAATATTAGATCATCTGCATGAATCAAAAGTAAATGAATTTATCTTTGTTGGTCAAACTAAAGGTGGTGGCTTATCTAACGCGGCTATGGATAAGTGTCTGCAAGTTACTTTAGGGTATGACGAAATAACAGTGCATGGCTTTAGATCAACTTTTCGAGACTGGGCAGGGGAAGAAACAGCAACACCAAACTTTGTTTGTGAAATGGCACTTGCTCACAAGATTGCGAGCGAAACAGAAAAAAGTTATCGGCGCGGTGATTTGCTGGAAAAAAGACGTAAATTAATGAAGGAGTGGGAGGTTTTTATGAGGTAATACCATTACTTAAAATACTAACGTATTGATTGTATTTAAAGGTAGCAGTTGGTGACTAAATAGCTTAAAACTTTATTGAATTGTATGAGATAGTATATGTAGTTGTGAAACTACATATTACGCAATAAAACACCATGTCAAGTAATGACTATGGTTTATGGGCTTTGCAGTTTGTTCTATTTTTCGTGGGGATACGAAAACTTCAAACAATGATTGCTAAAAGTTATCAATATAATACATAAAGTATTTTTTTATGTAAAGTATTTTTTTATTTTTTAGCCGGCAAAGTCATTATATTTTTTCCAAAATTAAGGAACATTAATGACTCATGATTTACACAGTTTATTATTTATCACTATTTCAAACGCGCCTAAGCTATACAGCGTTAGCCGATCAACGATTTACCGATGGATTAAGTCGGGGAAATTGCCAAAGCCTAAGAGGGTCTCAGATCGAATCGTAGGCTGGGATAAAAACACACTCGACAA
>ENA-ORXI01001816-ORXI01001816.1-sediment-metagenome-genome-assembly--contig:-NODE-1816-length-16200-cov-3.203870_pt1 | contig 16200 bp, 15 predicted proteins | sample MGYA00237861_ERZ511468 | MGnify/ENA primary metagenome ERZ511468 (study PRJEB26299, sample SAMN06266213) | sediment metagenome | isolation source: Hudson Canyon methane seep mesocosm | place... | reverse complement strand
TCACCGCTTTCTTGTGCTGTAAATGGTTTTGGTTTAAAGGCTGTTCCTGCATGAGAACCGTCACAAAAGGGTTGATTATTCGACCTGCCACAGGCACAGAAATAGTATTCCTCTCCTTGGTTAAGGCTCACTTTTTTTGGTGCTATCGCTGCAATTATAGGTTTAGTCATTGTGGTTTCCCTCTCGTTAATTTATGGATAGAAAATCCACTTTGTTATGTTGCTTACCTGCTTAATACCGTTCTCGACCATGAGGGGTACTAAAGTCAATAAAAGGGCCAACAGGTATTATCCGTGTTGGGTTAATGGTTTCATGGCTGCCATAGTAATGCGCTTTGATATAAGCCATTGCTACTGTGTCAGCGATGCCGGGCACCTGATATAAATCTCGCACATAGCCCCAAATATTAGGATAGTCGACAATTCGGCGAATGTTACATTTAAAGTGGCCAACATAAACCGCATCAAAACGCACCAAGGTGGTAAACAATCGCCAATCAGCTTCTGTGACGGTGTTGCCCGTTAAATAACGACGATTTGATAAACTCCCCTCTAACGTATCTAAGGCATTAAACACTTCAACGACCGCTTCGTTATACGCTGCTTGTGTGGTGGCAAAGCCAGCGCGATAGACACCGTTATTAATGGTTGGGTAGATAAATTCATTTAGCTCATCTATTTCTGCTAGCAATTCTGGCGGTGAATAATCACCAGTTAATGCTCCCACGTCATCAAAAGCAGAATTAAACATGCGAATAATTTCAGAAGATTCATTACTGACAATGGTATTGGTTTTCTTATCCCATAAAATTGGCACTGTCACCCGACCCGTATAATCAGCTTGAGCGGCTGTATAAATTTCATGTGCATTGGTCGCATTAAGTATAGGGTCGGCAATTACGCCCTCACCTGATGCAAATGTCCAACCCTCATCACCCATAAAGGCGTTCACTACCGACATTGAGATCATGTCTTCTAACCCTTTAAGCTTGCGATAAATAATAGTACGATGCGCCCAAGGACAGGCTAATGATACATATAAATGGTAACGATCTGGCTCAGCTTTAAAACCGCCGATTCCAGTTGGACCAGCGCTACCATCTTTTGTTATCCAATGTCGAAAACTGGGTGCTTTACGCTCAAAACGCCCCCCAGTTGACTTGGTATCGTACCATTCGTTTTGCCACTTACCTTCAACTAAAAGTCCCACTGTGTACCCCTAAAATTCTCTGGATATATAATTAACTAAGTGAAAGGTGACAGATATTTTGAATTGTCACTTGCTCACCTAGCTGTTGTTATAAAAGATAAAATCGTTAAACCGACTTACTTGTTGTTGTGAGCATCTTATTAGTAAACTAAATAAGGATAAACACAGGAATTGAGAAAGCATTATCCTCAATATGAGAACAATGCATTTATACTACAATAAATAGACTTGGTGAGTTCTGGGGGCATAGGTTGCACTATGTTTGACTAACTAATCACTTGAATCCAAGACTTCTAACTTTGATGTTATCAAGACTGATCCCAATAAGGGTCGTCACCAAATCGCTCAACTAGGAAATCAATTAGACTGCGCACTTTAAGAGGTAAATGCCTATTGGGTGGGTAAACGGCATAAGCATGCATGGTTTGCAGTTGATACTCTTCTAACACGGGTACTAAAGTTTTTGTTGCCAGCGATTGCCAAACGATAAAAGTGGGCAAATAGCAGATCCCGTGACTGGATTCAGCCAATGATTTAAGAAAGTCTCCATTATTAGCGGTAAATTGTGGCTCAAAATAGACGATTTCTGCTTTACCCTCTCTACTGAATAATTTAAGGCCACTTTGATCTGTGCCGTCATATTTAAGTACCTTATGTCGTTTTAAATCATTCGGATTTTTCGGCTCTCCATGTACTTTTAAGTATTCAGGACTAGCACATAACACGTGCTTGATCGGTGCTATTTTTCTTGCTTGCATGGTAGAATTATCTAATTGGCCAATTCTAAAGGCCAAGTCTACTCCCTGCTCAACAATATCTATCTTTCGATCAGAAAAATTAATATTCAATTTTAAATCAGCATGCTGCTTCAAAAACAAATCAAGTGCCGGAGCCAAGTGACTAAGTCCGAATGATAACGGTACGGCAATGTTTAACATGCCTTCTAATGCTCTTTTACTACTAGAGGTTTGACTGTTTAACTCTTCCACTTCATCTAAAATTAACTTACTTCGTTGGTAATAACGCTGACCAGCTTCGGTAATGCTAGATTTTCTAGTCGTCCGATTTATTAACTTGATACCCAGTTTGTGCTCTAGTAAAGCCAAGCGTTTACTCACCGCTGATTTGGCAATATTCATTTGCTCGGCTGCTTTAGTGATACTGCCCGCTTCAACAACACGCAAAAAAATATGCATATCTTCAAGTTGTCCCATATCGCCTCCAAGGTGTTAACAAAGATTGTTTCCTTTTAGTTAACTATGTTTGCAGTTAACCAGTGTTTATTCTTATTATATTAACAACTATTATTTACTCATCAAGTTTCAATCACAATCAGGTGATCGCAAACTGTTTTTTATTTAAATATATAGGGAGCATAATTATGTCTCAAATCACTGAAACAGATACTATTAGAGAACTTACTAGTATTTTACAAGGTCAACTTGGCTCAGATGGAGACGGGGTTAAATTAACTCGCTTTATCGGTAATCAAGACCTTAATATGCTAGACCCTTTTCTACTGCTCGATCTTTTTGAGTCTGACCAACCTAATGATTATATTGGCGGTTTTCCATCTCACCCACATCGAGGTTTTGAAACCGTCACGTATATGTTGGCAGGTAAAATGCGCCATAAAGACAGTGCAGGTAATGAAGGAGTTATTTCGGCCAATGGTGTGCAATGGATGACCGCTGGCAAAGGCGTAATTCATTCTGAAATGCCTGAGCAAGAGTCAGGTTTACTTAAAGGCTTTCAACTTTGGGTCAATTTACCTAAAACGCACAAAATGACTGAACCTGCTTATCAAGAATTTCCGGCCAATAAACTGGCAATGGAATACGGTGATGATGGTAGCCAAATTAGAGTCATTTCTGGCACCACAAATAAGGGAACCACAGGTCCTGTCATTAATACCCACGTTAATCCGACTTATATGGATGTGCACCTGCCAGCTGGTACTAGTTTTGAACAAAGCCTGCCAGCGGGAGATAATGCTTTTATATTTGTCATTGAAGGAGCTATTTCGCTAGGAAATAAAGGTCAGCAACTTCATCAGAACCAGCTTGGCATATTATCCGAAGGGGATTTAGTGACAATTAAAGCTACAAATAAAAAGGCTATTTTTTTATTGATATCAGGTAATCCCCTAAATGAAGCCGTGGCTAGAGGTGGCCCCTTTGTCATGAATACCAAGGCAGAAATTATGCAAGCCTATCGTGATTTTCAAAATAACAAACTATAAGAAAGGTGTTGATGACAAATAAAATCACTTTTAAATGTCACCGACCCTTTTTTTAACACTTCTATCATTTCATTCTTTCAATTGATTAAGTGCTAGCAATTTTACTTCATTGGCTTGTCGCCAATGATCTGATGCATTTTCATTAATGTATAAGGAATAAAAATCGTAATTAACATCAATATTAGGTGTGCTAGACAATAGCAGAGCGACATTTAAGCTTAGAGTATTTTCGCCAGCTAACTGCGCTTGTTCAAAGGTCCGTTTGGCATGCGTAATAAAGTCAGCAATTTGTTGATTTTCTTTTGCCAATAAAGTTTTAAGATAAGAGTTTTGAGCATTGTCAGTATTAACACTATCAACTAACACTTGCGCTTCCTGTAGTCGCTTTTGCTCAATGTATTGTAATACCAATTGCTTTCTGCTTGATTGAGAAACCCAATGATTAGGAGTCAACTTAGTGAACTCCAATACTTGTTTTAAATGCGGCTCTTTATCCAAAGGTGTTTGTGCAAATATTGCATAATGAAATGGCACCTTTGCAAAATGATAAATGGGCAACTGATAATCCTTCATTTTATTTTCAGCTAATCGAAGATATGAGTATTTATCATCTGCTTGTTTATGTTTGTGTGCCATGATTGAAAGATAAGTCAGTGCATGAAGCTCTCGTAGCTTATCTTCAGCATCAAAAGCCAATTGTGCCGATTTCAATAAACTTGTTTTTACTGCCGTGTAATCATCATCTTGATGATCTAACCAAGATTGAGCATTCCAAACATCAGCTTGGCGAGGTAAATCATTTATATTTTCAAAAGCTTCAGTGGCTAATGCCAATTTCTCTGCACTAAGTTGATACAATTCTTTACGGGTTAAGATGGAACTTTGATAAAGAAGCGCATTACCGAGTTGTTGCCAATCATTATTAGCTCTGGAATTCGTTGCTAATTTTCCTGCCAACGCCATCGCTTTGTCGAGTTCTTTTGTTTCTATATAAATATTAATGAGCTGGCAGAGGATATTACGATCTTGAGGGAGTTGCTGATGAGCAATAGACAAACTTGATTTTTTAAACTCAGGGGATTGAGGGCTATTTAAGAATTGATATATAAATGGCTGATTTAAATGCTCTTGTAGTTTTTGAATCAGCTCTTCGTTAGAGTTTGCAAAAAGCTGCCCTTGCCAGTCAGCATAAGGGCCTTTTAATAAGAAATCGAGGTACACTTTTTGCTGATAGCCATACATCTTGCCCGTTAATATAAACGGATGACTACCCGACAAATTTGGGTATTCAAGTTCAGCAGAGGTGAGAAAGGTTGCTGAGTCTATATGCGTTAACTCGGTAAAATCAAAATTGTTATTATCTGCTAATTTCAGGCTAGTTTTTACTTGCTGATCAACAATAGGAATATAGGCTAAGTTAATGACAGAATTAGCATTTTCTTGTGTACTTCTATTCGGCCAATTAATAAAAGCAATGAACATTATTAGTAAACTGATCAGTAATACGTAAGGCCAATAACTCGTTTGTGTTGAATTATCCCTGATGGAGGTTTTCTCTATTGGTTCAGCACCTGTGGCTATTTCAACTGATGACAAAACTTCAGTTGATGACAAAATATTAGTTTGTGTTTTTGCGTCAAGTTGCCATTGATAGCCACGCTTTGGGAAGGTTTTAATGGCATGACCTCCAAACAGGCTTCTTAAACTGCTAATATTTTGAAAAACCGCTTGCTCTGAAACGACTTTATTCTGCCAAACATGAGATAAAATATCTTCTTTGCTTAACACGCTATCAACATTTTTAAGTAATAGTACTAAAACTTTCGCTTCGTTATGACGAATAGCGATAGCCTTACCGTTTTTCATAAGCACTAAGCTATTACTATCAAATTCGAACTCATTGATTTTATAATTCATTGTTTTTAATAACTAAATATAATTATTCAAATATCTGTCATTTATCTTACCGTATCAATTTTTAAAATGTTACTGGTATGTTACAGATAAAGATGAAGTGCCGCTTTAAAGCGTTAAATACACTTAAAATATGTCTAAATGTAAATACGTTACTTACCCATAAAATAATTCAGTCCTGCTAAATGGTACTCATTAAAAACTATTAGCTCGAATAAAGCCCCCTGCCATCATCAAAACTTGCATCACAAAAAGCATCAAAATTTCTATAAAATTTCTATAAAGGCCTTTTATAAGTTTCTTATAAGACTATTTTTTTATGTTTTGTTTCAATGCTTCCAAATAAATCGCAACAAGAAAGCGATTAAACCTAAAACAACACCTTGAAGGAAGTATTCATGAAAAAATTGTTATTACCCTTACTTATTGCCTCAACATTAAGCTCTCCTGCCCTTATTGCTGCCGACTTTTCTGACAACATTAAAAAAGCGATGTCATCTGAGATTCGCACCGATAGAGACAAAAAGCGCGACAGAAACAGAAGACCAGCAGAAACGCTGAAATTTTTCGGCATAAAAGATGATATGAAAGTATTAGAGTTGGTTCCTGGTGGCGGCTGGTATACAAAGTTATTAGCACCCGCGCTTCGAGATAATGGACAATTTTATTTAAGTCTTGGTACTGAAAGACTTAAAACCTCTCTATTAACTGAAAAACCTTTTGATAAAGTAAAATTAGTCGGTAGTGAAGGCTTCGAATTCAAAAACCTCGACTTTAAAATTAACGATCTAGATGCGGTACTTACTTTCCGTAATTATCATAATTTTGATGAAAGTGAACGTATTAGTGTCAACAAGGCCGCTTTTAAAGCATTAAAGCCTGGTGGTGTTTATGGCGTTGTTGATCACACCCGTAGACATATGCAAAAAAACAATGATGAAAATGGTCGCCGTTTTGACCCTGTATTAGCAATTAAAGAAATTCAACAAGCCGGTTTTATTTTAGTTGATTACTCAAATCTACATTATAAAGCAGACGATGAGTTGCGCTTTGAAGTAGGTAGAAAAACGGTGCGCGGCAATTCGGATCGCTTCACTTTATTATTCAAAAAGCCGGAGTAAGAATTTTTTCCTTAGCTATCAGGTCTATTGATGAGGAGTGAAAGACGCCTCATCCCCCCCCTTAACCTCAGTTATAACAAACGGATTAATTTATTAGTCACTTAACAAGAATTAATCCGTTTGCTAATAAATGGTAATAATAAAAGGACATAAAATGGTACATTGTAAGCAACATTGGATGCTAAATACGCCAATACTAAGGCTTATGTTGTCCTGTTCTTTACCTATATTACCGGCGATTTTTTTGCTAGGCGCTTACGATTTATTTGAAACGGGATTAATAGCAAGACTTTGCTCTACTCACCTTGCCGCATTAAGTTTTAGTGCACCAATAACAACAGCAATGACAGGCGTAGCCATTGCTCTTTCTATTGCTACCAATAGTTGGATATGTCGCATTAAATCAACGGTCAACCAAAATAGTTGTGTGGAGGATCAAAACGAACTAAAAAGTAACATAGTACGTGCACTGGTTTTAGCGGTAAGTCTGACCCTTGTCTTATCCATGCTATTATTTCTGCTCTCTCCTTCTTTTTATCTTTTGCTTGGCACCCAGTCTTCTGCTCAACCAGCCATAGAATTTGGCATGACATCCTTGGTAACACAATACACCGACATCAGATTAATCGGTTGGATACCACTGGTACTGATCTGGCAAATCAATGGCATATTACGTAGCTTTGGCTATATCAAGCAAGCCAGTGTGCTATTAATCTCTTGGATGTTAACTAAATCGCTCCTAAGTTTTAGCTTAATTGGCGATGGACAGTGCTCCCAGCTGCTAGACACGGGTATTTTAGGCGCAGGTTATGCACATTTAATTTCTGATACCTTGTTTGCTTTTATTTCATTAGTTATTCTTTTTCGAGATTTGAATATTAAAAAATACCAAGTTTCAGCGATGCAGTGGAAAAGCACTCTCAAGCAAATGTCAGTTACAGGCCTAAATGCAAGCTTACAGCAGTTATATCTGCCTATTGCAATTGGCTTACTTACATTTTATGTTGCCGCCATTGCTGAAGATAAAGTGGCGCTACTGAGTATAATATTTCGTATAGAAGCATTTGGCTTATTCGTGCCAATGGTTCTTACTGCTTCACTACCTGGATTATTAGCAGCAAATTGGTGGGCCGGAAACGTCGACCGAGTTAAAGCGTTAATTGTTCAAGGCATCATTATTATTACGATGACTCAAGCATTACTTGCCTTTGTTTTATATCTTAATGCCGAAACGATTGCTGCTGAAATTAGTCAAAACAACCACCTACAACAGCATATTCAGTACTACTTGATTTACGTTCCAATTAGCTTTATCGGCGCAGGATGCACCATGTTAGCTTTGTCATGTTTAAATGCTATTGGAAAATCGACTAATGCCAGTACATTAGGCTTTGGCCATAAAATTGTGCTGATATTAATTTTTTCAGCTATAGGTGGCTGGTATGCATCAATAGAAGGCGTGTTTATCGGAATTGCTCTGGCTCACATAGTATCATTAGTTTTAGTTTCTAAATTATTTACCCGAGAAATATGGCGACAAAATATACCTAAACCACTACAAGATGCGAGTTTTAGGACATCACCTACCGTTAATTAAAACAGCATCAAGGTAGTTGCAACCCATATTGTTAATCAGCTTCTTTAGTTTGAAGATATCAAAGCAATAAGTGCTACTTAAACTTTAACAATCATCACTTTAATTCTCATAAAATTCATAAATTTGTTACGAAATTTTTCACCACGTATATCGGTATTGCTTCTTACCTTCATGCTCGTTAGTCTATTAAATAATCTTAATCATAAAAATAACATGAGCATGATGTCATTCTTTTTACAAAAAACATTACTCGTTAGCTGTTTACTTGGTCTTATTTCGCCTATTGAATTATTCGCTCAAGATCACGAATTAGGCACGTTACCACCACCAAGAAAACTAACGATAGCTCAAGCAAAGGTTGCCTCTGCAAACTATCAAAAATATTGTTCGTTATGCCATGGCGCAGACCGACAAGGTCATGTTAATGATCATGCCCCATCTCTGCGCAGTAAAAGCTTATTTGAATCAGGTGTTCCTCACGCTATTTTAAGACCAATGTCATATGGAAGAAAAGGCACCGCGATGGGTGGCTACCTTGATGAAATAGGAGGGCCTATGACGCTAGATGAAACATGGGACTTAACTTATTGGTTATATGAACAAGCTGGAGTAGAACGGTTAAAACTATCAACTAACCCTGTTCATGGTGATATAAAGCAAGGTGAGCATGTCTATTTAGCGAACTGTACAACCTGCCATGGTGTTAATGGTGAAGGAATATCAGCGCCAGCATTAGGTAATCAATCAGCACTTGCCCACAACACCGATGAATTTATTCGTCATGCAATACAAAATGGGCGACAAGACACTCCAATGCGCCCCTTTAAAGATAAATTATCAGCTCAAGATATCAACAATGTTACCGCTTTTTTACGCAGTAAATCACTTGGTTGGAAAGAAGAAAGAACCATACTAAAAACACTGCCAACACCTGAACAATACGTTATAAACAAAAATGGAGATGACCCAAATTTTTCTTTGCAAGATGGGATGTACGTATCATCAAAAGATTTAAACGCCGCATTATTGGCAAAAAACAAAATGGTACTGCTTGATACGCGTGTGACTTCCGTTTGGCAAACCGCACATATAGAAGGCTCTATTCCTTTTCCATATTATGCTGATCTTGATGAAACCGTGGCAGGCATTCCAAAAGATGTTCAAATTATTGCCTATTGTTCTTGCCCTCGTGCAGCAGCAGATTACACCATAAAAAAATTAAGAGCTCGTGGCTACACGCGTACAGCCGTATTATGGGAAGGGGTTTTTGGCTGGATGAATTTAGGCTACCCAGTAATGCGTGGCGATATTGAAGGTGTGGAAGACTAAAAGAATGTAAGGGCGGACATTATCAGCCGGAAACATTTCAAATAAAGATAAAAGTCACAAATTTTAGTGCTATTGTTATTCAATGTAGTTAATTGCTTTATGGGTAATTTATGACAATTCGCACAATGATTTTATCAGGTTTAATCTACCTAGCAGTACTCCCCTTGATTAGTCAGGCAAAAGTAGATTATATCAGCCTCCATGAAATAGAATCGTCAGCTCGCCAGCCTTTGTCAGTAAGGCTTAATATTGTCGAAAAAGATCAAGAGAGCCAGTTGAAGTTCACCTTAGTGAATCAAGATACCGAAACTGAATTAGACTATAAACGCCTCAACAACTACATGTTAAGGCTTAAAAGCCCTCATTATGTTATTGGTGAAGCGTCTGTTTTAGTTTATGAATTTGAGAAAGGCGCATGGCAACATACTCATTCGGTTGATATTTCCAACTCACTAATCATCACCGAAATAGACAAAAAAACATTAGTAAAAGCTGCAGAGATAAATACACAATGTCAATTAATTCGCGAACCTAAAGAAACATTATGGAGTATCGCGAGCCGATACAAAGAGCAATGGAGTGTTGATGTTTATAGCGCCATGCTAGCGATTTATAAAAGTAATCTAAACAAGTTTGCTAAACAAGATATTGGGCAGCTCATCAGTAATGTTGAACTGGCTTGCCCTAGCACTAAAATAATCACCATGATGGGAGAAAAATCAGAAATGAAAGCAGAGTTTAATCGATTAAATAACCGTTAAATTAAATACTGCTTCAATACAATAACCACTGATACAACCTAACTCAATTGCTTGTATCTGCACTGATAGATCAAATATGTGAGAGAATTAAGTTATAGCCTTATATGCTGCTTAAATATTGGCAGGTACTCATCTTTACGATGACTAACTAATAACATAGTACTGTGTTTTTGCTCGGCTAAGTGTTCTAAAAAATTCAGTAATCTATGCCGATTCAGTTCATCTAAACCTTGTGTTGGTTCATCTAAAATTAACAAGTAAGGGGATTTAACCAAGGCTCTAGCGATTAAAGCTAACCTTTGTTCACCATAACTTAAACTTCGAAAAGAACTATATTGATACGCCAATAAGCCTATTTTGTCTAACCACTGCCGGGCAATTTCTATTGTATGATGCTCAGGTTGTTGATAAAGACCAATAGAATCATAAAAACCAGAAAGCACTACCGTTAATAAGTCACCGTTTACTCGATATTGTCGGTGTAATTCCGAACTGACAATACCCATGTGTTTCTTCAGCTCCCAAATACTTTCACCTGTGCCTCTTTTATAGCCCAAAACATGAATATCGTTGCTATAACATTGAGTACAATCCCCTGTAATTAGCTGCATTAAAGTAGACTTACCACTACCGTTAGCACCTGTAATTAAAGTATGCTGCAATGGCTTAATGCAAACATCTAAATCTTCAAAAACGTTTACCCCATTGTAATGAACTTTACCCTTATTCAGTTTTACTAAATAAGGATGCTTATAGTCACATAGTTGTTGCATGTTAGAAGGCCAACTAACATCGTCAGGCATCGGCGTTAATAAAGCATCAAATTGGCGTTTGGTTTCATCACTCTCAAGCTTACCGACAACATCAAGCTGTCCTCGTTCAATAAAGGCAATATTGTTACACCATACGGGAATATCTTGTCGATTACTTAGCATCAGTAAAACATTAATGCCAGTTTTCGATATCCGCTCTAGCGCATTTGACAATGCCATACAGGAAGCTTCATCTAAGCTATCAAAAGGGTTATCACATACCAAAAGCTCTACACCATTAAATATCGCTTGTAAGATTAAGAGCTTTCTCCCCTCACCTGTACTTAACTGCCGATAACCACTTTCAAGACGGTGGCTCAAACCAAACTCTCTAATCAGAGGATCATTCAATTTATCTTTAGGTAGAAAGTCTTTAGCTTTGGTGCCAACATCATTGGCATCGATATAATCTGTGGCATCAATTTTTAATTCATGTTCATAAATGTCTTGTTGGCTTTCAAAAGAAACCATGCCAACTTTATCTGCATTGGGTAATGTAAACTCACCTACTGCGACAGGTTGCAAAGTTCCTGTTAAAAGTTGATCTAAGTATTGCTTACCTGAGCCATTTCGCCCCAAAACACACCAGCTTTCATTTTCAAGTACTCGCCAGTTTTGAACCACTAACTTAGTGTGCTCAAAATTTGTAATATTTATCATAAGATCGATAGACTCAATCCGTTGAAATTTAAGATTGCACAATAATGTCAAATATTGTATTAAAAATAAATAGTTAAATATTATGCAAAGTGGTTGCTGCTTGAAATAATTATAAAAAGAATCGATTACTGATATAAATCAAGACACATACCACATTGCTGTGTTTAACTTCATGACACCATTTTAGTAAATTATTTTGTCTTTCAACTGAGACAAACAAATATAAATTCTTATGAACAAAACAGCAAAAATTTTATTGTTATTATTGGCCGCCTTATTTTTATTTATCGGTATAAAGAGTTATCAACACTCAAAAACATATGCGGAATTAACCGATATTCAAACAATTAAAGGCACTATATTTCAATTACATTGCCCACCTAAAGGTGCCGCTTCATTAAGCCTTACCGACTCTGATGTTACATATAATTTATCGATTAAATTTAGGAGTGATTATTGTGATGACAAAGACTCACAAGTGCTTTTAGGTAAAGAAGTCACAATGCAATCGGTGCAAGTAAATGGCAACTTTTATCAAGTTTATCAAATAGAAGAAAATGGTCAGGTAATTTTAAATCCTGAGGATGTCGAGTCAGATCAAACTAGCTCAACACTGGGTTTATTTTTCTTGGCATTTTTATTGACGGCCCTAGTCGCTTATAAAAGCCGGCCAGTTACCAAGAAGTAATTAACGCAATTGCTTTTAGCTTTATTTCCCTGCTTGTTGTCTCGACGACAACTACACGAAAGGGAAACGGCAGCTTCGCTCAGTAAAAAATTATTATTGATACTGTTACCTAACACTTAATAACTGATAACATCTGGCAACACTTAATAAGTTAAAATACTTTTAACAAATTGAAATAAAGCCATAAGACACTTTATATGAATAATAAGATAAAAATCATTGCTAACCTTTTTTTAATAATCACGCTGACAGCTTGTTGTGGAGGAGATGCTGCAATAAAGAAAGTAGATGGTTTTATTACTAAACAAGCAATAGATAAAACAGATCCGGCTTGGAAAACCAAGTTAAGCAAGCCGCCACGACTTACCTTTACGCAAGGCAAAGATTACTTTTGGGAGCTGCAAACAAACCAAGGTAACCTCACTATCAAGCTATTAACCAATTCAGCACCTATGCATGTTTCTAGTACGGTTTACTTAACTAAACTTGGTTTCTATGATGACTTAACTTTTCATCGTGTTATTCCAGGTTTTATGGCACAAGGTGGTGACCCTATTGGCAATGGTACTGGTAACCCTGGTTATAAGTATGATGGCGAGTTTGATAGTGAGATAGGTCATAGTGAACCAGGTGTTTTAAGTATGGCAAATTCGGGCCCAGGTACTGATGGTAGTCAATTTTTCATCACCTTTATACCTACGCCTTTTTTAGATGGTAAACATACTGTTTTTGGTAAAGTAGTCACCGATTTAGAAGACAGCTTAACTAAAATTGAAGCGTTAGGCAGTAGGCGTGGAAAAACCAAAGAAGCGGTTAAAATAATTAAAGCATCAATCCGTATAGCCAACAAAAAATAACTTATTAACCTCACTTCAGGTTTTTCATTCCATGTCTGCGAATACATATATTTGTTAACGTATCGGTATTCGCAAATTTAGGTCATTGCATCGCCCTTCACAATCACGTAAGGCTCTACAGCAACATAATGGGCTATTAAATCAGCTTGCGTTTGATTATCTTTCCATACAGGAACAATATTAACATTGGCATTTCTAATACGAAGTATATTAGCAAAACTGCAACCAGTTAAGCTTAGCAGTGTTAATGTGATTAAAAAACTTGTGCATATTTCATTACTTTTACTCTTAAAATTTTACTACTAGTTTAACTACTAAATAATCAAGCATTATCAGCAAAAGAAAGTAAACGTAACATGTCAATTGACTTGCCAACCTCCCATTGCATCGCATAAACAATACTGTGAACTGCGAGTAAAATTCGGTCAAATGATTGGTCTTTATTGTTTGCTCGATTAGATAACATCGATGCAATTTTTGCCTTGGCTTGTTGAATTCCTTGGTCTTCATAGGTTGTTAATATACTGATAGTATTTTCTTCAGCTGTGATTTGACGTTTAACGGGGTGATAACCTAATTGTTCAATCATAGCTTCTGCGACAGACCATACAGACCAAGGGTTTTGCCCTGTCACTAAATTGCCATCTTGAACCATGTTATCCAAATACACATGACCCGCATTAAAATTTGCCCCTTGTTCAGTTAATTTATCTTGCAATAAGAACGGAAAGACTTCTTTTGCATCAGGAATTAATAAAAGCTCTTCATCGTTGGTAAAACTGGCCACTGTTTTATTGGCTAATAAAGCACTGCCATCATCTAGGGTGACATTTACCAAAGCAGCTGGCCCATGACATACAGCCCCAACCACTTTGCCCTCTTGATAATAATCACTCACGATTGATTTAATCGCTGGGTTTTCTGGAAAATCAAACATCGCGCCCTTGCCACCAACAAAATAAACTGCCTGATACTGGCTCCTATCAACATCAGCAAGTGCAATGCTATTATCAACTTTTTTTTGCGCGACCGTATCATTCAAAAATGCATAATCGAACTTACCCATATCATCGTCATCTAGCACCACTGGCGGTTTACCACCCTTAGGGCTGGCAATATCAACCTCAAAACCATTGGCTTTAAAAACATAATAAGCGCGAGCCAATTCGGTTAATTCGTAGCCGGTATCTTTGCCACTAGTCCCCATAATGTCGATACTGGTAACAACGGCAAGTATTTTTCCACGATGTTCTTTGACTCCTTGTGATAGATAAACAAGATCTTGAGGCTTGGAAATCGTAAGGTCTTTAGGATTGGCGTTAGCAGGGATAAGACTCCTTAACCAGAAGACAAAAGCGACGAGTAAAATAATCATACTCAGTAAGCTGATTAAGGTAATTTTAGTTTTTCGATATTTGTTTAGCATGAACTGTCCCCTTAAATTTTAAAAAGAGTTTACCAATCACCATGTGAAATCATTGTGAAATACTCATGACCAATTCATTTATTCTAATTTGGATTTAGAGCCAATAAAATGCCGAGTATGAAGGGGCTCACGCCCCATTTATAGTGGCAGAGTTAACTTGACCAGCTTATTGTATTTACTGACCTTGATATAAATAATCTGAAAATGTGTCTAGGGAGGTTTCGTTAATATCGGTGAAGTAAGCAAAGCTACCTTTCATCTTCATTTCGTTTTGCTTGGCTAGTACTGCTCCATTAATATTTATAAAAGTAAAAGTAACGGCTAAGTCAGTTATATTGGCGGTAAACATAGGGGAGAAGTCTGCATTGTTCCAAATAGCTATTTTTTCAATAAATTGTTGCTCTTTTTGATAAGTTAATTTTCCTTGTAGCTTACCTCTCGAATCTTTCCCTAGTTTCTCCCAAGAAACGTTAAATGCCATTACAATATGCTTCTCGTCTATAGATACTAAAGACAGACTTTCTTGATTAATCAGCTCGCGTAATGTGAGCTTTATATCGCCTTCTTTCGTCACTTTGTTGCTTTGCTTTTGTTTCTTTTTAGCAAAGTTGTTAATTTGTTTTTCTGTTGGTAGTTGGCCATTAATTTGTTTAAGGAGCCATCGTTCATTTGAATGTGGGGAATGTTGCTCGATACTGCTTGATATATCACCTTCCTCGTCTTCATAGCGAGAAATTTTATAAGACCATAGCTTTCTCTGTGTCTGTTCAACTTTTATAATAGCGCGATTTATTTTTTCCTTGAGCGATACGAGTTCCTCGGGTGTATTCTCCATTGCAATGACGTTAAAAACTGCCCCAAAGCAGCTCAGTAATAAGCAATACTTCTTCATCATATTTTTACCTTTTTGGATATTAAAATGAAACTGTATTCGCCTTTGTGTGAAATAAAGGTGAAATCTAGACTAAAATTGATGCTTTTCTAGTATTTCTGCTTTGTGAGCCGATAGCACCTTGCTATATGGATAATATTGACTACACTTCTCTGTGAGTAAAATCACTATATAAGGACATTTAAAAATGGAATTTTCAACGCCAAAAGCAATTCATCAAATAAAATTAAGTCATCACAAAACAGTGTTAGTTGATGGGCAAAAATGCTGCCCTCTTAAAGCCATGACAATAGCCTTTAATTATCATAAAGTGGATATTACCGAAACATCTTCTTGTATAACGATAAAAGGAGTTGTACCCGTCGTGGGAAATGATAAATATCTGCTTAAATAATATGATTTTTTTCTTTAAAAAATAATTTATTAAAACAGTGACAGAAAAACACATGATGCCTAGCAATAACCGTTAGGTACTGCGTAAAAAAATCAGCCCTTCCCCTTTAGCTGGAGTGTATTGATAAATAACCTTGGATCGTCAATTTTATCCAGCATTGAAATATCAGGCAAACAATCATCATCAACATAGTCAACAAAATTGGCCGCCGAATCAAAAACTAACATATCCAACGCTAACCGGTCTAATCCGTATAGACCTCGATGGATCATATCAGCGGAAAAAACTAACAAGTCGC
>ENA-ORXI01001811-ORXI01001811.1-sediment-metagenome-genome-assembly--contig:-NODE-1811-length-16247-cov-6.236240_pt1 | contig 16247 bp, 13 predicted proteins | sample MGYA00237861_ERZ511468 | MGnify/ENA primary metagenome ERZ511468 (study PRJEB26299, sample SAMN06266213) | sediment metagenome | isolation source: Hudson Canyon methane seep mesocosm | place... | reverse complement strand
TATTTCTCATAAAGTCTGAATATTCTTTTACCTCTGAACTTATATTAAATAAATCATTAAAGTTTTTTGTTTTCATTAGTGTTCTCCGAACATATTGTATGTGTAATTATTATATTATAGATTTGTTTTACTGTAAAGCGTTTTATTGAGCATTATAACTAAATGGTAGCTGACAAACTTATTGTGACAGATATTCTATGTTTTTCGATGCTTTTGGGCACAATCTGGTCACAGTTTTTAAGGTAAAGACTGTCCCCAGAATTTTTATCAAACCTGTCTATTCTTCACATATACGTATCTTATTTTCTTGATAAAGTTATTAAGATAAAGTCATAATTTAAATGAGTTAACTTCCTAGTCATCTTTTTCCTTTAGAATCATTTTAAAATATCCAGTTAATTGTATCAATATCATGTATATGCTAGCATTAATAATTAAACTCTAAATAAAAGAAGAGGACAAGCTCATGTCAAAAGTATTAATAGTAGATGATTCAAAACTTATAAGATTTAGTCTCTCAAAATTGTTAACACAATTAGGCCATGAAATAGTTGGGTTAGCAGAAGATGGTCTCATTGGATATAGCATGTATAAGGAACATCTTCCTGATTTAGTGATGTTGGATATTAATATGCCTAATTTAGATGGACTCGGTACTGTAAAAAAAATCATCGCTGATTATCCAACAGCAAAAATCATAATGGTATCTTCCATGGATGATCGAACAATTGTGTATGAATGTATCGCACTAGGTGCTATAGATTATATAAATAAACCTTGTGAAATAGAAGATATAAAACAAAAAATTGCATTCTTAAAATAACTTATTATTTTAATTTGTAAACTTGTTTAAGAACTCTTTTTAAGACACAAGATATTGTAAAATATTTTAATAAACATAAGGCAAGTTGATATATTAGTAATGACTTTAAATTTATTCAGTCACAATACGGACACAATAATAAATTGAAACTCCGTAGAGCCTATTAGATGGTATGTCAACAAAATAGGCACAACTATAAGCTGAGTTTTGTTTATGATAATAATTTGTCTAGGCGAAAAATTACTTGAACGCTCTAGCGAAGAGAAACTTATTGTGAAGTTTGTTACCATCTCTTCTTGCTGCAGGTTGGGTTTACATAGCTGCGAAGATTACTCTAAGCACTGGGGAGCTCTTACCTCTCCGTTTCACTCTTACCACAAAAACAAACACACAGATGTGTGAGAGTCTCTTAAAGTGGCGATATACTTTCTGTTGCACTTTCCCTTAGATTACTCTAGCCATCCGTTAGATGGAACCCTACTTCACGGCAGCCCAGACTTTCCTCTTGAATTGCTTCAAGCTATTATCTGTTGTACCTAATTCGCAATGATACTGAATAATTACTTATTTTCGTATAATGTCATATCCAATAGGAGGATTAAATTTGAAATTTGATTCATCTATCTTATGATTTTGTAAAATATCAGAAAAGACAATAGCAATACTGTTTTCCAATTCATCTTTATATTTCACAGACTTGATTCTTCTGTTTTCTATTTGAATCATATAATCAGTATCATACATAGTGGTTTTGTAAATATTTGGTTCTATTTTTTTTGCTTCTTTTATGAGTTTGACAATATTAATCTCTTTTTTCAAAGAAGTGAAAATTGCTTGCTCTAACTCTGGCTCGTCAATAATTGCAAAATCTCTGTCTATGTAGACATTTTTTATAATAGGACTTTCATATTTCCAGACTATTTTAGTTTGGTCTTTGATATAGATTTTGCCCTTGTATACAATCTTTTTATCGGAACTGTTTATTATGGTTTGTGTAAATTTTGCCTCAAAAGTTTTAATATCTTCTACCTCTTGAGCTGCCCAAGAAGAAGAAATAATAAACATGAACGTAAAAATCAACTTATAAAACATCTTTTAACCTTTATTTTAATATAATCTGCGCATTATATCAAAAAGGATTTTATTTTATGTTAAATATTTTTTCAAAAATTTTCGGAACACAAAATGATAAAGAAGTAAAAAGATATCTTAAAAAAGCAAAAGAAATTGATGCACTTGAGCCAAAGTATGAAGCACTAAGTGATGAAGAGTTAAAATCTACTTTTGAAGAACTTAAAAAACAAGTTCAAAATGAAGAAAAAACTTTAGATGACATATTATATGATGCCTTTGCAATGACAAGAGAAGCCAGCAAAAGAACACTTGGTTTAAGACACTATGATGTACAACTTATTGGTGGTATGGTTTTAAACGATGGACGAATTGCTGAAATGAAAACAGGTGAAGGTAAAACTTTAGTTGGAACTCTACCTGTAGTTTTAAATGCAATGACTGGAAAAGGTGTTCATGTTGTAACTGTAAATGATTACCTTGCAAGCAGAGATGCAAAAGAACTTGAACCTTTATATAACTTCTTAGGATTTACTGTTGGAGCTATTTTAGGTGATATTCACGATGAGCAACAACGTAAAGAGCAATACAGTGCTGATATTACGTATGGTACAAACAATGAGTTTGGATTTGATTTCTTAAGAGACAACATGAGATATGACTCAGAAGAAAAAGTTCAAAACCATCACAACTTTGTAATTGTGGATGAAGTGGATTCAATTTTAATTGATGAAGCAAGAACTCCTTTAATCATCTCAGGTCCAACAAATCACAAAAGTGCAAATTATCAAAAAGCGCATGATATCTCTTTACAACTTGAACGTGGTGAGAGAATTGAACCTAAAGATGCAAGTGAAAGTGCTAAAACAACAGGTGATTTTGTGGTTGATGAAAAGAACAAAACAGTTCTTTTAACAGAGCAAGGTAATACAAATGCAGAAAAACTTTTTGAAGTAGATAATTTATACTCATTAGAAAATGCAATGCTTTCTCATCACTTAGATCAATCATTAAAAGCAAACTATATTTTTATCAAAGATGTTGATTATGTTGTAAAAGACAACGAAGTTATCATTGTTGATGAGTTCACTGGACGACTTAGTGAAGGTAGACGATTCAGTGAAGGGTTACACCAAGCACTTGAAGCAAAAGAAAACGTTAAAATTCAAGATGAGTCACAAACCCTAGCAGACATTACATTCCAAAACTACTTTAGAATGTATAACAAACTAGCAGGTATGACGGGAACTGCACAAACTGAAGCAACTGAGTTTGCTGAAATTTATTCACTGGATGTTGTTTCTATTCCTACAAATGTTCCAGCAAAAAGAAATGATAAAAATGATTTAATTTACAAAAGTGAATTAGAAAAATTTGAAGCAGCTTGTAAAAAAATTCAAGAATACAATAAAAAAGGTCAGCCAGTTCTCGTTGGAACTGGTTCAATTGAAAAATCAGAACACTTACACAAACTATTAAAAGCAGCAAAAGTACCACATACCGTTTTAAATGCAAAACAACATGAACAAGAAGGTAAGATTATTGCCGATGCTGGACAAATGGGTGCAGTTACGATTGCAACCAATATGGCTGGGCGTGGTGTTGATATTAAACTAACTGAAGAGACACTTGCCCTTGGTGGTTTAGCAATCATTGGTACAGAGAGACATGAGAGTAGAAGAATTGATAATCAACTTCGAGGAAGATCTGGACGACAAGGTGATGTGGGTGAATCTCAATTTTACTTAAGTCTTGAAGATAACTTACTTCGAATTTTCGGAAGTGACAAAATCAAAGGTATCATGGAAAGACTTGGTATTGAAGATGGTGAACACATCGAATCAAAAATGGTAACAAGAGCAGTTGAAAACGCACAGAAAAAAGTTGAGACAATGCACTTTGAATCTAGAAAACATCTTTTAGAGTATGATGATGTTGCTAATAAACAAAGACTTGTTATTTATTCATTTAGAAATGACTTATTAGATACAAAATTTGATATTGATGCAAAACTAAATGAAAACAGACTGGAATACGTTACAAACTTAATGGCAAGTGCTGAAATAATTGATGGTATGCCAACTGAAGATTATAACTATGAAGCAGTTGTAGCAAAAATAAGAGAAGATTTAAACCTTGTAATAACAGAAGATGATATCAAATCAAACTCATTTGAAGAGTGTGAAGAAGCAATAACTCATATTATTAAAACGGTTTATGAAGATAAAATGAGTGCAGCAGCACCAGATCAAAGAAGTGAAATAGAGCGAATCTTATACCTTCAAATTCTTGACAATGCATGGAGAGAGCACTTATACTCTATGGATACACTGAAAACAGGAATTGGACTTCGAGGATATAATCAAAAAGATCCTTTGGTTGAATATAAAAAAGAGAGTTACAATATGTTTATTGATTTAATCTCTTCAATCAAATTTGAGGTTATTAAAGTTCTATTTACTATTCAATTACGAAACGAAGATGATGAGAATAGAGACAAAGAAATGTTAGATCAAATGGTATCTGATATGGAAGATGGTAAAGACAAACACACGACAAATGCAGCTGGGTCAGCGCCAGTCATTGAAAAGAAAATTGCAAGAAATGAACCGTGTCCTTGTGGCAGTGGTAAGAAGTATAAACAATGTTGTGGTAAAAGTGGTCCAAAAAAAGGAGTACTTGCAGGTTAGTAAGCTGTTATGAGTTGTGATATACACTCATAACTCATACACCTCATTGATTTAAAATGAATACTAAACTTGTAAACTTTATTGTAAAAAAATATTTAAAATTTGATACGAAAAATCCATTTATATCTATAAGTGCTATTTTGGCATTTGTAGGTGTTGCTATTGGAGTTATGGTACTTATTGTATCTATGGCAATTATGAATGGAACAGCAAAAGAATTTAAAGACAAGCTCTTTACAATGAACTATCCACTCTCAATTTATCCAAAAGTAGAAGGTTCTATCAATAAAGAGATGGTAGCCTCTCTTGAAAAGAAATTTCCTAATTTACAATTTTCACCGTATCTGTCATCTCAAGCTATTATTCAAAATGGTGACTCTATGAGTGGAGGTATGATTTTTGGAGTGGATAAAGATAAAGAGATGCAAATCAACTCTATTTATAAAAAAGCTGCTTTAAATACAACCATAAACAAATACGACATTATTTTAGGTCAAGGTATCAAAGACAAACTTTATTTAAATAAAAATGAAAAGATGACTCTGTATTTTACAAGTATAGATCCAAGTGGTTTTTCAATGATGCCAAAGATGAAACGATTCAAATACAAAAATGCTTTCAAATCAGGGCTTAATGCTTATGATAAAGCCTATATGTACACAACTATTGAAGCTTTACAAACTCTATTAAAAAAAGACAGTGATACCTATGATGGTATTCATATCTATTCCGATGATGCTTTTAATGATATTTTATTAATAAAAAATGAATTAAAAAACAGCAATGCAGGAATTGTAGGTTGGTGGCAACAAAATGGAAACTTCTTTGCTGCAATGGAAATGGAAAAGAAAGCCCTTTTTATTGTTTTAATGCTCATCATCCTAATTGCCTCTTTAAACATCATCAGTTCGCTTTTAATGACTGTAATGAGTAGAAGAAAAGAGATCGCCCTACTTTTATCAATGGGAACATCAAAAAAAGAGATTAAACATATTTTTCTACGGCTTGGAACTATCGTTGGTTTTAGTGGAATAATCCTTGGCGTAGGATTGGGATTTTTTGGAATTTACTTGCTCGATAACTTTAATATTATCTCACTTCCAGCAGATGTATATGGAACGTCAAAACTTCCACTTGAATTATCAACGACTGATTTTGTTTCAATATTAATTGGTGCGGTTGTTATTGTTGTATTTTCATCGTATTATCCAGCAAAAAAAGCAACAAACATCGATGTTATTGATGTATTAAGAAACGAATAATTTAGCTTACTTTTTTATTTGCTTAAAGAATCTATTGCTTTTTTAGGCAGATTGAATATTCTTTTAACTACATCAATAGGTATCTTAGCCCCATCTTCAACTAAGTTTGTAGTATATTTAGGATCATTTAAATCACCACTGATATCAACTTTTGTTGTCACTTTATTATCTTCACCTAAGAATATATAATTTAATATAGGAATCTCTTTTACGATATTTGAATAGACTTTGAGAAATGCAACATTCATCGTTGAGTTTATTTCTGAATTTTCAAAATCAAGTTTTGCATAACCATTGAAATCAACAACGCTGCCTTCAGTGACGATTTTTTCAGCATTGAAAATATTTTTACTTAAGTCATAATCAAATTCAATATTTCCTTTTTTTACATAGTAGCCATCAACAGAAACGCCCTTATTTTGCGCAATATTAATGACCGCGGGGATGATAAAGAAAGGGTTCACTAACGCTGGAGAGGTGTTTAAAAACAGTATTAAGTTATTGACAAAAGCCAAATTTTCAATTTTGTTGTTTTCTAAAAATACTTTACCTTTTATATTATCATCAAATCCACTGGAGACAAAATTAACTTTTCCACCACTGATTAATTTTTTATCTAAAAAGCTACTTATTAATTCACCATCAAGATTATTTCCATTTACAGTTTTATAACCATCTGGATCTTGTTTTAGATTGATAGTGCTCTGGTTATAAAAAGAATCAAATACGACTTCATTACCATCAAGTATAAAGTTATATTTATTGGAGAGTAATTTGTATTTATTATTTATAACAATAGAAGAATCATGTCCATTTAGCAATATCTTTTTATTGGTAAAACTATTACTGCTATTGGTATCATATGAAATATCATATCCAGTTATATTAGCTACAGTATCACCCTTTTCATTCACTTCTAAATTTATTTTGTCATTGGCTGATTTTACATTGAGTTTTTCATTTATGTATGAACCACTTATTTTAAGCTTTTCAAGGGGTTTACCTTCTTCTAAAACGGGTATATTTGGGTTAAGTATATCACCGTAAAAAGTGAGACCCGATTTATTTTTCAAGATATTAAAAGAGTCAACATCAAAAGTATAAATATCTTTTAAATCAATATTGGATTTATTAAATTTCAAATTAATATCACGCTTAATAGTGTCTAATCCAGTACTGTTTGTATCAAAGACAATATCGGTGTTATTAAGAGATAAATTAATCACATCGTCGTTCATATATAAAGAGAGTCTATTATCGGTCGTATTTGCTTCAACGATATCATCTTTAATGGTACCTTGGATTTCTAAAGAAGATATGTATTCGTTATCTCTTTTTATGGGTAAATCTAAATTATAAACATCGGCTTTGATACCAATATTCTCTAATGTATAAATGGATAAAAACAGTGTTCCATGCTTAGCTTTCAAGCTTTGAAGCAGTTTTGATTTTTCGTAAATGGTTTCCAGTTTTTTGATACGAACATCTATTGATTCTTCATTGATATTTACTGAAGTTAATAACTCTCTAAAATCAAGTTGTACGTTTTCATTAAAATCAACATCAAAGTTGCTTATTTCATCTTTGATGCTTATAATATCATTATTGTCTGTTTTGATATTAAAAAAATTTATTTTGGTCAAACCAGTAGCTGTTGAAACAGCGGTATCAATTTTTAAATCCAACATGGCATTAAGATTGTCATTGTAGGTTACATTTGCATCCGTGATATATATATTGTTATTGTTAAGTTTCACTTTGGCATCAGTGGCTAAAAAAGTCAAATCTTTTATTTTAAAATTGGCTTTTTTTGAACTAAATTCACCTTTTGTGGTGACGTTTAATGTCTTAAAATTTACATTGATAGTAAGTTTTGAATTCGTTGTTCCATCAAGTTGTATAATAGGAACGTGGGCACCGTATGCTGCAATAATATCTATGATATCTTGACTGAATCTGTTTTGTGTCTCCAAATTCACATCGATGTTTGAATTTGCTCCACTGATATTATAAATAACAACATTACTTCCGTTGATATCAATATCTTTATATGTAGGTTTTTCTAAATCAAAAGATAAATTATCATTATTAAAAGTAACCGTTACTTTTTTTGAGTTAACATAATCTACATCCTTGTGAAACCTAATTCTTGCATCACTTACAGTTGCAGACCCCTTAAAACTTTTTATAATGGGTTGAAAATCAACCGTTGAAATTCGTCCTTCAAATTTATTGAGTTTGTACGTTCCTAAAACATTATCATACATCCACACTTCAATACCAGGAGCTAATCGGACAAAATCTTTTACAAAATGAATATTTTCTTGATTGTTTGAATCAAGACTAAAGTCTAAGAATTTTTCATTACCCGTAATATTTAATTTTCCATTGACGCCATTTCTTGAATAAGTACCAGTGAATTTGGTAGTATCATTCAGAAGATCAACATAAATATCACCATTTAATAAGGTATCAGTATCTTTTAAATATAAAGAGTACAGTTCCATAGATACATCATTTATACCAAATTTTGGTTTTGCAGATATATTGATAAACTTATTATCTATAAACAGTATTTTATCATTTATTTCAATTACAAATGAGTTTCCACTTATTTGAAGATTTTCAATATGTACTTGTTGAAAAAATTTTAAATATATAGGCAGTTTATTGATATCTTTTTTAATATCATCAAAAGAGTGTTCAACATTTGATTGCTTGGAAATTACAATTTTTTTAGCATCTAAAATCAGCTTTTTATCCAATTTAATATACAATTGCGTAATTTTAACACCAGGCATTGATAGAGAATCTATTGATATACCCTCAAATAAGAAAAATAAAACAGCAAAAAGAATAGAACAAATGAAAAGTAAATATGTAGTAATTCTTCTAAACATTATTGAGGTATTCCTTGTAGCTAGTATCGCAGTTTTATTTTATTTGACACAACCCTTATATTCAACAAAAGTTATATTTATTCCTAAAGGTAGTACAGCTTCTATTATATCATATCTAGGCAAAAGCGGATATGAAATGAACGCCTTAGACTCCATAATTGTCAGAACTTTTGGATATCCACAAAGTGGGTGGATTGATTTAAAAGAAGAAGAAATGTCAAAAGGGGATTTTTTACATAAATTAACCATCTCTAAAGCCGCATTAAAAACAGTCACTTTAATCCCAGGTGAGACCTCATACTTTTTTCTTGACCAATTAGCAACGAAACTAAATTTATCTAAAGAAAAACTACAAAGCAGTTATAATAAGTTTTCATACAAAACAGATGGAAATATATTAGCTGAAACTTATAATTTGCCCCTTGGTATGGATGAAGAGCATTTAATGTTCTATTTGATTAATTATACCAATAAAAAATATCAAGAGTTCAGTACAAAAATTTTTGGTGAGTATAACAAAAAGAAGTGGTATTACTATATCACCATTGCTTCTATTATTCAAAAAGAAGCTGCAAACAACAAAGAGATGCCATTGGTTTCAAGTGTTATTCATAACCGATTAAAAAAAGGCATGAAACTTCAAATGGATGGCACTTTAAATTATGGTAAGTACTCCCATACAAAAGTAACCTCTAAAAAAATAAGAACAGATGAATCTTCATATAATACCTATAAAAACAGAGGCATCCCAAGTAACCCAGTTTGTGCGGTGAGTTTAAATGCCATCAAACATGCAATCTTTCCAGCCAAAACAAAATTTCTCTACTTTGTAAAAGATAACGTTACGAAAAGTCACATATTTTCAGAGAACTACAAGACTCACTTAAAGAATATTAAAAAAAACAGAAAGAAAAAAAGAGTCAAAAGAAAGAGAAAATCCACTAAAAAAGTTACATACAAAAAAGCCTTAACGACCCAAGAAAAAAGTGTTTTTAAGAAAAAACCAACTGCAAGAAAAGCTAAATCAGTTAAATCATTATGGAATAATGTTAAGTAGTTTTGTGCATAATCGAAACATAAATTAAAAACCCCTCTTAAAACCTTAAGTTTTCATTAGTTCCATATCTAATCAATGGTATTATTTATACTAAATTTAATACTAAAATTCAAGGAATAAATATGGCAAAAATCATTTATACAAAAGTTGATGAAGCTCCAGCATTAGCAACTTACTCTTTACTACCTATCCTAAAAACTTTTACAAAAAGTTCTGGTATAGAAATGGTAACAAAAGATATCTCACTAGCAGGAAGAATTCTTTCTACTTTTCCAGAAAACTTAACTGATGATCAAAAAATTGCTGATCACTTAGCAGAACTTGGTGCATTAACTCAAGACCCATCTGTTAATATTGTAAAACTTCCAAATGTTTCTGCTTCTATTCCACAATTAAAAGCAGCAATTGCAGAATTACAATCAAAAGGTTTTAAGGTTCCTAACTATGAAGAATCTGCTGATGTAACAGCTAGATACTCTAAAATCTTAGGATCTGCTGTTAACCCAGTATTAAGAGAAGGTAACTCTGACAGACGAGCTCCAGGTGCAGTTAAAAACTACGCTAAAAACAACCCTCATAGAATGGGTAAATGGACAGCTGATTCAAAAACTGAAGTTATGCACATGAATGAAAATGATTTTTATGGTGCTGAATTATCAACTACTTTTGCAGACGCTGATGATTTAAAAATTTCTTTTGTTAGTAAATCTGGAGAAGAAAAAGTATTAAAAGCTTCAACTCCTGTTGAAGCTGGTGAAATCATTGATGCGACTTGTATGAGTGCTAAATCTTTACAAGAATTTTACCAAACAGCAATCAACAGAGCTAAAGAGCAAGATGTATTATTATCACTTCACTTAAAAGCTACTATGATGAAAGTATCTGATCCAATTATGTTTGGATTTGCTGTTAAAGTATACTTCAAAGATTTAGTTGCTAAACATGGTGAACTATTTGATTCATTAAGTGTTAACTTCAACAATGGACTTGGAGACTTATACTCTAAGTTAGATCAAGTAGATACTGCTAAAAAAGCTGAAATCGAAGCTGATATCGCAGCTGTTTATGCTAAGCAGCCAAGACTTGCTATGGTAAATTCAGCTAAAGGAATTACAAACTTACATGTACCATCTGATGTTATTATTGATGCATCAATGCCTGCTATGCTTAAAGGTGGTGGTAAAATGTGGAATGCTGATGATAAAGAAGAAGATACTATTGCAGTTATTCCAGATCGTTGTTATGCTGCATCATTCCAAGCAGTTATCGAAGATTGTAAAGCAAACGGTACATTAGATGTAACAACAATTGGTACAGTTCCAAATGTTGGTCTTATGGCTAAAAAAGCTGAAGAGTATGGTTCACATGATAAAACTTTCCAAGCTTGTTGTGAAGGTAAAATTCAAGTAACTAATAAAGCCGGAGAAGTTGTATTCTCTTTTGATACTGAAGAGGGTGATATTTTCAGAATGTGTCAAGCAAAAGATGCTCCAATCCAAGACTGGGTTAAATTAGCAGTTAGCAGAGCTAGACTTTCTAACACTCCTGCAATCTTCTGGTTAGACGAAAACAGAGCTCACGATGCTGAGATGATTAAAAAAGTAAATAAATATCTTCCAGAACATGATACTGCTGGTTTAGATATTTCAATTGCAGCACCTGTTGATGCAACTAAAACATCTTTAGAGAGAATGAGAAAAGGTCAAGATACTATTTCTGTAACAGGAAATGTTTTAAGAGATTACAATACTGACTTATTCCCAATTTTAGAGCTTGGAACATCTGCAAAAATGTTATCAATCGTTCCACTAATGAAAGGTGGAGGATTATTTGAAACTGGTGCAGGTGGATCAGCTCCTAAACACGTTCAACAATTCAATGACGAGTCTTACTTAAGATGGGATTCATTAGGTGAATTTATGGCACTAGCAGCTTCTTTTGAGCACTTAGGTAATACTCAAAATAATGCAAAAGCAAAAATCTTAGCAGATACATTAGATAAAGCTACTGGAACATTCCTTTTAGAAGATAAATCTCCTTCAAGAAAATTAGGTTCAGTTGATAACAGAGGTTCTCACTTCTATCTTGCAATGTACTGGGCACAAGAATTAGCACAGTCTTCTGATTCAGCACTTGCAGCTGAATTTGCACCAATTGCAGAAGCTATGAGCTCAAATGAAGATAAAATTAATTCTGAGTTGGTTGCAGCTCATGGTAATTCTGTAGATATCGGTGGATACTACTTACCAAATGATGAATTAGCAGCAGCAGCTATGAGACCATCAGCAACTTTAAACTCAATCATCGGATAATTACGAATAATTACAAAGTAAAAAAGGTAAGACTAAAAAGTCTTACCTTTTTTTTTAATAAAAATGCAATAGTTTAATTATATTAAACTTAATTTGATATAATTAAACTATTAAAACACAAGGGATTTATAGTGAATACTAAAAAAGTAGGAATCATTGGAGTAGGAAATGTTGGTTCAACATTAGCTTACACACTAGCCCATAAGGGAATTTGTTCAAATATTGTATTAAAAGATATTAGAGAAAATATAGTACAAGCAATGGCTTTAGATATTTCACAATCAGCTAATGCAGCAAAATCACATACAATTGTAACCGCTGCTACATCAGGAATTGAGTTAAAAGGATGTGATGTTATAGTTATAACTGCAGGTCTTCCAAGAACTCCTGGAATGAGTAGAGATGATTTACTTGTAACAAATGCTAAAATTATGGAAAGCGTTTTAGAAGATGTAAAAATTTATGCTCCAAAAGCAAAATTAGTTATAGTATCAAATCCACTTGATGCAATGGTTTACACAGCTTTAAAAGTAACTGGCTTTCCAAGAGAACAAGTTATAGGAATGGCAGGAATCTTAGATAGTGCAAGAATGTCTCACTTTATTTTAGAAAAAGTAGGTTATGGTGCGGGACAAATAGAATCATCAGTAATGGGTGGACATGGAGATGATATGGTTCCACTTCCAAATTACTCAACTGTTGCAGGAGTTTCATTGCCTGAATTATTAAGTAAAAGTGATATATTAGATATAGTAACAAAAACAAAAAATGGTGGACTACAAATAGTAAAACTACTTGAAACTGGTTCAGCTTACTATGCACCAGCTCATGCCACCTCACTTATGGTTGAAGCAATTTTACATAATAAAAGAAAAATCTATCCATGTTCAGTAATGCTTGATGGGGAATATGACTATGAAAATATCATAGGAGGAGTTCCAGTTATGCTTGGAAGTAATGGGGTTGAAAAAATAATTGAGTTGAATTTAAGTGATGAACAAAAAGAGTTGTTTAAGCAGTCTGTTAATTCGGTGCAAGGATTGGTTGATACCTTGAACTCTAAATTCTTCTAAAAACGTGTTAGATTCTGTCATCTTTGTCAGTCTCTCTGCGTTAGTCTGTAATTTTAAATCCTCACTTACTCTCAGTAAGCTGCGGTTTAAAATTACAGACTGCATTGATATACTAAAAAATCTAACAAACTCTAACAGTTTTATTATTTCAAGAGGAAAGAATACTTATAAAGAATTTATACTTTTTTATAATGAGTCTTAACCAACTCATCTAATAAGACTTCCGTTTTTACATGCGAAAACTTAATACAATTAGACATAGACTCAAACAAAGGAATCCCCTCCCCTAAAACTCGTGGTATTCGAGTAATGGTCATCTCATCAATCAAGTCCAATTCTAAGAAACTCTGAATCACTTTTCCACCATCAATATATAAGTTAGTTAAACCTTTATTTTCTAAGGTATGTAAAACATCTTTTATATCACCACCGATTAAAAAAGCTTTTCCATATAAGCTTTCAGGGATACTCTTTAACGTTGAACTCAAAACATATACAGGCTTACTGTAAACCCAGTCTCCAAAAGTAAGCACTTTTTCAAAAGTATTTCTTCCCATAACTAAAGCATCAACACCTTCTATAAAATCTGCAAATCCAAAATCATCATTATTGGGATTTTCAATTTCCATCAACCAGTCAACTCCACCATCTTTTGTAGCAATAAATCCATCAATACTGGTTGCTATGTATACTTTACAATTCATTCTTATCCTTTGATGGGTAATTGTAGTATTTTTTAAAAAGAGTTTACTTTTTTATGTCAAAATGCAATATAAAGAATATCACCTTCCTATATTAAAAATCCCACGTATCAACTGATACAGAATAAAAAGAAAGATAAGAGGCAAGAATATAGTTTGAAATACAAAAGCAATAATTAAAGCAATGATATAATCACTGGAGTTTTCAACGGCATTTTTGTATTCATCTACTTTTTTTGAATAGTAAGAAGAATCCAATTTTTCAGTAAATTTTGTCAAAATTGATTTGTCTTCTTTTTCTTTGATGGTTAGATTCATCACTTTGTTAACTTCATCTTTGACACCAACAATATTTTCATTGAGTTTTTCTATGTTGTATTCGGGCTTTACAATGCTGTTATAGGCTAAATCATTCACAAAAGACATGGAAGGTACTGCAAAACGTAAAAAGATCAGGATGACCGTTAATTTGAAAAATAGGATTCTTGACTTTTCATCTTTTGAAAATCTGAAAAAAAGCCATATATTTACAATAAACAGACTACAAGCCAAAACAATATTGTAAAAACCACTGGTGACAAAGTTCATTAATATTTTTTGAATACCCAGTGAGGTAATGCTTGCTAACATGACAAGAGAGAACTGTTCAATTAAATCATTGATGGGATCTAGAACTTCTCCTATAGCAATAGTAAGAAAAGGAAGGTCAAGCTCAGTTCCTTGAGCTAAAGAGATGACAGCATTTAACGCTTTTGCACTTCCAAATACAATGACAGCTTGGGAAAAAGAGTCGTCAACCAACTCTTTACCTTTGATATCAAGTATATAGGTAAAAGCAACACCTACAACCAGAAGTGAGAATAGTACAATAAAAAGTTTATTCCAATTTTGTTTGATTGAGTTCATAAACAGCATTATACCCTAATAGTTTTACTTCAAGAACTCCATTAATGGTGATAAAGCAGCACGAGCATCTTCAGGAGTAAAACCATTTTCTAAAGCTCCCACTTTTACATTTCCTGTATAAATATTTTTTACACTGCCATCTTCACTTACTAAATAAGCAAAATATTTAGTAGGTTCTAGGTTGTCTAATAACAGTGATTTAACCATCAACCCATCGGTGTCATAAATCATTGGTGTTTTAATATCTTTTACTAACTCTTCTAGTTTTCCAGGAATCGCCCATTTTTTGATAAACCAAGGTGCATTTGAAATATTTGCTACCATGACATAAGGTATTTTGATATCAAATAGTTTTTTGGGTTCAAATATGATTTGTTTTCAAAGATACTTTTGATGCCAAGGATAAGCTTAAATCCCTAATGCTGGCGCATTATGACTATTTTGATATAAAGGTTTATTGTCGTATTATTGTTCTTTTTAAGGCCATACAGGGTCTCGACAACTGATTGACCTGTTTCACGAATTGTTTCACCGCTTATGGTTATAACTTATTAAGATCTAATGGTTTCCAGCCTTTAAATATAATTAAATCTTCATTACCTTTTTTCTCTGTTTCGATTACATAAGCAGAAGAAGTATTAATATCTACATCGATAATTTGTAGTGTATGAATAATAAAATCTTCTTGATCTGATTCTTGGTACATTGATACCCAAGTTTTACTATTAATTCTGTAGCTATGGTTAGTAGTATTAGAATTGGTTTCATAAATTTTAAGGTAATCTTCTGCAAAAGATTCTGTTAATTTAATAATGTAATCATTAAATTTTAATGATTTGGCTTTAAATAACTCAAAAAATGCAGGGTCCATAGCTGCTTTACCATATTCGTACCTTTGCCAAGTTCTAATGTTTTTATAGATAAAACTGCTGTTAAAACTGTTGCAAGTGGTAAAATAAATGGCATAAATGTCCTTTTGATAATAATTATCACTATTTTATCTATGTTAACTTAATTAAAACTGATAACTATTATCATAAGTCTATTTATTATTTATTTTACACCTTTTATCGAATTAAGTAATAATGCTATTGTTGTACCATTATGTAAAACAGCTGTAACAATTGGGGAAAATAGCCCAAATGTTGCACCTGCTAGTATTGCTGAATTAACTCCTACTGTAACATTAAAATTATTATTAATTAATTTCATTGTTTTATTTGCAAATTCTTTAGCTTCTACAACTGCTTCGATATCATCTTTTAATAAAGATACATCAGCTGTAGCTTTTGCAATATCAGCGCCCTTACTCATAGATATTCCAACATTAGCTGAAATTAAAGCAGGGGCATCATTAATACCGTCACCTATGAAAGCCACAATTTTACCTTCTTCTTTTAGTTCTTTAACAATTTTTGCTTTTTCATTTGGCAATAAAGATGCATAAACTTT
>ENA-ORXI01001809-ORXI01001809.1-sediment-metagenome-genome-assembly--contig:-NODE-1809-length-16257-cov-5.255253_pt1 | contig 16257 bp, 14 predicted proteins | sample MGYA00237861_ERZ511468 | MGnify/ENA primary metagenome ERZ511468 (study PRJEB26299, sample SAMN06266213) | sediment metagenome | isolation source: Hudson Canyon methane seep mesocosm | place... | reverse complement strand
AAGTTCTTAATTTCTCCAACTGCAACCTGAACGCCTTTATCGATACCGCGCTTCAAGTCCATTGGGTTCATGCCCGCTGCAACGGCTTTAAGGCCTTCGTTTACAATCGCCTGAGCCAAAACAGTTGCTGTAGTTGTTCCGTCACCCGCTGCATCATTGGTTTGAGAAGCAACTTCTTTAACCATTTGTGCGCCCATGTTTTCGAACTTGTCTTTCAGCTCGATTTCTTTTGCTACTGAAACACCGTCTTTAGTTACAGTTGGCGCACCAAAAGACTTATCAAGAACGACGTTACGACCTTTAGGGCCCAAAGTAACTTTAACTGCATCTGCAAGAATATTTACACCGGCAAGCATGCGCTTACGGGCTGAATCACCAAACTTTACGTCTTTAGCTGACATAACTACTTATCCTTTATCTGTACTAAATAAATTAGATCTACGGCAAACAAATCTATAAAAAATTAAAAACTCGGACTTATTAGTCTTCAAGTACGCCAAAGATTTCACTTTCGCTCATAATCAACAACTCTTCGTCATCAACTTTAACCGTGTTGCTGCCAGCATACTGGCCAAATACAACTATATCGCCTTCTTTAAGCGCTAAAGGACGAACGTCTCCGTTATCCATAATACGACCTGTACCCACAGCAACAACCTCACCTTGGGCAGGTTTTTCAGCCGCACTTCCAGGCAGTACGATACCGCTTGCAGTGGTAGTTTCTTCTTCTTTGCGACGCACAACAACACGATCGTGTAACGGACGGATCTTCATTTCGCAGATTCTCCAAAATTAGCTTATTAAGCTGTAGTTAAATAAATACGTTAGAATGATTCAGGCATAAAAGAAGACTAAAACAGCCCACTCTGCTTACACTGAACAACGAGTGCTTTTATAGATGGGGCTGCATTAATTCATTTCAATAGATTGAGCAAAAAAACTCACTTTTTTTCTATTGAATCATTATTAATAGAATGAGAAGCGGAGGAAGGCTTTTCTTCTTTATAAAATTCACCTTCAATAATATCACTCTGATTACTTTGATTACTTTGATTACTTTGATTTACGCCCCCAAAGCCTTGCGCTTTAAAAGTATCAGCTCCAAAAGAAGATGACTGAGTAAATTGTTGAGCACCGGTCACTATCATTTTTTTCATTAACTGTTCAATCAGCAAGCCTCGAATACCCGGCATAAGCAAAGAAAACCCTATTGCGTCGGTAACAAAACCAGGGGTAAGCAATAATGCGCCACCCACAGCCAATAAAAAGCCTTCAGCCACTTCTTTGGCAGGGAGTTCACCTGCGTTCATTTTCTGATTCGCCCGCATTAACGTACTTAAACCTTGCCGTTTCAATAAGGACGCACCAATAATTGCAGTAAGTAAGACAAGACCAATAGTACTAGCCGCACCAATGACTGTGCCGACCTTTATTAATACGGTCATTTCAACGACGGGCATAATAATAAAAAGTAAAAATAATATTTTCATAATGATCCTAATGGTCTCTCAAAGCGATTACTGACATAATATCGCGCTACAAACGACTTTCCCATAGATCTTTTAATATTAAGGTTAAAAATGAAACTTCAAGATTCTGTTGTAGCAATTACAGGTGGTGGTCAGGGTTTAGGCCGCGCAATGGCGGTTTATTTAGCGGGCAAAGGCGTAAAACTAGCACTTATCGATCTAGATCAGGAAAAACTCGATGAGACCGTTCAGTTATGTGAAAAGGCAGGTAGCCAAGCTAAAGCCTATATTTGCAATGTTGCCAAAGAAGACGATGTTATTTCAAGCTTTGAAGCGATTACTGCTGACTTCGGTAAAATCGATGGATTGGTTAATAATGCGGGGATTCTTCGGGATGGCCTGCTTATTAAAGCTAAAGACGGAAAAATTGTTAAGCGCATGTCAATTGAACAGTGGCAGTCGGTTATTGATGTAAACTTAACAGGGGTTTTCTTGTGTGGCCGTGAAGCCGCAACGCAAATGGTTCAGAACGACACTAAGGGCTGCATCATCAATATTTCCAGCATCTCTCGTGCGGGCAACATGGGGCAGACAAATTATTCTGCGGCTAAAGCTGGTGTTACCGCATTAACGGTTAGCTGGGGTAAAGAGTTAGCTCATTATGGTATACGCTCTATGGCAATAGCCCCAGGGTTTATTGCAACAGAAATGATTGCATCAATGAAGCCTGAAGCATTAGAAATGATGACTAAACATATCCCCCTCAAAAGAACAGGGCAACCAGAAGAAATCGCACAGACTGTTGCGTTTATTTTGGAGAATGATTATTTGTCAGGTCGTACTATTGAGGTTGATGGAGCTCTTAGGCTGTAGTTTTTGTAAAACTTATCGCAGCTAAGAGCCGCGATTGATTCTAGCAGCCAAACTAAGTCCATAAGCATATGCAAAACAACCCAGACAGTGACCAACAACGCATCTTGCAAACCATTCATGCAATCCCTAGTGGACAGGTTGCCACCTACGGATTAATTGCAAAACTTTCGGGCCTCCCCGGTAAAGCTCGCTATGTTGGCTATATATTAAAATCGTTACCCGAAGGTTCGAACATTCCTTGGCATCGTATAATTAACGCCCAAGGTAAAATTTCTTTCCCTGTAGATACCGAAGCTTACCGAGAACAAAAACAACGACTGCTTGCAGAAAATGTTATTTTCAAAGACCATAGGGTTTCCCTGAAACAGTACCTCTGGAAAACACCGTCTTTGAAAACTGACTAGCACACAAGGATCTTCACCCCAATGCCCCATAAGGAAACAATCAGGGAAGCACTGTTTAATCGCAGAATGCTAATCTGCGTATTTACCGGCTTTACCTCAGGCCTGCCCCTGTACTTTGTTTACACGCTCATTCCCGCTTGGCTACGCAGTGAATCGGTTAGCTTAAAAGAAATCGGACTATTTGCCCTGATCGGCCTGCCCTACACGTGGAAGTTTATCTGGTCCCCGATGATGGATCGCTATATCCCTCCGTTTTTGGGTCGACGACGAGGCTGGATGCTAATCACTCAGGTATTTCTATTATTATCGATGGGAATGATGGGCTTTTTTAACCCAGCAGATTCACTTTGGACAATTGCTTACCTGGCTGCAGCCATTGCATTCTTTAGTGCCAGCCAAGATATCGTTCTGGATGCCTATCGACGTGAAATACTACCTGACCAAGAGCTTGGTTTAGGCAACTCCATTCATGTTAATGCTTATCGAATTTCAGGGCTTATTCCAGGCTCTCTAGCACTCATACTAGCAGACCACGTAGATTGGCTGTGGGTCTATGTGGTGGTTGCGTTATTTATGCTGGCTGGCATTGGGATGACCCTATTTATTAAAGAACCTAATGGTCACAGCCACCCACCGCTATCACTTAAAGATGCGGTTGTAGAACCCTTCAAAGAGTTTTTTCAACGACTGGGTCGCTTCCCTGCCCTTGAAATTCTAGCATTTATCTTCCTCTATAAACTGGGAGATAGCATGGCTACAGCACTATCAACACCGTTTTATTTAGACCTTGGGTTTAGCCTGACAGAGATAGGATTAATCGCCAAACATGCCGCTTTATGGCCAGCCATTATCGGTGGGCTTTTGGGCGGTTTGCTTATGGTAAAAATAGGCATCAACAAATCTTTATGGCTGTTTGGTTTAGTGCAAATAATCACTATTCTAGGCTTTGCTATTCTGGCTGAAGTTGGCAACAATCTATGGGCATTAGGCATTGTGCTTGCACTTGAATACTTAGGGGTTGGGTTAGGCACTGCTGCTTTTGTCGCATTCATCGCGAGAACAACCAATAAGAATTACACCGCCACTCAACTGGCATTATTTACTGCTATCGCAGCACTACCGAGAACTTTTGCCAATGCTTTAACAGGCTACTTGGTCGAAGGGGCTGATGCTATTGAGAACCCCATTGCTTTTAGCCTGATGGAGACAGTTGGGATGCCCGTAGCGGGACTGGGGTGGACGAATTTCTTTCTATTTTGTACTGCCTGTGCTGTTCCGGGAATGCTCCTTTTATTTAGAGTGGCACCATGGAGTAAAGAGGATGAGGATTATTTGAATGCAAGTCGCGAGGCAACATAGCCATCGCAGCTGAGAGCAGCTCCTACATTTAAGTACTACAAGTTAAAATGGTAGACGCCTGTTTTATGTAGGAGCGCCACTTTGGCGCGATAATCATTGATTTAAATGACGACCTTAATCCCTAAAATTATCAAACTGCAAAGCCACATCAAGCTCAGCTTCACGCAAAAACGCCATCACTTCCTGCAAATCATCTCTTTTCTTACCGGTCATGCGAACTTTATCGCCTTGTATAGATGCCTGTACTTTTAACTTTGCATCTTTAACCATCTTTACAATCTTCTTGGCCGTAGGCTGATCAATGCCTTGTCGAAGCTTATAGCTACGCTTAACTTGCTTCCCTGCTTTGCTGTCTTCACCATCAGCTAATGAGCGGCCATCAAGCTTTCGTTTTACAAAGGCCATCAACAGAATGTCATAGAGTTGATCAAGCTGAAATTCTTCTTCAGCACTTAAAATGACAATTTCATCCTTCGTTTTAAACTCAATATTTGAATCAACTTTTTTAAAGTCCCAACGGTTGCCCATCTCACGCTTAGCTTGGTCTATAGCGTTAGTTACTTCATGCATATCTACTTCTGAAACGGTATCAAATGATGGCATTCAAAGGCTCCTTTATATATGGCATCTATATTTAAACGCCAGTCTCTTCATAACAATATCTGCACAGTATAACCAATACCTTTAGCGTTTTGATATAAGATATCCAGAAGAGATCTAGTTCACTTCAATTAAAGATGTTCATAGACAGGAATAAATAATCCCTCTATGATTTGCTATTAACTTCATTATATTCCATTTAAATATTAAGGAATATCTGTTAATTCCTTAATTGAACTAATTTCAGTAGCTTAAATATGCCTAATTTAGACTTACCTATCCTTGTTGTTGATGATGCAAAATTCAGTAGCACCATTATTGGAAAAACACTCAAATTAGCAGGCTATAGGGATATTCGCTTTGCCAATAGTGCTGCTGCAGCCTTAAAAATGATGGAGCAACGCCCCGTTAGTGTTTTAGTGGCCGACTGGCTTATGCCAGAAATGGACGGTTTGCAAATGGCTGGTCGTGTACGCCAACTCGACGAGCAAATAAATCACTACACTTACATTATTTTACTCACAGCAAGAGAGGGTGTAGACGCGCTAGCTGAGGCTTTTGATAAAGGTGTTGATGACTTTATTTATAAGTCCGATATGAACAAGCAGCTATTACCTCGTATATATGCCGCTGACCGTATTGTTGATATGCAGAACTCTTTACTTATCGCCAATCAATTATTGGTGGATAACAATCGAGAGCTTGAGGCAAAAAACATTATCGACCTGCAAACAGGACTAGGTAATCAAAAATTTGCTAACCAAAAGTTAGCGGGCAACCTCATTCACTCTGAATCCAGAGGCGGCGCAACCAGTTACCTGCTGTTAGGTATTAAGAACTGGCACCAGATCAGAAGTAATTACAGCTACACAGTACAAGAAGAAATTTTACTAGGTATTGCTCGTCGCTTGCGTCACTTAATACGCCCACTCGATACCGTTTGTAGAATAAGTGAAAGTCAGTTTGCTGTGATTGCGCACTTCAATAACATAGATCATTGCACATCTAGCTGTTATCGCCGCATTCATGATGGTATTAACTTAAAAGCATTTAAAACAACAGCAGGCTTTATATCCGTTCAGGCGGGAACCAGTGTATGTGCGGTTAACAGCGAACAAACGCTCCCTAAAGCACAAGATGTTGAAAGATCAGCACTCAATAAACTGCAATATTCATATGACACAGGCACTATTTCAATTTATCGCTGGAAAAGCGAGCCTAAAGTGACGGCATAAACCTAGCCGATAAGGAAGTCGTTAGATGACGGCTTTCTCATATTTAACAATTCGTTACAGTCGCTTACCTTTCTATCATAGAAAGATTTTATCTCAGCGCTTATCCTTTGATTGTGGGTTCGAGTAGTATCCCCCATAAGCGGAGGGTTAAGTAGTATCTCCGCTGTTTTTATGGCGCTCTTGAAATGAAGAGCAGGGATTAGAATCCAAAAGTTTTATTGTTTTCATGCCTTTTATTTTATTTAAGCGAGTGACGTTAGTCTCTCGCTTTTTTTATGCCTGAGAGATCACTTTTAGTACATTTGTAACACTCACTAACAAAGCCTTACTATTTACTCCTAGAACTAAAACTATCGTTCTACTATTATTAAATTACAGATTTGAGAAGTTTTCAGGCCTTTCAGGTTTATTTTTTTAAGCGGGTGATTTAGATCACCCGCTTTTTTTATGCCTGTAATTTACGAAAGAAGGATATTAATTCGGATAACCCGTAATATCCCGAATAGACCGGTACAGAGGCTGAAGTTGTTTGTACATATTCAAATACACCTCTTTATACAATCGATCATACTTCTTAGCGGTTTCAGGATTTGGGTTAAAAATATCCCCTACTCGCGTCATTTTTTCAATCGCAACATCAAAGCTTGGATATATCCCGAGCCCTACAGCCACATCAATCGCAGCCCCTAAACCAGATGTTTCATAAGTGTGAGGACGCTCCGCAGGTATACCAAAAATATCCGCTGTTAGCTGCATAGCCGCATCACTTTGAGAGCCGCCTCCAGCTACTCGTAGCGTGGTAATTTTATGCCCACTACGTTTCTCAATTCTCTCTTTACCTTCTCTTAAAGCATACGCAAGACCTTCAAGAATGGCGCGATAAATATGAGCGCGAGTGTGAACGTCACCGAAACCGATAATTCCACCTTTTGCCTCGGGTCCTGGCTCCCTTACACCAGGAGACCAATAGGGTTGAAGCATCAAACCCATTGAACCTGCAGGAACCTGGTTCACCAACTCGTCAAATAACTGTTCTGCCTCAATACCCCGTTCTTTTGCTATTTTCTGCTCTCTGAGGCCGAACTCTTTCTTAAACCAACTCACCATCCAGAAACCACGATAAATCATCACTTCTGAGCTAAATAAATTGGGGATCGCTGATGGGTATGCAGGCATATAAGGTATAGGTTCAATATAACGCTTGTTGGTTGCATTAATAGTGGCTGTTGTACCATAGCTCATGCATCCAATATGGGGTTTGTTACCACCCGAACCAATGATCTCACAAGCTTTATCCGAAGCAGAAGCAATAACAGGCGTCCCTTCTGGCACCCCTGTTTGCAGAGAGGCTTCAGCCGTGATACTCCCCATTGACTCACCCGGCTGCACCAATTCAGGTAGCATGTCAGGTGTCATTGAAAGTAGATCCCAGCGCCAGTCTGATTTTGATGCCCACTTCAGTTTTTTATAATCAAAAGGGATATAACCTACTTGTGCACCAACAGAGTCAACGTAATTTCCCGTTAGGCGGTAGGTTAAGTAGCCTGATAACAACACGTATTTATGTGTCTTATCCCATATTTCAGGCTGATTTTGTTTAATCCAAATGGCTTGAGATTTTTCACGAAAACGCTGAATTACGTCCCCCACTCTAGCCAATTTAAATAACAGCCCCCACTTACCTTTAATAGGCCCTTCAATGGCGGCATGTCGTTGATCAAGCCAAATAATGGCTGGTCTTAGCGGCTTGCCGTCTTTATCGAGATTTATTACTGTGCCACGCTGGGTCGTTACTGAAACACCCACGATTTCAGAGCGATCAATTTCAACGCTAGCCCACAACTTATCACTGGCAATCTTTAGAGAGTCCCAATAATATTCTGGATGCTGTTCAGCCCAACCAGGCTTATCTGAAAAATAAGGATCAAGCTCCTGCTTCCCCTTACCAATTAAATTGCCTTCAAGATCAAAAAGTAGTGCACGAATACTCTGAGTGCCGTTATCTATTGTAAATATATAGCGCTTACTCATAACGCCACCGCTGCCTGACTAGCCTTTTGAGCGCCAGCGCAGGACAAGCCCGAACTTGGTGAAGCTGAACTTGGTAAACCATAGTGCAGTACGATGAGTTGCTTATAGTCACTTAACTCTGAATTCCAAGTCGCCTCATCCCATCCAAGAATCGCCTTACATAATGGTTTTAACCGGTCAAATAAGGTCTCTCCACCATTCTTTAATAGCAAGCCAAGTCTTGTTCTGCGCAATAACAAATCTTCTAAATGAACTACCGTCTCATTCTCTAATGCCCAGCGAAGTTCACTAAACAAGGTATCCGTAGTTGCAATAGTCTTTGCAATGCAAGTAGCCCCTTCTGCCTCATAAGTCGCCGTCTGCTGAACAATTGAAGCCGCTGCAGCACCATAACGCCCTTCCAGACGTTTTATATGGTAAGAAGATAAACCAGACTTCTTCACAAGTTCACCGTCTATCGCGCTTGTTTCTTTAAAAATACAAGCATCGCCACTATTCACATCAAGAGATGGAATATGCTTTTCTACACCCTTCAATACATCTAATGCAATTAAGCGGAAGGTGGTCAGCTTTCCACCTGCTACACTAATCAGCCCCTGATCATCCCAAATAGAATGCTCACGTTTTTCACTGGAAGGGTTTAGTGCACCAGTACCTACAACAGGACGAACCCCTGAGTACGATGAAATAACATCTTTCTCTGTAATATTCGCTTCAGGGAATTGTAAATTAACGCCTTCAAGAAGGTAGTCAACTTCCTCTTGAGTAATACTGGCGTCCTTTTTCATATTTTGCTGATGATCAAGATCTGTTGTTCCTAGTACTGTAACTCCTTCCCAAGGGAAGGCAAAAACAGGTCGTTTGTCTTTAGGGTGAAAAAAACTAACAGAGTAAGCCGTAGGTAACCGCCAGGAAGGCACCACTAAATGGCTTCCACGCAATGGACGAATAACCGCATCAACCCCTAGATTTGAACGTAATTCATCTGTCCAGGCACCTGATGCATTAACAACCGCTTTAGCAGTAACCTCAAAGCTTACACCACTCACTTCATCCTTAAGTTTAAGCCCTGTAACTCGACCATTCTCACGTACAGTATCTTGAGCAGAGACATAGTTTAAAGCAACACCCCCTTCTTTATTGGCTTCATGCAGTACCCTCAAGACCAATCGAGCATCATCCGTTACAGCATCAGCAAACTGAGTAGCGCCTTTAAGATTTGTACTATTCATACCAGGAGCAAAAAAGTCTTTCACCGCTGTTTTAATAAAACGGTGATTGCGCTTACCCGCCATAAAATCATAAATGGTCAGCAATACATTAAAAATAAAGGGACCCGGAAAACCGCCTTTATAGTGACCCATCAAGAAATTAAGAGGCTTCACCAACCCCGGCACTTCAGTTAACAAACGTTGACGCTCTTTAACTGATTCCAGCGTTAAACCAATTTGACCTGAACCAAGATACCGCAAACCACCATGAACCATTTTAGATGAGCGACTTGAGGTTCCCCAGGCAAAGTCCTTTTGCTCAACCAATAGCACCTTTAGGCCACGACGTGTTGCTTCTCTAAGAACACCCGCCCCAGTGATGCCACCACCAACAATGACTAAGTCCCATTGTTTCTCTTCTGGCTGCAGGCGTAATTTATTAATCTGCTGCTCACGCCACCCAGGTGACCAAATAACTTCGCTCATAATTTTCTCCAAAAAGCTCATGGAAAACGACAAAATTAACCGTCATTCCCGCGAAGGCGGGAATGACAAAAAGGTACAATTACGGTATTTCAGGATGAGAGTTAGTTACTTCTCATCAACCAATAAGGTTCCCGGATTCATTCTTTTCTCAGGGTCAAAGGCATCACAAAGCGTACGAATCGCAAACATTCCTAACTCACCCTTTTCAACAGGCATGTAAGGTGCGTGATCTTTACCTACGCCATGCTGATGACTAATAGTTCCACGATTGTTAACGATGATCTCAGAGGTTGAATGTTTTAGCTTTTTCCACCAATCAACGGTCTTCTCATAACTATCCGCTGTACGGAACACATACGAGGTGTAAATACTGCAACCCTGACCATAAAAGTGCGACAAGTGAGTAAATACATGAACATCTTCATTTTGATCTTTAAGACCATTTCTGATGTTGTCTTCCATCTTATTTAACAGGTTATCTACATTATCCCAGTCGGTAGCCGTTTCAAGCGTATCTACTGCATAGCCTTTTTCCCACAAAGCTTCTCTAAGATAAGGCATTGTAAAACGCTTAGCTGCCCATTTTTTACCTAGCATGGTACCGGTATATACACCTTTGAAAGGCTTAATAATTTTCTTAACTTGGGAAAGAGCCGCTTTACACTGTGCTTTAGAACCCGTAGTACCAAAGGTCATCATGCATTTACCGGTAGATACACCTTTAAATGACAATGCCTTTTCCATAAGGCCAATTTGCTTCTCATGTCCAGCCAATGCTAACTGAGTTTCAGTTTCAATCGCATTACTAAAGCGTAGCATTGAAAGCTGAGCACGTGATTGGACCATGGCTTTTGCAGCATTTTTTGCCTGATCCCAGCTTGGGAAGAAAATAACGTAAAAGTCTTCTTTTTCAGCCAGTTTAGAAACACGCACCTTAACTTCTGTGATGATACCCATTCGGCCTTCAGAGCCCAGTATCATTTCTCTTACATCCGGTCCTGCGGCTGATGCAGGGAATGTATTGATATCCATACGGCCTTTAGGGGTTTCAATTCGACCACCCGCATATAATTGTTCAATTCGACCATAACGTAATGACTGCTGACCGCTTGAGCGACTAGCGACCCAACCACCAATGGTTGCCAACTCAAAAGACTGAGGAAAATGCCCTAATGTATATCCGCGTGCATGAAGCTGTGCTTCTACCTGAGGTCCGGGAGTACCTGCACCAAAGGTCGCGATTAAGCTATCTTCATCCAAATCCATCAGACGATTCATTCGACCCATATCAATAGTTAGAATCGCTTTATCAGAATTAAACGGGTTAATGTGACCGGCAACACTCGTACCACCACCGTAAGGGATAACCAGGATATCTTTGTCGCTACAAATTTTAAGTAGCTCAGCCACGTCATCACTGGTTTCAGGATAGGCTACGCCATCAGGGAATACTTCAAAGTCACCGCTTCGCATGGCTAACCAATCCACAAGGCTCTGCCCTCTGGCATGGCGAACACGGTCTTCTTCAGCCGTAACAATTAAAGGATGCTCAGGTAAGCGTGAAGCAGGTACCTGACTGATTACAGACTCAAGCGTTACATCAGCAAGAGGTGTTGCAACCCCCACCTTACCTGATAAAAATACACCTGCATTTGCTGGTAATTCTAATCCGTTTGCTTCATCACCCCAACCATTCCAACGACGCATAACACACCCTCTTTATCTTGTACTATTTATGTTTATGTAATAGAAACTGTGGTTTATAGCTATAGATCCAATGTCTATATAAGTTACAATGCTTATAATAAGCTACAGTAAACAGACTAGCAGCCAACACAGCTTTCTAAAGTTAATATGCATACTATAGAAAACAAACTTTGAGTCAGTGACCGTTCAAGACAAGTCACCCATCAAATTGAGCCATCTAAACATGAAGCATCTTGGATTCGCCTCTATACCCGCTATACAACAATATCTTCGCTACGCTGATGACTCCGGAGTCTCAATTCCCGTGGCTCTTAACGCTGCTGGGGTTTCTGCCACTTTATTAAACAAAGAAAATGAGCGGATAACAGGTGAACAATTTCAGAAGTTAATCAAAAGTCTGATTGAGCAGTCCAATGACCCGCTACTAGGCCTTAAGTCTGGAAATTACGTACAACCTGGCTCTTACAGCGCACTGGGCTATATCACCATGAGCTGCTCAACACTAAGGGAAGCGATAGACAGAATCATTCCTTATGAAAAATTAGTCGGAGATATGGGAGTAACCACCATTGAGGCCGAAGGTGACAATGTACTTCTCACCTGGAGCTGCGCTTATACTGACCAAACCGTTCGCAGGCACATGATAGATAACGTGCTAACCTCTTGGTATAACTATGCAAAATGGCTTTCAAATAGAGATGAAGGCCCGTTAGAAGTCAGACTTGAATACGAGGCGCCCGACAAAGTAGTTGTTAGTGCTTACGAAGAAACCTTCAACTGCAAGGTTCTTTTTAATCAAGAAAAGAGCTGTCTGGTTATCAACAAGGAATACATGGAGACCCCCTTACGCCAGCCTGATCAGTCTCTGAGAAAAACACTGGAAGAACATGCTTCATCTCAAATTTCAGTACTTTCTGATGATTCTTCAAGGCTCACCACGCGAGTTAAAAACGCAATACGTTCTCAATTAAAGCAAGGCGTGTCTCGCAAAGATATTGTGGCCGAGCAAATGGGACTCAATGCAAGAACATTGCAGCGAAAACTTCAGCAAGAGTCTGCCAGCTACCAGCAGATATTGGATGAAGTCAGGCAGGAATTAGCAGAGGACTATCTAAAAAATAGCCAGCTACCCTTGCAGGAAATTGCGGTAAGACTCGGCTTTACAGAAGCCAGATCATTTCATCGCAGTTTTAAAACCTGGACAGGTAGAACGCCTGGCGACTTTCGTGATCAAGACTGATCGTTTAACCGAATAAACGGTCAGCCTTATACTTCTTAACCTCATCATCAGAATAACCCACTTCAGCCAACACCTCTTCTGTATGCTTCCCTAAGGCGCCTCCCGCACCTGCTGTATAGCAAGGCGTATTAGAAAACTTTATTGGGTGACCCAGTTGAGATTGCATTGTGCCATCTTCCTTTTCTACCTCAATCACCATATCTCGCGCTACTATTTGAGGGTGTTCAGCTGATTCTGATAGCGATAATACAGGCTCTACACATGCATCAATATTTTTAAAAAAAACAACCCAGTCCTGATAATTTTTATTCTTAAACTCTCCCTGAAGAAATCGCTTAAACTGAGCCTGATGTTCAGGATTTTGACTTAAACCTATACTACTTAAGTCAGGCCTTTCAAGTGAGTCGCAAAGTGTTTTCATAAACTGAGGTTCTAGCCCGCCCACTGAGAAATACCGGCCATCAGCGGTTTCATAATAGTCATAGAATCCGCCTCCGTTTAAGATCTCTGATTCTACAACAGGCTCCACTCCTGCAGCCAAGTAGCCTGCACCTGACATGCCATTCATAGCAAAGGCGGCATCCGTCATACTTATATCGATAAACTGCCCTTCACCCGTTTGCTGGCGATGAATAACTGCAGCTAAAATCCCCATAACGGCATGATGAGATCCGCCCGCCACGTCGGCAACCTGAACCCCCAAAGGCGGTGGAGATTGCTCTTTTCTGCCGCTATAGCTTGAAACACCCGCTAAGGACAGATAATTAATGTCATGCCCCGCACGATCTTTATAAGGGCCTGTTTGCCCGTAACCGGTAATTGAACAGTAAATAAGAGAAGAGTTAATCTCTGACAGCACAGAATAGCCAAGCCCTAATCGCTCCATTACACCGGGACGAAATTGCTCTAACACTACATCATATTCACTAACCAACTTTTTAATGATATCAACAGCGCCCTCCTTCTTTAAATCAAGAGCAATAGAGCGCTTACCTCGACTCAAAAAGGCATGACTGGCAGACTCTTCACCGTCCATTGGAGGTAATACACGAACAAGATCTAATCGTGTGGGAGATTCCACCCTTAACACCTCAGCCCCCATATCGGCTAACATCATGGATGCGTACGGACCTGGTAGTAAAGTTGAAAAATCAAGTATTCTTAATGAAGTTAACGGGCCAGACATTGAGCGCTCCTATAGACTGCGTTTAAACAATAGTAGGCTCTCACCCAATAGCCTTCAATGTTAAATTACAACATTTCAGATAACATATTCACTCACCAGCCCCACTATAATCTAACGCTCTTTTCTGCTATTTTTATTAACAATCAAATAAATAGCTTCCAGGACTCGCATGGCTAAACTCACTGTTGCAGAACATTTTGTAAAGGCCGCCCTCAGTGGCGCAGTAAAACAAGGGGTTAACACCTCACAAATACTGATTACAGCCGGCATTGATCCAGAGCTAATGCAACAACAGGGTGCACGGGTTACAGACAAGCAATATACACAATTAATGCAAACACTCTGGAATACCCTGCAAGATGAATACATGGGGTTTGCATCAAGTAAGAGTAAGCCCGGCACCTTTGCCACCATGTGCTACCTAACCATTCACTGCAATACCCTTGAAAGCGTTTTCAAGCGTGCTGGTGCCTTTTATAACCTTTTTGAAAAACCTGTATCAATGGAGCTAACTTACAGTGAAGACCAAGCGCACCTCACCATTGTTTTTGACGAAGATCTAGATGACCCTTATCATTTTTTACAAGAAAGCCTTTTAGTTATCTGGCATCGCTTTTCATGCTGGCTAACAGGTAAGCGCATCATGCTTGATGAAGTCTCTTTCAACTACCCTGAACCAAAGCATGTAGACGAATATAAACACTTATTTCACTGCCCTCTTGTATTTAACCAGAAGCAAACACGACTATCCTTTAATACCCGTTACTTACATGAAACGATTATCAGAGATGAACAAGAATTAAAAAGTTTTCTAACATCATCTCCAGCCGATTTACTGGGCAAACCCGACGACTACAACAGTTATACCAGCCAAATACGGCAACACATAGGCAGAGACTTGAGAGAGGAGCTTCCTGACTTTGAAGCAGTTTCATCAAAGCTTAACCTCAGCCCACAAACGCTGAGACGGAGACTAAAGGAAGAGAATACATCTTATCAGGAAATAAAAGATAACATTCGACGAGACCAGGCTATTTATCACCTTAGTCGGAATGATTTTTCAATTAATGAAATTGCGTACCGAGTCGGCTTTACCGAACCCAGTACATTCCACAGAGCATTTAAAAAGTGGACAAATCTAACGCCAGGAGCCTACCGACAGGGAGAGCGTTAATGAAGATCTAATATATCAAGTAATGAGCATTTTGGTGGTTTATGCTTTTTCATTTCGTAAAGATTATCATCAGCCGCTTTCAATAAGGTCTTACAATTGGGTTCAACTAGTTGGTCTGTTGAGATTGATCCATAACTAATAGATACACCTACCTGAAGCCCCTTATAGTCCATAGAGTGAGCCGACAGATAGTCTTTAATTCTCCCTGCGATTAACTCCGCATCACTGGTATTTTGGTTGGGTAACAGCAACACAAATTCATCACCCGCAAAACGAAAAACCATATCGCCTTTTCGAGTCATATCAATTAATTTATTAGCGACATACTTAAGGTACATGTCACCGCAATCATGACCGTAAGTATCATTCACTAGCTTAAAATCATCACAATCAATAAACACTAGAGCCAAGGGGTTATGATGCCTTCGGCTTCTACTTAACTCCTGATCAAGAGACTCTTCCATTTCACGGCGATTATGAAGCAAAGTGAGTGGGTCGCGAGTTGCCAGAAAACTAATTTTTTCACGAATGGAAACACCCGCCAGTGAAATGGACGCTTTAACTGCCAACTGTTTTAAAAAGAAGCTATCTTTTGTGGGTTCATAGCGTTCACTAGAACCATCACCTAAATTAAGACTGCCTATAATTTTACCATCAACCACCAAAGGCAATATAGCCATTGAACCGAGTTGAGTATAAATAGCATTAGGTGTGAGGCTACGGTATTTTTTAAATTCACTATTGACTAAAATAGGGTCACGACTACTCTGGGTTGCCAGTAAAAAGTCCATAGTAGGCATAATATGCAAGGCTGAATTTTTCTCTTCATCCCTCTCGTCGCTTAATGAGCGAAGAATATGATCATTCACGGGTGAATCAGTAAGTGAAACCCACACATGCTCAATACTGAATTTCTCAGCGACCAGAGATAGCAACTGCTCAAAAAAATCACGGCAGTGGCCAATATTCATTATTGCTACTTCAATATCAAACAATCTTCGGGCTATATCCTCATTCTTCCTTGCCCTTTCAATCAACTCTTCCACTATAGGCGCTGCCGGTACTTTAGACATAGCTTAGTATCTCTGGTTCTTTTTTTAGCGTTATCACTCTAGATTATACCAATATGTGTGTTTTTTCAGCATTGCCTTACTATATTAGCGCTATTCAATAAATATATTGACCTAACACCTGCCGGTCTATAGTATACGCCCCACATTGATGCGGGGTGGAGCAGTCTGGTAGCTCGTCGGGCTCATAACCCGAAGGCCGTTGGTTCGAA
>ENA-ORXI01001807-ORXI01001807.1-sediment-metagenome-genome-assembly--contig:-NODE-1807-length-16268-cov-63.793342_pt1 | contig 16268 bp, 14 predicted proteins | sample MGYA00237861_ERZ511468 | MGnify/ENA primary metagenome ERZ511468 (study PRJEB26299, sample SAMN06266213) | sediment metagenome | isolation source: Hudson Canyon methane seep mesocosm | place... | reverse complement strand
TCAAGAGTTCCAAGTGGATTGCCATTAGGAGATTAATAGACTAAACAACGCACTTGCATTTTTCGCAAAGCTTAAAAGAGAGTAATCTAATTTAAGCCGCGAAAAATGCTCCTGACTCTGCATTTTTCCGTAATGCGCTTATTTACAATTACCAGGTTTTCACAAACCAATTCTGGCATTATCCTAGATTAAAAATAATGGGAGTCAATGACGAAATGTATCGGCAGTTGCTCGTTTAGTCACTCCAGATTAGCACAGTGTTCAGCTTACACTGCATTAATAGACTGTATATAAAGTCACTTTAATCGCTGATATTTCTGTTAAATATTTTCCCTTCTTAGAACCAACAATTTCTGCTCATTCTGATAAAATAACAACATATTAATAATGTTCTAATACCTGACTAATGAATAAGCATTTCCAGTCTCTTATCTTTCAAGCAACAGCTGCCGACAAGCTATTTAAGATCGAATCTATTCAAAACCTGTGGAGTGGCTATGGAGAAATAGTGCGTTATGGATTGCAAGGTAGTGAATACCAGAGTGTCATTGTTAAACATGTTCATTTGCCTGAGAAAAATATTCATCCACGCGGCTGGAATACAGATAAATCACATCAAAGAAAAATTAAGTCTTATCAGGTGGAAATAGCCTGGTATGCACAATGGAGTGAGCGTTGTTCAGAGCATTGCCGTGTACCTCATTGTTTAGCAACTGAATCCGCAGAAGGTGAAATGTTTATCTTACTGGAAGACCTGGATGCAGCCGGATTTGATCTACGCAAGAGCAATGTCACGGACAAAGATATTAAAGCCTGTCTATTCTGGTTAGCTCATTTTCATGCCACCTTTATGGGAGAGAGGCCTGATAATTTATGGCCTACAGGGACATACTGGCATTTAGCTACCCGCCCAGATGAACTTGAAGCTTTACAAGATAATTCTTTAAAACAGGCGGCCAGCTTGATTGATCAGACATTACAAAACTGCCATTATCAAACCTTTGTTCACGGTGATGCCAAGCTAGCTAACTTCTGTTTTAGTCGACAAGGGAATACCGTTGCTGCAGTCGACTTTCAATATGTGGGTGGAGGCTGTGGGATGAAGGATGTTGCTTACTTTATTGGCAGTTGTTTGAATGAACATCAATGCCAGCAACAAGAAACCCGATTATTGGATTTTTACTTTACGACATTAAAACAAGCTTTAGCTGAACAACATACCAATATTGATGCCAGGGCGGTGGAAATCGAGTGGAGAGCGTTATACCCAGTTGCCTGGACTGATTTTCATCGGTTTATCAAGGGCTGGAGTCCAGGGCACTGGAAGATTAATAGTTACAGTGAAAGGCTTGCGCAAAAAGTGATTGCTGAATTGCATCATAGCAGTATGTAGAGACGCTGCATGCAACGTCTAGGTTGCACCGCTATTTACACAATTGTTTACGCAGGGTAAATGTAAAGAATTAGCTATTTTTAGCTCTGTAGGAGGGGTCTCCCTGGCCGCGATTGCTCTTGATCTTGGGTTTCTCCCTGCCATGGTCGCGGCCTGGAGACCCCTCCTACCCAGTAAAATCTACTCACATGTTTGTGTTAATACCTATACTTTTGAGTGTGATTAAAGAGTTCAATCTTTTGGAACGGTATATATCAGAAAAAATATTATGAAACTTAGTCAGAATGATTTGTTTTTATTAAGCCAATGCGCTATTTCTGCTGCTTTGCAAGCCGGACAAGTCATCAAACAACATACAAATAGCCAGCCCAAAATAAATATCAAGCCTGGTGGATCAACTCTGGCCTCACAAGTTGTCACTGAGGTCGACCATTTTAGTCAGGCCGTTATCTTACAACACTTAAACCCCACTTGTACTCAATTTGATTTAGCCCTACTGACTGAAGAAAGCCCTGATGATCAACAGCGTCTGGAGAAAGATTTCTTCTGGTGTATAGACCCTTTAGATGGCACCCTACCCTTTATCGAATCGTCCCCTGGCTACTCTGTTTCGATAGCCTTAGTCTCTCGTCAAGGTGTCCCTTATATTGGTGTCGTTTATGATCCCGTCAAACAAACGCTTTACCATGCCATAAAAGGACTGGGAATTTTTCGTAATGCTACACCCTGGCAGATTGCTAATACACAAACAGACCTTACTTTTATAACTGATCGTAGCTTTATTAAACAACCGTTATATGAAGAAGTAATATCCCAACTCAATAAACTTGTTAAAGCATCTGGCTATAGCAAGTTAAATATCGTTCAGCACGGTGGTGCAGCCATGAATGCTTGCTGGGTGCTTGAACAGGGACCCGCCTGTTATTTTAAATTCCCTAAACAACAGGCTGGCGGAGGGAGTTTATGGGATTTTGCGGCAACCGCCTGTTTATTTAATGAGACACAGGCTCAGGTCAGCGATATAGCGGGTCTAGACTTGGACTTAAACAGGCCTGATTCAACTTTTATGAATCACCGAGGGGTTTTATATAGCTCTAATATTGAGCTAGCACAACATATATCAGCCCTCTATAAAAAATTATCTTGATAGAGCAGCAATAAATGACATAGCTTATATACACCTCTCTTAGCAATCAATTAACTTTAGGAACGAGCACGAAATAACTTAAACAATTATTCGGGGCGCAGGTCTTCAGCCTGCATTTTAAAAGCAGCCTAAAGGACTGCGCCCCAAAGTTGTCCATTTTATTTCATGAATATTCCTTAACTTGTTTCTTTCCTAAGTAAAGCTTGTTTAAAAAATACCATTGCGACAAGTTTTTTTCAGGAGTAGACTGAAGAAATCAACACTAAAAAGGCTAAGGTTATGTTGATTTTACGGAATATTCTGTTGCTACTACTGCTGCTATCATCATCAGCTGGCGGTACGGTCTCTTCTGTTGATATGGCGACTACAGCCGCTAAGCAATCTTCAGTTATTATTCAACTGCAAATCAATGGTGTGATTGGCCCGGCTAGCGCTGATTATATTGAGCGTAATTTACAAAAAGCATTTGATAGCCAAGCCATTGCAGTCTTAATCAAGATGGATACCCCTGGAGGACTCGATGCCTCCATGCGCGGTATTATCAAAAAGATAATTTCCGCTCCTATCCCTGTTATCACTTATGTCTCCCCTGGCGGTGCACGTGCAGCAAGTGCAGGCACCTATATTCTCTATGCCAGTCATATTGCAGCAATGGCACCTGCAACTAATCTAGGCGCTGCGACCCCCGTACAAATTGGTGGTTTTGCAAACTTCGGTGATGATAAAGACAGCGCTGATCAGAAACAGAACAAAGACCTACCGCTGTCTAATCCAATGACACACAAAATAGTCAATGATGCATCGGCCTATATTCGCGGTCTGGCTAAAATACATGGTAGAAATGAGCAATGGGCCGAACAGGCCGTACGTGAAGCAGCCAGCCTATCCGCTGAAGAGGCATTAAAACTGAATGTGATTGATATCGTGGCAAATGATACAGCAGAACTGTTTAAGCAATTACAGGGACGTAAAATTAATGTTGCAGGAAAAAACATCACCTTTGCCAGTAGCCATTCTGAAATACAAATTATTAAACCAGACTGGCGCAGTCGATTTCTGGCAACCATTACTAACCCCAGCGTTGCCTATATTCTATTGATGATAGGTATTTACGGGCTGGTATTTGAATTTTCAAATCCAGGAAGTATCGTTCCTGGCACGATTGCAGGAATTTGCCTATTATTAGCTTTATATGCCTTACAACTATTGCCAGTGAATTACGCGGGTATCGGGCTTATTTTACTCGGTGTTGCCTTGATGATTGCAGAAGCCTTTAGCCCCAGCTTTGGCATATTAGGGTTTGGAGGGGTATCTGCTTTTGTCTTAGGCTCTGTCATTTTAATTGATACCGAGCTACCAGGGTTTGGAATTGATTTGGGGCTTATTGCTGGATTTGCCGTTAGCAGTGCCGCCTTTTTTATTATTGCCTTGGGTTTACTCATTAACTCAAGGCACCGCCCTATTGTCAGTGGCAAAGAGCAGATGCTGGGCTGCATGGGTATTGCTGAAGATGATTTTACTGGGAGTGGGAGCGGAATGATTCGCGTTCATAGTGAGAGCTGGCGTGCCACATGCCTGCAACCCTTACACAAAAATGACAAAGTTAGGGTAACAGCCATTGACGGGCTAGTTTTAACGGTTTTACCTTTCAATAATCAGGAGGAAGCATAATGTTTGCCAATTTCAGTTACATTTTTCTTACCATGCTACTGTTGCTGTTAATCAGTGCATTCAGAATCCTGAGAGAGTATGAACGTGGGGTTATCTTTATGCTGGGGCGGTTTTACGCAGTTAAAGGGCCGGGGTTTATTATCGTTATCCCACTCATTCAACAAATGGAACGGGTAGATCTACGTACTATTGTGATGGATGTGCCTACTCAGGATGTTATTTCCCGAGATAATGTTTCAGTCAAAGTCAATGCAGTGGTTTATTTCCGAGTCATTGAACCCGACAAAGCCATCATTCAGGTTGAAAATTTCTATGATGCTACCAGCCAACTAGCCCAAACCACCTTACGCTCAGTATTAGGCCAGCATGAACTGGATGAAATGCTGTCAGAACGTGATCGCCTAAATATTGATATTCAAACCAGTCTGGATCAGCAAACGGATGCCTGGGGCATTAAAGTATCAAATGTAGAAATAAAACATGTTGATCTGGATGAAAGTATGATCAGAGCCATAGCCAAACAGGCTGAAGCCGAACGCACACGGCGAGCCAAAATTATTCATGCTGAAGGTGAAATGCAGGCTGCCCAAAAATTATTAGAAGCAGCAAAAATATTATCCGCTCAACCAGAAGCCATCCAACTGAGATATTTACAAACTTTAACTGAAATTGCTGGTGAGAGATCTTCCACTATCGTGTTTCCACTGGATATTTTAAAAAATTTCAAACAGTAAAAGGAGTTAACAATGGACGATATGTTTAATTTTGCTGATGAATTGGGACCATCAAAAATAATTCATATATATGAACCCAATGTGGGGCTAAAAGGTATTTTAGTTGTCGATAATATTGCTATGGGGCCGTCAATTGGGGGCTTAAGGATTGCGCCTGACGTCAGTGTCAACGAGTGCTTTCGACTGGCCAGAGCGATGACTTTAAAAAATGCTGCTGCCGGATTACCTCATGGTGGTGGAAAAATGGTGGTCTATGGCGACCCCAAAATGCCATTACAACAGAAGCAGCAAATCGTGCGTGCAGCCGCAGCCTCTTTGCGTAATCAGGAAGCTTATATTTTTGGTCCTGATATGGGCACTAATGAGGAATGTATGGCCTGGGTCAGAGATGAAAATGGGCGTTCCGTCGGTTTACCCCGAGAATTGGGCGGTATTCCACTGGATGAAATTGGTGCAACCGCCTGGGGGCTGATGCAAGCAACCCATGTTGCGCTGGATTATCTGGATTTTGAATTAGCAGATGCCCGAGTTGCTATTCAGGGTTTTGGTTCGGTGGGTAAACACTCGGCTCGATTCTTAACAGAGCAAGGTGCAAAAATTGTGGCTGTCAATGATAGCCGAGGTACCATTTATAATGCTGATGGACTTGATGTTGCAGCCTTATTTGAATTGAAACAGGCGGGTAAAAGTGTTATTGATTTTAGTGGTGGCAAAATTTTGGAACAAGATGCCATTATTGATATTGAATGTGAAATATGGATTCCAGCAGCCAGACCTGATGTTATTAATGAGCAAAATTTGCACAGATTAAATACGAAATTGATTGTACAAGGCGCTAATATCGCTATTACTGAAGGGGCAGAAAAACAGTTACATGAAAAAGGCATTCTTTGTATCCCTGACTTTATATCCAACGCAGGTGGTGTCATTTGTGCGGCAATGGAATATAAAGGCGCTACACAGCAGGCGGCTATGGCAACTATTGCAGAAAAAGTATCTAGTAATACCAGAAATGTAATTGATATTTCCAGAGCAGAAAATATACAGCCTCGTGAGGCTGCAATACAAATGGCTACAGAGCGAGTTAAAAAGGCAATGGGGATGCGCAGATGGTCGTTGTTTTCATCAGCACCGCATTTTATTTGAGTTCGGGGCGCAGGCTTTAGCCTGCATTTTACGCGTTAATCGAGCAGGCTAAAGCCTGCGCCCCACAAATTGAATTTAGCTGATTTGCTTAATTAAGCAAAGGAGCAGAACATGTATACAATACGTTTTCATGGTCGTGGTGGTCAGGGTATGAAGACCGCCAGTCATTTTCTGGGTAATGCCTTTTTTATGGCAGGTTTTGAAGTTCAGGATGCACCTCGTTATGGCGCTGAACGCCGCGGTGCGCCAATGACATCTTATGTACGTGCTGATCATCAGACTATTTATGAACGTGGGATTATCAGTAATCCTGGTCTGGTCGTGGTTGCTGATGATAGCTTAATTCCAATTGCCGCTGCCGGGGTAATGAAAGGCATCACTGAAAACAGTGTTATGTTGATTGTCAGCCATGAAAAAGCAAGTATCTGGCAACACCGCTTAAATATTCAAATACCTGTTCACATTCTTGAACCGTTAACCACAACCATTCCTCTGTTAAGTGCCGCTTGTGCCGCAGCCGCAGCCAGCTTAACCCGACAAATCGATTGCCAGTATGTACTGGATGCAATCAGGGAAGAGCTAAGCGGCCATGAAGAATTAATCGCTTTAAATATCAATACCGCCGTTAAAGCCTATGAAGCCATGCAATCAGCTCGCGACATCGTTAATCAAACGCTAGCCACCAGCGCGAAAAAATTTGAAAAACCTGACTGGATCGACCTGCAACTGGAAACAGCGGATATATCTGCACCCATTATCCATGCAGCCCAAACCAGTGTTAAAGTCAGAACTGGATTATGGCGTATGCAACGCCCGGTCATTAATTACGATCATTGCAATCATTGCTGGTGGATCTGCAGTATCAGTTGCCCGGATAGTGCAATTAATATTGAACAAGGTAATAAGCCCGTAGTTGATTATGATCATTGCAAAGGTTGTATGATCTGCGTCGCACAATGCCCGGCTCATGCAATAAAAACTATTGCTGAAGCCGAGGCTCAACAGGAGGATCAGTCATGAAACGTCAATTGATGACAGGTAATGCTGCGGCTGCATGGGGTGCTCGCCTGGCCGATATAGACTATGTCCCTGCATTTCCTATTACCCCACAAACTGAAATCATTGAAACTCTGGCCAATTGGTTTGATCAGGGTGAGATTCAAGGCAAGATGACGGTACTGGAATCTGAGCACTCAATGATTACAACAGCCGGGGCTGCTGCGGCAACAGGTGTAAGAGTTTTCACCGCCACCTCAAGTCAAGGGTTGTTACATGCTATGGAAATGATATATACGGTGGTTGGCTGGCGAGCGCCCTTTGTATTATTAAATGTTTCCCGAGCCCTCAGCTCCCCGATTACACTGGAGCCAGACCATACCGATGTGTTGTCTACCAGAGACAGTGGCTTTTTACAGTTGCATTGTGCTACCTGCCAGGAAGTACTGGATAGTGTATTAATCGCTTATCGTCTAGCAGAACACCCGCAAATCCGTTTGCCTGTTATCGTTAATGAAGATGGATTTTACTTGTCCTTTACCCGTGAACCCGTTGAAATTCCTGATCCTAACCTGGCAAAAAAATTTGTTGGTGAATTTAATAGTGGCAATATAAAGTTTCGTGCCAGTATGCCAGAAAGTCAGGCTGTTGCCGTGCTGGGAGGCTCGCAATATTCTTATTTTCGTTACGAATGCCATTTAGCCATGCAACAAGCCCTGCAAGTGTATGAACAAGTTGCAGACGAATTTCAGCAACAGTTTGGTCGTTATCACGGTATCTTGGAAAATTTTCACACAGAAGATGCCGACTACCTTTTTGTGATGATGGGCTGTTTTTCCACTAAAGCGAAACAGGCTGTAATACAGTTACGAGAAGCGGGTTATAAAATTGGCTTGGTACGTCCACGTTTATTACGGCCCTTCCCTAAAGACCAGTTTATTGCTGCATTAAGCGGTAAAAAAGCCGTTGCAGTGATAGATCAAAACTTGTCTATGGGCAGTGGCGGCGTATTACATACCGAAATCACCTCTACTTTATATGCTGTAACAGATGCTCCCCCCGTGATTGCCAGTTTTATTGGCGGTTTAGGAGGGCGGGATATTTCCCAGCAAGAATTGTTTCAAATTGCCGATACTATTTGTAAAGCGGCTAACACTGGCATTACACCAGAACCACGATTGCTCTATACAGAACTGGAATTAAGAGAATTTAGAAAATTGCAGGCAATTGCAGGTGTTGAACGCCATGATCTTAAGGAGCAAAAGTCATGAATGAAACAATATACCAAAGAATGAAAGATCTACCGTCCACCCATTTGCTTGGTTCAGGAACAGCTGCTTGTGCAGGTTGCGGTGGCTTACAAGCTTTGCATGAAATTTATAATGTTTATGGTGATAAAACGGTATTTATTAATGCCGCCGGTTGCATGACCCTGCTTTCAATTTATCCGTTTACACCGTTTAGTGGTTCCTGGTTATATACGGCAATGGGATCTGCACCTGCTGGCGCTCAAGGTGTTAGAGATGCACTGGATATTTTGCTGGCAAAAAAACGTATTGCTCCTGAAGAGGATTTAGCGACCATAGTATTAACAGGTGATGGTTCTGCCTATGGTATGGGGGTATCAGCAACCTCAGGTGCGATTGATCGTAACCTGGATTTTCTTTATATCTGTTATGACAATGAAGGCTATGGCAATACTGGACAACAGTTTTCCAGTGCTACGCCACATGCAGCCAAAACATCCACCAGTAAAGGCAGTGCAGGCTATCCCGGTTTTAAGAAGGATCTGTTTGCCTTGTGGGTAGCCAATAAACCTGCTTATGTAGCAACGGTTATCGGTACTGAGCCACTCGATCTGGCTCGTAAAATAGAAAAAGCTAAACAGATTAAAGGACCACGTTTAATTATCGCTTTAGCCCCCTGCCCTACTGGCTGGAATTATGAACCAAAAGACAGTTCAGAGATTGGTAATCTGGCTGTCAAGACGGGGGTATGGCCTTTAAAGGAATATATAGATGGCAAAGTCACTCATACTAAAGTCCCGAAAAAACGCTTAGCTGTAGAAGAATATTTGTGCAAACAGGGCCGCTTTGATCATTTATTCAAGCCCGAACGTAATGAAGAACTGCTCAAAGGCATTCAACAAAAGGTTGATAATTATTGGCAGGCGATAGAACATGACTAAAAGTTATTTTCATCGAGGTGGTCAAACTGCTTTACTTGGGCTAACCATTGCTGAACATTTTTCCCATATTGTTAGCCGTTATCCAAATCACTATGCAGTTATCAGTGAACCACAAAAACAACAGCTGACTTACGCTCAATTATCCGAACAAATAGATCAGTTGGCTATGGCTTTGCTCAGTTCTGGCTATGTAAAAGGTGACCGTATTGGAATATGGTCAACCAATAATTTACAGTGGATTTTAATACAAATGGCCACCGCCAGAATCGGTGCAATCCTGGTCAATATCAACCCTGCCTATCGTCCACAAGAACTTGAATATGCTTTAAAACAATCCAGAGTACAATGCCTGTTGACTATTCCTTCATTCAAAAACAGTCATTACCTTGATATGCTAGTGGAGTTATGTCCTGAGCTGAAACATGGCTCAGCAGAAAGTATTGGTTTTGAAAAATTACCTGATTTACGTCAAATCATTGTATATGACCCTGGTATGTCAGAACAAACGGCGATACCTTATCCGGGGTTTTGTAGTTGGCAATCGTTTTTGGCCAAAGCAAAAAATATCGCCCAAACTCAGCTCGAACGTATCACTGCCAGCCTGGATTGCGATGATGCAATAAATATTCAGTACACCTCTGGAACAACAGGCTTTCCAAAAGCTGTAGTTTTAACTCATCATAATATTCTTAATAATGCCTGGTTTGCCGCTCAGGCCATGCATTTTGATCAGCACGACCGACTATGTATTGCTGTGCCTTTCTATCACTGCTTTGGTATGGTTATCTCTAATTTATTGTGTTTTTCTGTCGGGGCTTGTGCGGTCATTGCCTGTGATTATTTTGATGCTGAAGCCGTATTAGTTGCTGTTGAAAAACATCAATGTACGGCCTTACATGGTGTCCCCACCATGTTTATAGCTGAACTGGAAAATAAAAATTTTCAGCAGTATAAACTGGATTCATTACGAACAGGTATTATGGCTGGTGCTCCCTGCCCTGCTGTTTTAATGCAACGGGTGATAAAAGAAATGCATTGTAATGAAATTTTAATTGCTTATGGTGAAACTGAAGCCTCGCCACTTACACACTTGACTACTCGAGAAGATAGCCTTAAAAAACGTACGCAGACAGTCGGTCATAACCTGCCACATCAAGAAGTTAAGGTGATTGATGTTGATACTAATCAAACCGTTGCCATAGGGGAATCTGGCGAAATTTGTTTTAGGGGGTATCACATAATGCAAGGCTATTATAATAATCCAGAAGCCACGGCTGATGCAATAGATAAACAAGGCTGGTTACATTCAGGCGATTTGGGCATTATGGATGCTGATGGCTATATCAGTATTACTGGCCGCTTAAAAGATATGATCATACGAGGCGGGGAGAATATCTATCCCAGAGAAATTGAAGATTATATTTTCACCCACCCCAAAGTAGCAGAAATTGCAGTTTTTGGTATTCCGGATGATTTTTATGGCGAACAACTGGTTGCCTGGATACAGCTACATGGGGGAGAACAATGTAATGAACAAGAAATTCGTGACTTCTGCCAGGGTAAACTTAGCCATTTTAAAATCCCTCACTATATCCGCTTTGTTGATGAATTTCCCATGACAGTGACGGGTAAACTACAAAAATTTCAGATGCGTAAACAAATGCTTAAACTGATAGCAGATGAGCATTAAATAAACTACCTGAAATCGGATAGCAATGTCATTAAGTTAGGGACAAAAGGTGTATTTCAAAACAAAAAAAGTATTCACACAAAGGCACTAATGAAGAGCGATTTATTTTTCTTTTCTTTGTGTCTCTGTGGCTTTGTGTGAGTATAAAGTCTTGTAGAATTTTTTAACTTAATGGCATTGGATCTGATAGTCAGTTATAAACCAATATCTTGATGATCAGTCATACTTCTTAATTGTTTCGAGACTTCATCAATAATATCGGCAGTTTTTGACAATTGTTGTGAAAGAGCTTCATGAACAATCGAGTTTAATTCATTAAATTCTTTTTCACTGATATGTGATTTTGCGTCTTCACTCAAAACATTTTTGAAGGCCATTACAACTTTATCCGCTAATTTGTTGCTTTCAGTACTCATTGTCACTCCTAATAACGACTTTTGTTATATTTTAATAATGGTTCAATTTTCAATATAGTTCAAGTCAATAGTCAAGATCATTGACATAATCCTGGTAACAAGTTGCAAGCACAAACTATCAAGGTATTGGATCTATATAATTGAGCAGTATTTGAAGTTTTGTTGATAAAAGTAGGAGGGGCCTATTGGCCGCGACTGTTCTTGATCTTGTTCCGGTCAAGACCAATAAGAATAATTCAGGAATTTACTAGTTTTTTATAAACCTGTTGTTTGTATAGAGCCATATAGGTTTACCTTACCCACCAGCTTCAGCCAATTTCCAGAGATAGTATTGTTTGGCAGTAAGCAACGATACTGGAATGAGTTCGATTATAACAATTGATGTAGGAGCGTCCGCCCTCGGCGCGAATATAACAGGCTCTTGCTTTAGATCAAGATCTCTATTTAAAATCGCGCCGAGGGCGGACGCTCCTACCTGTTTGTACCACATACTATACATAGTGGCGGAGAGTGATTCGTAATCAGGTAGGTTTATTTAAAATACTGGGTGAATGAGTCCACATCCACTCGCGATGTACGATAACTATTGATCTTTTCCTGTTTATCTTCGTAGCCTAAAGCCATTCCACAGAGCAAAACTGTATCGACTGGATAGCCTAGTTCTGCTTTAATAATTTCTGGATAATCCGCAAGAGAGGCTTGAGGGCAAGTTGCCAAACCCTGCTCAACTGCAGCTAACATAATAGATTGTAAAAACATGCCGTAATCCAAATATGAACCAGCTTGCATCTCACTCTGCATAAAGAACAACAACATCACTGGTGCATCGAAAGCACGGAAATTTGCTGCCCATTGATCCGTTTGCCGTTGTTTATCTTCACGTGATATTTGTAAAGTCTTATACATCAATAATCCACATTCTTTACGGCGTGACTTATAAGGCTCTTTCCATTCAGTTGGATAATAAAGATAATCAGCTTGGGCTTTGTTACCCGCACGGAAACTATCTTCAAGCATTTTTTGCAGTTTGATTTTAGCTTTTCCTGTCACAACAGCTACTTGCCAGGGTTGCGTATTTACACCCGAAGGTGCATGCCGTGCCGCATCAAGAATTTGGGCTATTTTGTCCGGCTCGACGTCTTTATCAACAAAAGCACGTGTTGATTTTCGTTGTTCTAATGCTTCGATAACATTCATATTAAAAATAATCTCCCACCTATTTCCCCCCCCCGCTTTATTATCTTGACTTTACTTGTAGAATAGCCATGATTTGATCAATCATTGTTCGGTGGTTTAGGTAATCTATATTGATAGTAAATTGCTGTTCATTCAGACACAGTCGTAAAGAAGGATAGGAACTGACGCCTAAACTACGTGAAAATTTGATTTCTGCTTGTAATTGATTTTCTATGTAAGCGCTATTCAGATCTATAATAAAATTATTCTTATCCAAACCCACTTCAATTGCACATTGTTCTAATGTGAGTGCTAAAGAAGGATTTTTAGCTTGACGATAATATGCCTGTTGAATAGCCTGCAACAGTTTTAATTCAAATTCACTACTCTGTTTTCGAGCAGCCAAAAGTGCTCGGCAAGCTGGATAGGTTGCGCGTATTGGTGTATTAACTGCCCAAAAATCATAATTAAACTGGATGTTGGGGACTGTCTTTTCAATTCGTTGCCATGCTTGCTGAATAGCATTCTGCATAGTCTCAGGCATGGGTTCGTTACTATCCGCAGCCAAACCACCCAATACATAAATCAAGTTTATTTCGGTAGGCAAAGCTTGTTGTAAGCCCGACAAGCTTTGCTTAAATGCATAGCACCAGCTGCACATAGGATCGTGAATATAATAAAGACGGAGTTCTGGCATAGTAAATTGTTATGTATGGATTATAGCAATGCAAAATACACATCGATTAACATGATTTTCCCACATCAAACTTATCATGGAGAAAGCATACTTATGCCTTCATTATTCTCGGACAGGCTCCTAGGGATGTTGAAAAATATTATATCTGGACTTTCCTAAGCGTTTAGCCTCATACATAGCTTTATCCGAAAGGTTTAATAAGGTATCTGGATTCTCACTATTATCAGGATAAATTGCAACACCAACACTGGCTGTAACTTGATGGATTGTTTTATCAATTTCAATTGGCAGGGATATTTTTTTCAACAGTTTTTTTGTTAATGATTTGCAATCTTCTGAAGACTTTATGTCGTTGAATAAAACTACAAATTCATCCCCACCAATTCTGGCAACCGTATCGTTTCCACGAACCAGGTTTTTAAGACGTTGAGAAATGTTGCATAGCACCTGATCACCCGTTGCATGACCATAGTTATCATTTACGGGTTTGAATCCATCAAGATCCAGAAAACAAACAGCAAATTGTTGCTTTTTTCTCTTAGCATTTGCAATAGCCTGGGTAAGTCGATCAGCTAGTAGCAATCGGTTAGGCAATTGAGTTAAGGGATCATGATGAGCAAGTTGTTGTAGTTCAAGTTGATTATTAATAAGTGAGGAAATATTGGAAAAAATCCCAATATAGTGAACAATTTCATCTAAATCGTTTTTAATGGTTGAAAGAGATAACCATTCAGCCTGTAACTCGCCATCTTTATTCCTACTTTGTATTTCTCCACTCCAATGATTTAAATCATTAAGTTCTTGCCAAATTTCAGCAGTCAATTTACTTTCTGTCAGGCCCGATTTGAGCTGACCAATATGCTGCCCAATAACTTCCTGCTTTTCATATCCAGTTGAATCAAAAAAAGCCTTATTAGCATCAATAATGATACTTTCGGTATCGGTAATACAAATAGCTTCCAGCGCATTATTAAATACATTGGATGCCAATTGTAGGTCACTTTCTGTTTTTTTTCGTTGTTTTATTTCTCTATGTAAATCTAATGTCCGTTTACACAGATTGTCATACATGAACAGGGTGGTATCCAGCATTACCTTCATTACCCCGCTCATTTCAATTTCAACTTGCTGTTTAGCAATATCTAATGAGACGCCTGATTTTAATGCTTGTACAATTTTACTCATCCGCATATCACTGTCCAGTATATGATCTGCTAACCAATGCGTTAGAAAACTTAGTACATCTTCAACAACTTCGTGAGCAAGCTTACTGGACTGTAAATTCTTTAGTTTCTGGGTAGATAGAGTAAATTTCGCATGTGTTTTCTTATGCTCTATAAAATAAACGTCTTCAGATAAGTATTGTGCCCATATAGACTCTTCATATTTAAAATGATAGTTTGCATAATCAACCAGTTCAGTAAAAATGTCATCTAAAGTTTGAATATCGGCCTGGTTAGCTAAATGACTGGCAAGTTGATTGATTAAGTTAACAAGAACTTTGTGTTGCGTATCTATTTGAGAAATGCCCGTCTCGAAATTATCATTCCAGGGGAAAACTTCTATTAACTCAGTCATTCTATTATTCAGTCTGTTAAAAACATTAAAAAAGTTTTTGAATTTAACAGCCTAGGTTATCTTAAGCGTTAGCATATTTCAAATATGATTTGCCATATCTTTGCTTTTTCCTAGTATTTTATATTTTGACAGTCGCTATTTTTTTAAAGATCCATAAGGGTTAACAGTTAGATGTACGTTTATTTTTAAAAAAACACACTATTTACCTTATTATCAACAGTATATGGCGCATTGTTAAAGTAACTTACAGAGCATAGTTAATGTTGCTTAAAGTGATTTATAAAGAGATTCATGTGGAACAATTGAGGTTGTAATTTACATCATTAACGTTAATCCACAGATTAAAAGCTCCTTTTATAGTGCACCCTGAGTCAAAAAGTCAGTATATCCGTGTTTTTAGAACTTAAACTGACTTAAATGTAGTAGAAACCATAGAATTTCCTGATATAAAAATACAATATATAGAATGATGTACTTAGTCTTTGCTGATTACCCTGCCTCTCCGCCATTTTAAAAAATCCAATTGCTCTACCCCGTCATTCCTGCATTCTCTTAGCAGGAATCTAATTTACTCTGAATGGATCCCCGATAAAACACCTCGGGGATGACGTGTGGCAGTTGGGCTTATTCTTTTTCCGTATAATATGGCGGAAGCTCATGGGTAATCGGCACCTTAAGCCAAGGAATGGACACCCAACTACAATTAACAAAAATACAATATAATCAAAGTGTTATATTTTTGTTACTTAGAAACGAATTAGGCTTTTATAGTCCCATGCTATGTTTGCCAACTCTATTTTAACCTGCAGACATATATATCAATGCTTTATAGCTACTTTATAATGTTACTTATCACTATAAAACTTAACACAATATAAATGACATTATTTTTTTCAGGGACGACTATTTAATGCTTTCATAAATTCAACCAGATCAGCTTTTTCTTGTTTGGTAAAATGCAAAGGAAAGATTGCTGCATCCACAAAGCGGTTTTGTTTAATACCTTTATCATAATACTCAACAACCTGTTCCAGTGTTTGTAAACTACCATCGTGCATATAGGGGGCTGTTAAGCTGATATTACGTAGCGTTGGGGTTTTAAATTTTCCTATATCTGCAATAAAATGCGTTACATTAAAGCGGCCTAATTCTGATAATTGCTGCTTACTCAAACCAAGGCTTTCTATTTTTTCACCTTCTTTTAAAGCACTCACAATATCATCTAGCTGATTATTTATATGCTGAGACCCTATGCCAATATTATAAAATCGATTATCCATAAACAAAGCGTTATCAAATGATATCTCATGGCAATTAGCGCAATTTCCTTTACGCCTGAATATCCTTAATCCTCTTGCTGCACTTTCTGATAATTTTGTATGATCTCGACCAAAATAATATTGATCAAATAATGAGTTTGCAGAAACCAGCGTACG
>ENA-ORXI01001806-ORXI01001806.1-sediment-metagenome-genome-assembly--contig:-NODE-1806-length-16273-cov-36.194431_pt1 | contig 16273 bp, 21 predicted proteins | sample MGYA00237861_ERZ511468 | MGnify/ENA primary metagenome ERZ511468 (study PRJEB26299, sample SAMN06266213) | sediment metagenome | isolation source: Hudson Canyon methane seep mesocosm | place... | reverse complement strand
CAGGAGCAAATTGAAAAGCAAACGCGAGAGATCGAAGCTAAAGACGATTTAATTATCGTTTCTAATGAGGGTAGCATTAAATCTGGAGAAATTCTTATTCGCGAGTTTTGCAAATCGATTGACTTTATTGATATTGGCGAGAAAAAAATGTTCACTTGGTTAAAAGAGAAAAAACTCCTTAGCCCATCCAATGAACCCTACCAGCCCTACATCGGGCGCGGCTACTTCACGTACAAACCAACCAAGCTAGAGCACAACGGCCAATATCGATATACGCCACGTATAACTCCGCGCGGCAAAATTTGGCTTGCTGCTCGCCTTCTGAGGCATTATGAGAAAAATGGTGAGATATGAATAATTTAAGTCAACAAATAAGCGGCCTCGATTGAATCGCGGCCTAACTCATCAATGGGCCTTATTTAAACTCGGACGTGCCACAGTTTAAATAAGGCTCTTGCTTAAAATATGGAGGGTGTTGGTCATGTTTTATCTGGTAACGCAGTACAATAATGTAAATCGCAATCAGAGATCGTAAGGACTATAGATGATTAAGTGGGGTGAGTTTACTCATAAAGAAAATACTTATAGCCTTAAACATGTGCACCCGTTCGAGCATGAGTTTATCGTCCCATCAGTAAATGGTAAGCCAGAAATAAAGTATAAAATTAAGATTCGCTTTGGCCTGCATTGTTTCACTAGAGGAAAAAAAGGAATAGAAGACCCGTTGTTATTCTATAAGGACAATAGAGAGTGCCGAATTTTTTGCTTTGACAGATATGAGCTATCTAAACGACTTCGGGTAATTGTAATGGAACTGCTAGATCGAAAGTGTTATCACACGGGGAAGAGTAATTACTTTACTGTGGATTTAATCGACAAAGATGGGAAAGAGGTTGGTTACGAGGTTTATTTTATTGTTTCAAAGTGTACAAATGAAAAGGGATTTTTAAACTTATATATTCAAAGTGCCTACCCTAGAACAATGAATATCAGTACAAAAAAGAAGAAGCCGATTAAATTTAAGATCATTGCTTACAATACAATGACGGGAAAGGATATAAAGCTAAGCCCATAAAAAAAGCCCTAATACTTAAAAGTAAAAGGGCTTTAATTTAATCAGGTCTCTTGAGTATCTTTACACTTGGGTAAAGACCTAAACATTACTGTATAGGCGGAATAAGTGCGCAGGAATTAACCTACTCTGTTTATACACTTACATGATAACGATAACTAAAAATACAATGTAAGTCAAAGTAGAGGCTTAGCATAGGATATTGAAGTTTCATCTTCGGTTGAGGATTAACCAATCAATGATAAAAAAATCGAACATCAAATAAACAACCAAGTTCAGCATTAATAGCTACTCCATATTCAATGCGAGTCAATCCGAACATCAAATAAAGCTAAGGTTAAGTTAAGGACTTACTAGACTGTTTAACCTCAAGAGTATGGCAACCAGTGCGGAAAGCTAAAAAATTACGATAATCGATAAATCATCTAGGCGTCAACGCCATACCTTTACTGGGTTGAACGCATATACTTTGCGATAATCTTATATTATCGCAATACCATTATCCTGACCGGCATTACTAAAGGTTTAGAGCAATGCTATGATTCAATTTTTGATGGTTAATGATGGAGTTAATTAGGATTTAGGTACATTGGAAACTTAAGAAAACTTAATGTCTGTAGCGTTATTCAGAAGTCGGTAAGTGTCGGTATTAAAACAGGGTAAAGCATGGTAATAATTTAACTGTACAATGTTTGTACAATCCAACCTTAGACCATACACAGCGTAGCATTCAATAAGTTACGCAAAAATAGCACACAATTTTATCAACAGAATATGTGCGTAACTTCAATGAAGAATCAGTTACTCACAAATTACTCATAGGAATCTCGCAGGGTTATTTAGCTATGAGTGATACGGAAGATGGTATTTAAGTGGGGTTATCCAGATTAAAGTGGCCTACTAATAGTAATTATTAAGAGAATTTGTTGCCATAAAAAAGCGATAAAAAATCAACAGATAAACTTAGTTCTAGGTGAGAAAATGCATATCTGAAGAATCAAGAGAATACAGACACACCATAATGGGGTTTATATCATAGGTTATTTTTAAACACGCTAGAAACGTCATTAAGAGTGATAAGATATTTTTTTAATTTTTTGAGATTAATGGAGTTGATAAAGGAATGAATAATAATCTTAGTTTGAGATTTATTGCAGGGTTGGCACTGGTTTTTTTAATAGGGAATGCTATGGCTGAAGATAAACCTTATTTTAACTCTATGCAAGAATGCTTAAATGAAGCTGAATTTGAAATTGATTGCTATATATCTGAATATGAGAAGTCAGATAAACAGTTAAATATTTCCTATAAAAAAGCTAAAAAATCATCCTATGTTGACTCTAGGGTTTTATTAAAAAAACAAAGGTTATGGATTAAATATCGTGATAATAACTGCCCTGAAATAGAAGGTAATACCAGTGCGGTAGTTGAATATGAAAGGTTAGAGTGTTTGAGCGAACTAACCTTGACGCGAGCTAATGAATTAGACGCGTTGGCTCGTGGCGAAGTGGTTAACCATGATTACCTGAATAGTAAAAAACCGACTAAGGAAGTTGAGGTAGATTTAGATAAAGAACAACAACCCAAGAGCTTTAAAGATCACATAAAATTACATCAAGCAGAGAGCGGACAAACTTTACCTCAGCAGCCAAAAATAACACCTGATAACAAAATATATTTTCTAGTTGGGAAAATTGAGAATGGAGATAGCGAAGGGTTTATTGCTAAACAAAACTACGGTAAAGGAGCCGAGCTTTATAAGCTTTTGGGCGTTAGAGAAGTTAATTCTTTGCCTCCATTGTCGTATTTTAAAGTCATTATTCCAGATGATTTACGTCAAAATTATCTTGATAACGCAAAGATAAACGCAGGGTTTAATTTTATTGGTCGGTACGTGGGTAATATTCAGTACGAAATGACTTCAGGACAAGAAAAAACAATGCCCGTATTGCAAGCTGTTTACTGGAAAAATTGGTAGTAAAAAATAAGTGATTTAATAACCTTAAATATTCAATAAAAATACATTTTTGAGTAAATGAGTAAAGGGTCAAAGGAGTAAATGAGTAAATGTGTAAAATAATCGCAGTATTAAATCAGAAAGGTGGTGCGGGTAAGACCACTATAGCCACTAACCTTGCTAGGGCTTTGCAGTCAGATAATAACAAAGTCTTGTTAGTAGATAGTGACCCACAAGGGAGCGCTAGAGATTGGAACGCAGCCAGTGATGGTGAGCTTGTTTCCGTAATAGGTTTGGACAGATCAACTTTAGCAAAGGATATTCAATCTATAAAAACCAATCAAGATTTTATTGTAATTGATGGAGCACCACAGATTGCAGAGCTGGCAGTGGCCGCAATTAAATGTGCTGACTTTATCCTAATACCGGTCCAGCCATCACCTTATGATATTTGGGCGTGCGAGGATTTAGTGGACATTATTAAGGCGCGTCAGGAAGTGACAGACGGATTACCTAAAGCGGCTTTCGTCATATCGCGCTCAATAAAGAACACCCAGCTATCAAATGAAATTGGCGAGGCTTTAACTGGGTATGAATTACCAGTATTGCAGGCATTCACAACACAGCGAGTTATCTACGCTAAAAGTGCGGCGGCGGGATTATCTGTTTTAGATATGGATTCAACAGGCGATGCAGCGAAAGAAGTTCAAGCAATCGCTAATGAAATAAAAGGGATCATCAATGCTTAAAACAGGCAGACCGAGCAAAACAACTAAAGATAAATCAATGGAAGCAGTTAAAGAAATTGATACCCCTGAAATTCCACTAAAGCGATTCAATGCCGATATTCCAGCCGAGCTACATACTGCGCTAAAGATTCAAGCGGCTAAAGATGGTATCAAGCTCAATGAATTAGCTATCAAAGCATTTAATGAGTATTTGAGTAAGTGAGTAAATACTTAAAAGAGTAAATAATATGGTCGTTACCTATTAACGCTTGACCGTTATCTACTAACGCTATATTATTGTTACCTACTAACAATAAACAAGGCAATTCAAAATGGTATTAACTAATTCAGAACGACAGCAACTATATAAGGAGCGCAAGGCTAAGACACATAAAATGCTTAACTTGTTACTGCCTAATGCCTCGTTTGAATTGTTAGCTACTAACGCAACAGCACAAAAATTAACTAAGGTGGGCTATGTAGAATCACTGTTAATGAGTAACACTATCCCGTTAGTTAGTAACGAGAATTTTATAACTGAAAATTTAACGCTAAAAGCTGAATTAAAAAGTGCCAGAAAAACGATTGAGGGCGCCAACGCTGAGGTAAGTCGGTTAAATGATCGCAATACAGAGCCGTTAATAGGTAACGACAATAAGGATGAATTAATTGAGTCATTAAACAATAAGATTATTTTCCGTGATGACCAATTGAAAAAATGTGACGCTGAAATATCTACTTTAACTATTAAGGCCGCTGGGCGTGATAACGAGAATTTGATAGCCGAGATTGACGGACTACGCATTGATATAAAAAACCATCTACGAACAATACACGGATTAAAGGCTGAGATTAAATCTATTAAATGTGTTAATTCACGTGGGGTTGAAGCCGTAAAAACAACTAAATAATCTAATCGAATATAGGGAATTATTTGAGGTTCAACGAGGGAAAAAGCGGCCTAACCGTTGTTGTAGCAACAGCTAGACCTAATCACATCAATTAAAACGAGTAATTAACATGAATAATCATATTGTATCAACATTCAGCATATACGACCGCACAGGCGCGCTAATATGTGAGGGCTTGCAATTATTCCAAGCGGTAGCAATCAAAGCTAGGCTAGGTTGTATCATTAAATTTTCAGCATTTGTAGAGGTGGCAGCATGAGCAGTATCAATCAGTATGCAACAGAAGTTGCAGTCAAAGCGTTGAAATCAGCGGATCCTACAAAACTACCAGCAACAAGGCCGGCTTTGCTAAGATTTATTATGGCCGCTGGAGTAAGATGTGAGACTTTGCAGTACCATGCGGCTTTTGAGCTGATACTGAGCAAAATCATTAAAATTGATAATGGGCGATTGAGTTATCAATTGAATTAAAAAAAACAGACTTCCAAGAACCAGAGGGGCAGTAGCAAATTTTTGTTACTGCCCTTTTTTTTATGCGTAATTATTAACAAGATAAGCCATTCATACATTTTATTTTGACCAACACAAATAAAGTCAATCGATTTGCAAAACTCACGAACAAGAATTTCACCCGCTTTAATACTCGCCTCATTAGATGCAATAATAAACTTATCTTTATTGGCTATCTGATTTGATTTAAGGGTTATTAAGGCGTTTTTAGCTTCAATCTCTTTTTCCTGATCCGCTGCTAACTGCAAAGCCGCACCATAACTTTTAGGTATTTCGTAGGTTACTGCATTCATCGCATAACCTGCTTCATGGTAAATGTAGGCTTTGGCTCCAGCTCTGGCTAACATAGTCATAAACTGTATTGCTTCTGGCTTACCTAATGCGCAAGCTCTACCTGCCACTTGAACCACAGAATCATAGTGTATCTGGTTGATTTCATTTACTTTTACCCCTGCCACTATCCAGTTTTGAAGTGTGGAACGCCCTACACCTAAAAGGGCTGCTAGTTTTGTAGGCCGTCGGGAATCAAAACCATAATGCGCGGCTATTTGAACCAATGAATCATGGCTTAAAAGCTTGGTATCATTGACTTTCAGGGTGGTAACTAAATTCTGAAAAGTAGTATGTGACACGCCAGCTCAAGCTCAATTGCTTGTTGTCATTGGTCTTGTTTTCGCCAATCAAAAACGGAATATCCAGCAAAATAGCCTCCAACCGCCTTCTATAATGAAACCTAATACAAACAAACCTATTAGGAGTTTTAATTATGAGTAGTACATCAATCTATATCAAAACAACACTGTTACAACAAATTAAAGACCGAGCTAAAGCCCAGCATAGAAGCGTGTCGTACGTTATTTGCGCACTACTAACCACTGCACTAAAGGCTGGAAAGTAATGGCTAATTCAAAATACAAAAATGCAGGTTTGGTTGTTAGTAATTTTAATCGAGCAACCAGTGCGATTGTGAGCATCAACCCTACTGGGTTAACTGAGGATGAAGCAGAAAAATTAAAGGATTTTATAGCCTTTTTTGGTGAGCTTAGCTCAAAATACAAAGCTGTTATTGAAGAAGCAGAAAAAGTATACGCAGAGCGTGATAAAAATCTAATCTCAGCAGTAATTCAGCGGTCTAATAAAATCCCAACAGAAATATTGTCGGTCAATAATGCGTTTAGACGTAGGGTTGACACTAGATCGATGAAGGTAAAAACGCTGACTAAAGAAAATCTTTCTGAGGCGGAAATAGAGTCTGTATGCCCCGCGATTACCGAAATAGACAGAGAAGAGCTAGCGGCAACAATAACCGCGTTAGAAAACGAAAAAACAACCCTAGATCGTTTTATAGCCGATAGCCCATGCTATGACACCTCTATTCTGGGGGATATAACCATCACTGAGTTTATAAATGGTCAGGCAATTAATTTCAATGCAGGCGCTTAATATCAGCCTATCCAGTGACTTGGTTAGCTGGATAAATTCTCAACCGCTCCAGAACTGCGTTATCAATAGAGCTGTGGTTGGATATTTTGGGAGTATGGCGCGAAGATTGAACGATTCAGAACCCGCGTTCTACATTACCTTCTTAAGAGCTAAAAAAGAATCTCTCAGTTTTGCAGTATCTTTTATGAGTACCAATGCAGGGCGTAAGGCGCGCATGATGTTAAAAGCTGGGATTGGAGGTTTTCAGCTTGTTATACACGAGAAAACAGTGATCGGTATCGATTACTTATTGAAATCAGTAAAAGCACCTGTTTATACAAATGCTTATTATGGTTATATGCCGCAATTGAAAGCAAAATCACAGGCTGAGGAAGACTTATTTTTTATAGCTCTAATTGAATTGAGAGACGCTGAGATCAAGAGGCTAAAGCACCTTTTAAGGGGAGCTAATCAGGATAGGTTAGATTTAACAAAAATGGTTGCTGATCTATGATTCTTGTAATAGTTTCGAGAGTCCATAGGAGGGCTCCGCTAAAAACGCCTCAAAACCAGCGCAAAGGCGCAATAGCATTGCTCTAGCGCATTGTTGGACAATTACAAAGACCAAGCTTGGGAATTAAAAAAACCAAGCTTGGATTTTTCCATTATACAAGCTTGGGGAAGTGCGGGATTTTATGATTAAAATTGAAATAGAAATAGAAATAGATAAGCGGGAAATTGAAATATTGAAGACGATTGGCTCTAAGCTGAGGTATGCACGTAACCTATGCAAATTAACGCTACCCGAGGCGGCAAAATTACTGGAGTGCGATTTTAGGTATTTACAGGCCGTAGAAAATGCAAGAAATGACGCAATTCCATTTAATTTCATAGCTAGAGCCAGTAACATCTATGACGTGCCCACCGACTTTTTACTTGGTTTGACCGCCGATGAGTGGGAATCTGACCCAGTTATCAGAAATGAGCGAAACATAATCCAGTGGGTGCATGAAAGCCATGCAGCACAACTATCTGAATTATTAATCGAAAATAAGCTGTACCACCACCAAATTAATGTCTTGGGTGAGATTACCAAAGCCATTTGCGATAATTTCACTCACACTGAGTCGGCCTTAGATCGGTTCATAGAGGTCAATCCAGAGTTTATAGATATGCAATGCGGATCTCCTTTATTATCGCAAGTAGAGCGCCTAAAAACACTTGCAATCCAGCTAAACGTCCGATGCAAGAAACTTAAGCTACCACCGTTTAGTCAGGATTTTTATAGAAGAAAAGTGACTAACAATGAGCCTAATTATTAGTATATTGTGCGATAACCCGCCCTTATCGCACAGTAATATATTCAGCAGGCATAACTTCTACAAACGCGCAAAATCTACAGACATAAAAAAAGCCCCCTCATTTAAGAGACGGCTTTTTATTTGTATTTGCCAAACAATTACAATGTGATCTATGCAGACAATGCTTGTTTTTTCTTGCGTGAAGCACCGATTAATCCCGCTAGACCTGATCCAAATAACCAAACAGCAGCAGGTACTGGAACTTCTGATACATCACGATACATAATGGTCTCATAATGTGAGCCTCCGTCTGCCACGTCCAAAAATGACCATACTCCACTAGCTCCATTACTCACATCTATGTGGGTATAAATATTGTTAAACCAACCTGATGCTTTCGCGTAAGAAAATCCACCATACTCCTGTGTGTTACTTGATGAATAATCTACGCGGAATGAAGTATAGTCTATACCCAATGCACTAAATAATTGAGAATCCATAATTTTCCAACCGTATGTCGATTGTTCCGCATTGTCTATCGGTGAACAACTACTTTCCAAGACACCATCGCTGCAAGGTGATGCCCATGCGAGATCGTAACCGTCTAATGTAATGTATGCATCGCTATCAACTTCGCCTGAGTATATCGATGCATTAGCTGCCGTAGCACCCAATAGTAAACATACTGATAATGTAATTTTTTTCATTGGTATTCCCTAAAGTGGATTTAAAGGTTATTGCGATTCAGCCATCTCTAAATAGAGATCTGTAATTTTCCGAGCCTAGTTCACACTAAGGGTGGCATAATTTTCAATTAAAAATTAACACAATATTATTTAATATAATATTGTACTTGCGTTCATAGTCCAACCTTCTGAATTATTATTGTCTCATAAAATATACTTTGTGGGACTTTTCTAGCACACGATAGAATACCGCTTTCAGGCGTTCCGTTTTATGTCCAAAATTACTTCCCTAAAAATCCTTAGACATTAGGGGACTAAAAACCGCCCTAATTGCCGAGAAAAATAAGTCCCTAAAACGAGCGTTACGAATACGTTAGCGTGAGATAGTTTGGCAGGCCGCTTTATCTCTTAATTATTAGAAAGTGATAATATTACATAAAGAGGATTATGCGAACCTTAAAAAAGCACAAAAAAACACCTACACCAGCCATACAACGTAGCAGGAAGTGCCTTTTAAAGTTTTTTTCAAGCCCGACTAAAATCGCCAGTTGAACTCAGGGGCTTATTGCTCTTAGTTGACAAAATAAATACATGAGACAGTGAAATCTATAAAAACACACCGCGCTCAGATAAAGGCTTATTCAAATTTACAATATGCAAAATATCTACCTGTTTTTCTGCCCGCTTAACAATATAAAATGCAGTGTAGTGCTTATAAGAAATTTTCCGAATATCGCCTTTATGGATAACGCCCCCCTCAGGTAACACAGAAAGTGTATTTATAAACGAAGACACTAAAGATTCAATGAATGATTGCGCCCTCTGTGGGCTATCCAAAGCAATATAATAAGCGATATCCTCAAGTTCCTGCTCAGCTTGAGGCATTATTTTTATATGATAGTTCATTTATTAGGAGTGTTTAATACGATTCATAACTCTTTTCATTAGTTTTTCAGAAAAATCATTATTCAGTTCACTACCTAAGCTAGACTCTGATTGCTCTAGCCCTTTTTTAAGCTGCGTATCTAAATCATATTCCGCTAATAAGCGTAATCCTGCGCGAATTACCTCACTGGAAGAGGCATACATGCCGCTATCAACTTTTGCTTGAACAAATGATTCAAGCGGCTTAGTAAGAGATATATTCATGTGCGTACTCACTGAGTAAAAAAGATATCACTGAGTGTACTCTACAAATAACAATAAATAACAATTATTGTTATTTAATTTACTAATTTCAAAAAAACAGTCCTAAAGATACCCATATCGCTAAAACCCGCTATAAAGAAATTCTAAGTGAGAAAAAATTATGACGAGCATTGATACCTCTATTACGCAGATCACGTCTGAAAATGGCAATATCTTTGAAGATTTGAGGTTTTCTCCCGAAGAATCCAGTAAATTAAAAATTAAATCCCAGTTAATGTGCCAATTTAGTGAATGGGTTAAAGGAAAACAACTCAAACAAGAAGAGGCAAGCATGTCACCGTACCAGTAGAATAATAAAATAATAACCTAACAATTAACTTGATTTTCGTAACAATAATCAAGTTAATTGTTACAACTATTCAAGATTTGTAACGCATAATCAAGTTACGTGTTACACTTAATCAAGATTTTTGTAACAACTAATCAAGTTAACAATGACTAAATCATCCCATGGTGGCAAAAGAAATGGCGCTGGAAGACCGCCGTCAGGAAAAACAATCAGTAAGGTAATTCGTTTACCTATCGCTTTATTTTCCTTGGTTGAGTCGATTATAGACTACTATAAAAAAGGCGGTGATATCGATAAGATAAAGCAGTTTGTAACAACTAATCAAGTTCGTGTTACAGATAATCAAGATTCTGTTACAGGAAATCAAGTTAGTGTTACAACTTATCAAGATGTACTGGCAGAAAATGTACTTTTGAAAAAGAAAATACACGATAAAAAGACTTTGATTAATCCCGTTTTAGCTAAAAAACCTCGTGGTCCTATTGGTAGAATTATTGTGGGTGCAGAGATAGAAAGAATTAGAGGCAAGCCGGCCAGCGATAAAGTGCGCTCACGTTTAGTGAAGTTAGCCGTCGAAGCGTTAGGTATAGAAATGACCACAAAGAGTATTCGTTATGAGTCTGAAGAGACCAAAAAACGAGTCGTTGAGTGGATTGAAGCGAATGATAAATAAAATATTAACTTTTTGTCACGGTGACAAAAATGAACGCTAATATTTAAAAAAGAAAAGACAGGAATGATGCTTTATAGTATCTTAAATAGAAATGCCATCACTGAACCCATGCAGGGATTCAGTAATGGTCTAACCCTTAACCATATCGAAACTATGGCTAGGGCATAGTGAAATTTTAGTCTACTTCGGCTAATTTCTCAATACTTTGCTCATAGTCACTGTTAAAAAAAGTGAATTATGAACGCAAACAACACAGCAATACTACCCACCAACGATAAATTATTAGTCATCAGAGATTCTATTTTAAATCTAGTTGGCTTCAATCATGTCACCGCCGCCTTTGTAAATCAGATCATCTATTGGCGTGAAAGGATGGACAGACAATTTTATAAAACAGATGAAGATTTTGCTAAAGAGCTTCACATATCAATTCACAAGTTTCGGCGCATCAAAGCGGCCTACATCAAGCCACTACCGTTCATTAAGATCACCCTCAAAGGCGTACCTGCTCGTACCCATTACGAAGTGGACTTCGACATGCTTAATGAGATATTGGCCGCACAAAATCAGACCAACGCCTTACCAACACCACCAGATACATTGCCCGATAGTCCACCGCCACAGGTCACGGATAATCACAGTATGCGCAAAGGTGCGCAATCCAGTATCAGCGCCAGTGCGCAATCTATTACAGAGAATACTCCAGAGATTACTAAAAAAATAACAACGGAAATTAACCCCGTTGTTGTTAATTTAGGAATATTTAAAGAGCAAGAACAATCCATCGCTAAAAAAATACTGACTTCTATCACGGAAGATCAACAGGTCGCAGTATTAGCGGTAATGATGGTCGCTATTAAATCCTCTACCGTAAAAAATAAATTGGGCTATTTACGAGCCATTGTAAACTCGGTACTGTCGGGTACATTTACCCCCGTAACAAAATCAGCAGCGCCTCCATCAGCTAAGGATAGGCTTATATTGGAACGAAAACGAAAAGAAGAGGAAGAGCAGCGTCATAAAATATCAAACGCTGATTTTTTCAAAGAAATCTCCGATAAATTCGGGAAAACTAAGACAGCTTCTGACAATACACATAACACCACACTAAAATCTAAGTTGTCTGGTGTCAATATAAACAGAAAATCTTAAAATAACTTAATATGATCTAAGTATTAGCCTTATCTTTATGAATATTTTGTTCACTTGTCTTCTTTTTAAGAGCTTCTTGGGACTGTTCATTTTTAGTATCAATCTCCAGTAAGCGGCCTTTCATTTCGGCTGCTATCGTCTGTGACGATAATAAATCAGTCATTAATGCTTTATTTTTAGTATTTAATTCATCTTCACGCGTTCTATGCTCTGCTAATAGCGATTCTATTTTTTTCTCTACTTGAGATGACGTAGTATTTATCTGTTGATACAAGGCATCTTCTTTGGTTTTTAATAAAAGAACAGCCGCCTTTTTTTCTTTCAGAAATTCGGTTTCTTTAAATTGTAAATCATCCTGGGCTTTTTTAACTTTATCTGCTTCAGCCTGATATTTAGCCGCTAGAACCGCTAAATCCTTTTCGGCTTCTATTTTTGATGCATCAGATAGTTTTAAATCACTTTTAAGCGCTTTAAGTTCATTTATTAAGCCATTCGCCTTGTCGTTGAGTAAGTCAGTCTTATTTAGCTCTTGAGCGAGCTTTAAACGCGCTCCTTCCGATGCATTACGTTCTTGTTTTAAATCTAAAGTTAATTTAGCAATTTCTTGTTTTCGTTCTTCAGCTAAAGCTGATAATTGTTGAACTTCATTTGATAAACCTTGATTTTCAGATTGCACACGATCTATATGATCTTCGAGTGCTTCACCTACGATAGATAATTCCTGTGCTTCTGACTGAGATTGAGTTAATTGTTTTTCAATCTCATCTCTTGATTCTGCTGTTTGCCGAGTAATTTCTTTGATAATCGCTGTTTGTAATTCAATTGGTAATTCAGGAGCTTTTCGTACCGCCACAGGCGCAGCATCACGCCACGTATTTAAATGACGAAGAACGGTATTCGGGGAACCCGTGCCAAGAACTTCTGTAACACGCTTGATAGTTGGTTTTTCGCTTGCCTCAACAATTTGATCACACGCCACAGCGACTTCTCTATAAGTAATGCCTGGTCTAGCCATGATAAATATCCTCAGTAACGTATAGTTTCATATTTCATATAGTAATAATATACGTAACTATGAAACTATATGCAATATGAAATACGAAACTCTTAATATGAATACTGTTACAACATGCGTGTACCGTCTGATTCTGCGAGTGAATCCGTGTTGATGCCTTCAATTTTTGAGCTAACCCTAAGTTCTTGGCGATTAATATAGGAAATCCAGTCAATTTCAGATGCTGGGCTCAATCTTTCTAAAGTTTTTGAACGCACATGACTCTGTATATCCTCAAAAGCATCCTCACTTTTTGCATTTTTATCATTATTAAACGCAATAATGATGCGTTCATAATCTCTGGAAAGATTAAAGGTTGCCTGCTTATTGAGTCCACCCACTGCAATAATATCGAAGTCTTTAAATTCAGAGTATTTTTGGTCTGACTGGCGTAATTGATCAAAAGACAGGGCATCTAATGCGGATTCTACAAAAATAACCCCTGATGGTTTTTTACTTACTTTAAGATTAAATCCTTCTTTTTCTGACCCAGTGAAGCCACTCCAACTCACTCCACGCGTTGCTACCTTCTCTACACCTAATTTCCCATAGCTAAAGCAGGCGTTTTTATTAGTATCTGCAAATAAACGATTTTTCTTATGTAAAAAATCAATTATTTTCTCTTTTAAACCAAAATAATTAATTAAATACTCTTTAACATGTGGCCAATGTTGTTCATTAGCCGATGGCATCGGTGTGGGCTCTTCCACCGCTCTTAATGCTTCTTCTTTTGCGTGTTTCATCGCAGCACCCACTGCCGCATCTTTATTGATTTCATTACCCAGCCAACTAACCGCCCCTTTAAAATTAACACCTTCTAAATGCATCACGAGATCGATGGCATTTCTGCCTTTAATTAATTTTTGTTCATTTAAAAACGCCCCGTTTTTTAAAATAATATGTTCATAAACTTCCTTTCCTTGAGCATCAAGATAAGGATTAATCCCCCAATAGTTGCCAATCTCTTTAGCTCCCCACTTTTTTAAGATGCGGACTAGATCAATATCACGGACTAACGCGGCTTCTTTTTTAAGTAAATCCAGCTCTTCAGCATATTTTTTAGCAGTTTTATCCGCTTCCTTCTTTTTCTTACTGGCAATTGCTGATGTAGATGCTTTTTCAATGATAGGTTGTAACGTAGGCGCTTGGTAACGATCAATCCGTTCAGACTCATCTTCTGCCCAAGATTCACGTTTTGATGAACTAACAGATAAAGCCGGCGGGGTTGATACCGTTGCTTTAGGGATCGTTAAAATATCCGCACTCTCTAGTGCTCCGTAAAACTGTTTAATAGTCGTATGACTGGCCTGGCTTCCCTTTAATCCACGCTCTAAACCTAAGTCCTTTACATACTCAAAATAACGATCCTGCATCTCGGATAATTTACGTTTACCATCTAACCAATAAGAGGCATTCAATCTTCCAGTCTCTGGGTCCATTGGCACAATAATGGCTTGAATGTGGGGAGTCGCTTCATCTAAATGACACACGGCACTCATGATGTTCTGCTCGCCGAATTCAGATTTTAAAAAATCCATTGATAGTTTATTTAATTGATCTGTTTTTTCTTGATCATAAACACCATAATCATCAGGATTATCACGAAAGAATTCTGGGCTTGCTGTCATAAGCACCTCAATAGCCAGCACGCCATTTTTTCGGATCGTTTTATCACCAATCCGTTCTTTAACAAGATCTTCTAAAAGCCGCTCATCACGCTTAATAAATTCAATGTTTTTAGGTGATCGTGAAACATCCGCATTCATCACTTTGTTGGTTCTAAAATGATGCCCACCGACTCGCCCTAACTTATCAAAGCTCTTCAGTTTTTCCGTTCTAAGAATTGCGTAAGCCATAAGATTTTCTTCTGTAAATTTTTCGCTTTCAGCTTCAAAATTAAGCTAAATTATGTCTTAAGTATAGCGTAGAAAATCGCATATATGAGGAAAATCTATAATTCCGTAACACACTACGGTTTTTCACTTATATTTGCTACCGCAAATGTGAAAAACCTCCGTAAACGTGCTCTGCGAGGCTAAAAAAATACAACCCTAAAGAAGCATAGTCTTTGCCTCTATCGGTATTCTAGTGAGTGATAACCGGTCCTTATCGCACAGAACTAAAGATAACTGGGGGCATTGTCACGTAGCGGACATAGTAGACTATGGGAGGTTAGAGTAAATCTGTAGACATAAAAAAAAGCCCCCTCATTTAAGAGACGGCTTTTTATTTGTATCTGTCGAACTATTACAATGTAATCTATTATGCAGCAGCTAATGCTTGTTTTTTCTTGCGTGAAGCGCCAATTAATCCCGCTAAACCTGATCCGAATAACCATACTGCGGCTGGGACGGGGACTGCTGATACTTGCGAATTTGCAGCATAATTAATAATATTCTGACGCAATTCAAATGAATTAGGGTTTTGAAAATTAAGAGTTGTCATTCCACCAAATAATGCTAGTCCATTACCAAAAATCATTTCACTCAAGACAGAGCGACCATGACTAGAGTCGACGATTAAATCAGTTAAATTTTGTCCCGATACTGTAGCGTGAGCAAAATAGCTCCCCGTGAAGGCAGCTCCTGTAGAACCAAAAGGCCCATTAAAAATTTCATGGGAGGCATCTACAGCAACCACAGAGCTACTGAGATCGCTGTAATTTAAAGAAACACCAAAACCAAAATCCATACCATTACCCTCATTTGGTGCTGAATTTAACAATAATCGTCCACCATTTGAAACCCATGTTTCCATGGTAGATTTATTATTTGTTATGAAAGTTTCTAACTCATCAGCATTAGAATCACCACCTTCCATATAAATAAAATTATTATTTGCGGAAAATAAGTTAGCTGTATTTACAGTTTCATAACGTAAATCACTCCAATTCCCAGTGCCGAATACTCCATCCATTGATGCCTCGTTGTTTGATGCTCCCCATGGAGCACCCACGGATGATCGTAAATAAGCGGATGACGCATGTACTGTTAAAGATGAGGCTAATAACACAATAGAAATTAAAGGTTTTATTTTTGTAATCATGATCTTTTCCAAATTAAGATGAATGTAATCGCAATTCAGCCATCTCTGGTAGAGATCTGTAATTTTCCGAGCCTAGTTCACACTAAGGGTGGCATAATTTTCAATTTAACCATAGCAGAAAACTATATTCAATAATAGTGTACTTCCGTTCATAGCAATTTAAATAACTTATCATGATCTCGTAAAGTATACTTTGTGGGACTTTTCTAGCACACGATAGAATACCGCTTTCAGGCGTTCCGTTTTATGTCCAAAATTACTTCC
>ENA-ORXI01001805-ORXI01001805.1-sediment-metagenome-genome-assembly--contig:-NODE-1805-length-16283-cov-38.478403_pt1 | contig 16283 bp, 18 predicted proteins | sample MGYA00237861_ERZ511468 | MGnify/ENA primary metagenome ERZ511468 (study PRJEB26299, sample SAMN06266213) | sediment metagenome | isolation source: Hudson Canyon methane seep mesocosm | place... | reverse complement strand
GCCTTATCAAAATCACAAAGCCTTGCCGCAAATAAAGCGCAAGACTTTGGCACCGGTGAACAACTTATTGGTAACCCATCATATGGTAGCTGGACTACTGGCTCGAATGGCATGTCATTTTGGGCATGGTATGGCATGTATTCAATGATGGGCGATTTGTTTGGCTCTCGTCGTACTTATTATAATGACTGGGGCCGAAGCCGAAATTACAGCTATTACAATGATTATGGCCGTAAACGCTATAGTTCTCCTAGCCAATTGAAAAAGCAAAATACTTTAGATACTCGGACGAAGAAATCTTTTCAAAGTCGCGGTCAAAAGTACACTAGCGCCTATGGAAAAAATAGAACGGGTGCTTCAAGTATCTCCAGTCAGAGCAAAAGCGCACAAACCAGCGCTAACCGCTTTGCCAGTAAATCAACAAATAAAAGTGCTTATTCGAAATCAAGTAAAAGCGCGAAAAATGCTAGCTTTAGAAATAGCAAAAGTACAACATCACGCAGCTTTCGACGTGGAAAGTAGGGATTATTATGAATACATTTATTGAAATAACTGGCTTGAACTTAGAACTTTTAATTTTCTTAGCTATTGATATCACTATTGCAATTATATTGCTGGGCGCTATGCGCTTTATCAGTGGTTTATCCGCCAAAGTAAACTCTACCGACGAATTAGCCAAAGAAGACAATTTTGCCTTTGGTATCAGTGTCGCTGGTAGCGTTGCTGCATTAGGCATTGTACTAACTGGCGCGATTAGCGGCGAAAATGCTGATAGTTATTTAGGCGAAATTATTGGTATGGGTAGTTACGGCATATTCGGCCTGATATTAATTAAAGTTGGCCGAGTTTTTCATGACCGTTTTGCCTTAAATCAAATAGATAAAAATGCACAAATAAAAGCCCGTAATATCACCGTTGGTATCGTTGATGCTGCAGGTGCTATCGCAACGGCCATAGTTATTCGTGCCGTGTTGTTATGGGTATATGGTTTAGATATTAATACCTTTGTCGCCATTACCGCTGGTTTTATTGTTTCACAAGCAATGTTGGTATTAGTAACGCGAATTAAAGAACGTCAATATGCCGCTAATAATCAAAATGACTGTATGCAAAATGCCTTTGCCGAAGGGCAAATCGCCTTAGCTATTCGCTATGCTGGACAAGTTATCAGCACCGCATTAGCCGTTACAGCAGCGAGCCACTTTCTAACCTACAGCCCTGAAACCTTGGTGATAAACTTAATCGGTTGGTTAGTATTTGGTATCGTTATGACATTACTTGTCGCTTTGCTAACATCCGTTGCTAAGCGCTTAGTATTAATGGGAATTAACTTAGTTGAAGAAGTCGATCAACAGCATAATATTGGTGTAGCCTGTGTCGAAATGGCTATCAGTATTTCAATCGCCTTAATTTTAACTGCCTTAATGTCGTAATCTCAGCTTAGCTCCCTATGAAGCTAAGCTGTCAAACATTCAAGCTCATGCAATTGTGCTTGAATGTTTGCAAATCAATTCAAAATTAAACCAAGCGACCATTCAAATTAACTCTACATTTATCAACATCAGGAATAAACATAATGAGCGATAGAAGTCGTCTTTGGGATGATATTCTCCTTATTTTGACCATGGCGGTATTAGCTGGTTGTGGGCTCATTTACGAATATTTATTATCTCACTATGCGGGTCGTGTACTTGGCATTATGGAAAGCACCATTTATGCGATGATTGGCTTAATGATTGTTGCTATGGGCTTAGGCGCTTTTGCTGCTCGTAAAATACAATGTGCTTTTAATGGTTTTGTTTGGTTAGAGCTCGCTATCGCATTTCTTGGTAGTAGCTCAATACTCATTATTGGCGGTTTGATTGCGCTGACCCAAACATTTCCTGAAATATTAGGGCAGATGTTTAACTTACCACCTGATGCATATCCACGTGGCGGTCTATTTAAACAACTTAGCTTTATCGCTTTTAACAGCCCTTATTTCTTCGGCCTTATTCTTGGCTTTTTTATTGGTATGGAAATTCCATTAATTGCCAGAATACGTGAAGAAATTCATCAGAAGCACCTAAAAAATAATTTAGGTACTATTTATGGCGCTGACTATATAGGTGCCGGCATGGGCGCCGCGATATGGGTGGTGTTTTTACTTTCTATTGATATCAGTAAAGCCAGTGCATTAACCGCAGCACTTAATCTGTTAGCAGGTTGCATTTTCGTTATTTATTATTGGCAAAAACTCAATTGGCGGAAAACATTAATTTCCGCACATATTATTTTACTGATATTTATTATGGCGATTTATCAATTTGGTAACTCTTGGTTAAGTCAGATGAGCAACCTACTCTATTTAGATAAAGTTGTTTATAGCGATAAAACTCGCTATCAACAATTAACTTTTACTCAGCGGAACATGGGGGCTATGCAAGGCGAAATTATTAACTTTTACCTCAATGGCCGTTTACAGTTTTCATCATCAGATGAGTTCATCTATCATAGTTACCTTGTTAGCCCCGTTTTAGCAGGTTCTGCACGTCAAGATAATATTTTAATCATTGGCGGCGGCGATGGCCTAGCGCTAAGAGATGTGCTGCAATGGCAACCGAAAAAAGTCACCTTGGTCGACTTAGACGGCGAGCTACTTGAAATATTTAAAAATCCTGAAAAAAAATTACCTCAGCAGTTAGCCAATAATATCAGCGAATTAAATATGGCGAGTTTGCAGGATAAACGGGTTGAAGTCATTTCAGCGGATGCTTTTATTTCTATCGATAAACTCTTACAGAGTAATAATAGCTTTGATGCCATTATTGTTGATTTACCCGATCCAAGTCACCCTGATCTTAATAAGCTATATTCAGTGAATTTTTACGCGAGATTAAAACAATTACTAGCCGGTGATGGCTTAATTGGTATTCAATCAGCTAGCCCATATCATGCGAAAAACGCATTTATTGCCATTGGAAAAACAGTGCAAGCAGCAGGTTTTTCATCTGTTCAACAATATCACGACAATGTGCCTAGCTTTGGTGAATGGGGTTGGACAATTGCCAGTAAAATGGGTGCAACACCATTAACGCGTTTAAAACAATTACCTGAATTACCTGTAGCACACCACTGGCTAACCTTACCTATGGTAATTAATGCCTTTGATTTTTCACGTGACTTTTATAAAGATAAAGCAACAGTACCCGTTAACTATCTAGGCAGTCATGCTATTTATCAGTTACATCAAAAAGCATGGCAAGATCAACAAGGTCTAAATAATGCCCATTTACAATAAAGTTAAGTGAGCTATGATGAAAAAAATGAAAATAAGTTCTTGACATATTATGTCTTGATGCTAAATTAACCCTACACGACATATTATGTCGTCAAGTAAAAAACATTTAAAACGTTTTTTACGCTACTTATTTAAACATGAGGAAAAACATGAATATTCATAAGATAGCTGACTACTTGAATACATTGGCAGATGAATCACATACCGGGATGGTTTTTGATTGCCAACCAATTTCAGGCGAAGTTGATGTTTTACAAATTACGGTATTAGGCCGTGAAGAGTTACCCATTTTTGTTTCAGTAACTGATGACCAAATTTTGTGTATCACCTACCTTTGGGGTGAAAATGAAGTCAAGTCAGACAAGTTACACGAAATGCATGTCAGTATGTTAGAGATGAACATTCCGATGCCATTATCGTCTTTTTCAAAAATTGGTGATAAATATGTCATTTTTGGAGCGCTCGCTATTAGTTCTACTTTTGATGACATAGAACACGAGCTAGCCGTATTAAATAATAATGCGCTAGAAATTATTGACGATATGAGTGATTACTTAGTTTAAGCAACCACTGTAGGAGTATTATATGAGTATTTTTAAAAAGATTATGACCGCAATCCGTGGTAGCGCTACAGAAGTTGGTGAAGCCATTGTAGATTCAAATGCCACCCGTATTTTTGAACAAGAAATTCGTGATGCAGAAAATCACCTGACTAAAGCCAAGCGCGACCTTACTGGCGTTATGGCGCAACAAATGTCTTCAAACCGCGAAGTTGACCGTGTTAAACGTGAAATTACTGAACATGAAGGTTATGCAGTACAAGCCTTAGAAAAAGGTGATGAAACATTAGCATTAGCGGTAGCTGAAAAAATTTCAGCACTAGAAAGCGAATTAGCAACGCAGCAACAAGCATTAGATAGTTTCCAAGGTAATGCTGAGCGTTTAAAAGAATTAGTGAAAAAGAGTGAACGTCAAGTAAACGAGTACAAACGTCAATTATCTATGGTAAAAACCACAGAAAGTGTACAAAAAGCCACTTCTGCTATCACCGATAACTTTTCGTCAAGTAACTCTAAGCTATTAAATGCTAAAGACTCTTTAGAGCGAATTAAAGCGAAGCAACAAAAATTTGATGATCAAATGAAAGCGGCAGAAGTTTTAGAGTCTGAAAATTCAGATAGCTCACTGGAAGCGAAGTTAAAAGAAGCAGGTATTGGTGCTGCTGACAACAACGCAAATTCAGTATTAGAGCGTTTAAAAGCTAAACAAAAATAACGTAAAACCTGAAAATACCGCTTTCATCTTTGATGTTAAGCGGTTTTTTAGCTTCAGTTAAGTCATATTTTAGGAGAATTCTGTGAGCTTTTTAAAACGAATGTTTAGCAAGCCGGTACAAGAACGAAAACTCAGTAATGTTAAAGATCTTACCGTTAGCGACATTATTGTTATGTCAGACAGTTTTGGACTTCCTGAAGCCCTTAGAGCACAAGAATTTCAGGTAAGTGCAGTAAATAGTTATGAATTTGAGCATAACACGCAAACAGAATGGGTTTTGCAAGGAAATAACGATATACAGTTTTTTCTAACCTTAGACGAAGATGATAAAACCTACTTAAAGTTTTCACTTAAAATATTACATCAAGATGTTGAGAGCCTTTTCGATCTTGAGCAGTTTTCAACAATCTTTGACGATCCCGGGCAAGCACAACTAGAACGTCAAACAGACAACACAACAACATCAGGTTGGAGTGATGACCTATACCGCCAAAGTGTTTTCGCCCAGGTTGGCTTTTTTCATCGTAAAGATCACCGTAAAGACACCTTGTCACAGTACGAAGGCAAAGACAGTGGCGAGCAATTTGAGCTGTATGCACTGTATAATGAAGATCAAGATAAAGGTATTGATATTGAGGTATGGCAAGATGGCGATACTGAAGTGTTTTTAACCTTGTTTAAACCAACAACAGATATTGTCGATATGTATCCAGGAAGTTAATTGTGGCACGTAAGTTACCCGAGAAGTGGCAATCATCAGTCAAAGCAGTTAAAGCCGTACAGGTTGCGTTTGATATGGATGAAAGAATTCAGCTATCGATAAGAAAGCAGGCTCTTGAGGCCGGTATTAGTCCATCTGAGCAGATCAGAGACATTCTTGGCTTGCCAACTAATAAACGTCCAAAAAGGCCTAGATTAACCGTTAGCCTATCGCCTGATGACTATGAATTATTAGCTCAAAAATATGACTTATCTGCCGAGCAACAACTTGAAATTAAGAAAAAATTAATGGATGATTTAGTTCATTATGTCGGTGAATCATCTAACGACTAATTAATAATCTGAATTAAATTATAAAAATATAAAGAAAGAGACAATCATGATTGTTGTACAAAAAACCATGGAAAAAAGTAATTTATACCAAGTCGATGAATACGGTGTAAAAAATTACAATTACGGCTTTATTGCTTTTGTTTCATTAACATTATTTGTATTTTTGAATTTAACTTTGGGCTATGTAACCTACACTGCTGAAATAGCATTTGAAGCGTCACCTATTCAAAGCTATACCGATGCTATTTGGTTAATGATCATGTCTTCAACCACCATAGGTTTTGGTGATGTTTATCCGATCACTCTTGTTGGTAGAATATCAGTTTTTATTATGTTTATTCTCGGTGTTGGTATTTTAGGTGGTATGGGCGCTGTTTTTGCAAATAAAATATTTGGCTTTGCTGATACTAATATTAAAAATCGAGAATTGAGAAAGCAAAATGCGTATATTATTGAGCAAAATGCCAAAATCACTGACAAGCTAAACAAACTAGAGCAGCAAATAGAAAACTTGGTTAAACGCACTGATTAAGTTTTCATCGCCACTTTTAAAGATACAACTTCATTTCATGGGCATTAGGTTTTACCCGAACTAGCTAATGCCCAAGCTTCAAAATATATAATCTAAAGCTTCAGTCTACTTAATAATAAAAAATAAAAAATAGAAAATAGAAAATAGAAACTTTCATTCTATTCAAGCCATTATCCCTATAAAGCTAAAAATTGAACCAATTTCACTCATCACCTGTTGTAAATCTATTACTGGAAAATTAGCTTTTAGCAGTCGGCTATTTATGTGTCATACTAAAAGTAGAATAAAAACAACTTAAAACAGGGAAAACATTATGCGATTAAAAACTATCACATTAGCGGCATTAATTATCGCCGTATCGGGTTGTACAAACACCACAGCATTAGAAGAGAGCATTACTAGCTTAAATCAAAAAGTTGACAATTTAACAAATCAAGTAAACAGTTTGTCGTCACAAACAAATGCAATGTCTTCAGAAGTCACTGAACTTGGTGCAGCTCAAGACACAACAAATAAAGCGGTTGCAGATACTAACATGGCTGTAGATAAAGCCAATGAGCGTATTGATAACATGGTAGCAAGCTTTAAAAAATAGCGAACTAATATAAACAATCCAAAGCAATTCATATAAAAAGCACTAATGTCATTACTTAGTGCTTTTTTATTTTAGGAATAATTAATTTACCATTAACTCAGCAACTAACCCTTTAGGTTGTTTTATCTGCTCCGCTAATATTTTTGTATTTTGAGGTAAGTTTCCAACAAAACGTTTAACCGTACTAGAAATAAGCGGCTCAGTTGCTGAATCTTCTGGTGTTAACGGGCTATGAACTTCAATCAATTTCTTGTTCGGCTCGTATGACAATTTAATATTTTGCTCAACAATACGAATGGGCGTACCAATATCAACATTCTGATAAAGCCATTTAATATCATCATCATATAAGCGAATACAACCAGAGCTTGCTCTCATGCCTATACCAAAACGCTGATTAGAACCATGTAACAAGAAAACGCTGGTGCCTAACCGTAACGCATATTTACCAAATGGATTGTTGGGGCCAGCGGCAACTTCGTCAGCTAGTTTTCGACCATGCTGAGAAAAATATCGCGCTTTCATTTCTTCAGTCGGACGCCAAACCGGATCTTCTCTTTTTTCACTAATATAGCTAACCGTTTTTGGCGTTGCTAAACCTTGACGGCCAATCCCGACAGGAAACACATGCACACTATTTTCATTAGCTGGGAAATAATACAAGCGCAATTCTGGCAAATTAACAATTATTCCTTCTCGTTTACCAAATGGTAATAACATTTCATTTGGAATAACTAACTGCGCCCCCTGTGGCGGCAAAAAAGGATCAACACCAGGATTAGCAGCCATGAGCGCAAGAAAGCCAACATCATACTTTTCTGCGAGCATTTGAAAGTAATCGCCTTTGACTACCTGATGATATTGTAACTCACCTATTAATCTTGAGTTTTCAGCCGGCAGTGAAAACTCTTTTGCATAACTAAAGTTTACTAAACCTAAGGCAATAAATAATTTTAAGGCAGTTAACACAATAGTTTGCACTTTATGAGATACAAATTTCAGATCTTCTCTAACAATAAACACTATCGTTGTTAACCTTGTTATTTTAATCAATGAATTAGCCATACTAAAACAAGATAAACGAACTGCATAAAAACAGTCCATTTCCCATCATTTAAGCGAAGTTATAGTTTTGATTTATAGTGAGTCAAGCCAATAAGGTGGCATTGCAATGGCCATCGCTTTGGTATTGTCGAGTGCGGTAAGTAAACCGTCGACTTTACTACTTTGCCATTTTACGAGTTTTTTAGGTGGCTCAGATAATTTTTCTAATTGTTGCTGAATTATCCATAACGATTGCAGCTCGCTAATGCCTTGCTGTAAATCTAGCCATGGATGACGAAACTTATCACGCATTTCTTCATCAAACAGCCCCGACAGCCATGTTCCCGTTAATAAGCTACGATAAAGCAATTTACTTTGTGAAATATACTGCTCACAATTAAAGCTTATCGAGCTTTTCATTTCATGGCTTATTTCACCTAAACTAAATTGAATTTTATTTTGGGCAAACTGTTTAAGTTCGCTACGTGATTCATCACCGCCTTTAGTCTCTGAATTCGTTCTAGCTAAGTACATTTTTAATATTGCTAGTTGAAGCAGGTTAAAGCGGGTGGAATGTAAAAACTCAGCAATATCTTCAGAGTTAGGAAAACGGCGCTTTTCGATTTTAAGCTGTTCAATCAACTGCTTACTAAAATCTAATTTTTTACGGTAATTACCTGTTTTATTCGTTAATTCTTGCAAGTTAATTGCATTATCAACCCAAGCTAATAAATGTATAAAGTGGCTCAATTCATCTCGCAAAGCCAGCTCTGTGTCTGTCAATTCAGCTTCAAAAAGCCAAAAGCCATGTCGAAGCACTGCCAAACTTGCCTTAATTTTTGCAAGTTCAACTAGAGATTGGCTAGATAAATAGCCTGCAGTGTTGTTTTGAAGATCGGTTAACCCTCGATTTAACCCAAGTGTAAACGCATTGGCAATCGAATCTGTTGTCGAATCACAAATATAAAGCGCTGACTTTGAAGAATATTGTTTAGGTTTATTATGGTACAAGGCATAACCGCGCGCGGCTTTACTTTCAATACCTGGGCGCATTGGAAGCGCATCGAATAAAACTTCTGCTAAGGTAAACAACGCTTCAGGGTTGCCGTTAACTAACTCAAGTTCTAATTCAAAAATTTGTTCACTTTGAGCACCGCTGGTTATACTTCCTTGATCAAAGGCAACTTCAATTTTATTATTATTTTGATCCGTAACAAGCCAAGTACTGCGTTTAAAGTCGGTGTTAAATAATACAATCAAATCATTTTGAATAGCAGATACTGACTGTTCAACATGCCAAATTTCATCTGGAAATAGTGATAATATAGGAAAGTTACTTTCAATATCTATATTGTATTCTGGTCGACTATGTAAACCACCAACAACCTGCCCTGCCGTTTTAATTGTTTGTTCACAATGCTCGTTATTTCGACGAATTCTTAAACCCATGTCAAATTGGCGAAGGTTAAGCTCAGCTGTATCGAAGTAGCTATTCTCTAGTTGCTTTTCTTGATAAGTAAATTGAATATCTTTTTGCTTAAATATTTGGCTTATTTGTTCTGCATTAGTTGCCGTTAACAATAAATATTTAAGTTCTATTTCGGTGGTCATATAATTCCAATACTATTTATAAACAAAGCCTATGCACCATATTTTAAACGCAAATACGACAGATTAAGCTAAATACTTATTGCAATATTACATGATAAATATTTTATATCAAAAATCTCATTATACTAAGCAATCATCACTTGCTATCATTACGGCAAAGCCCTACTATCTTTTCCATTCACCTTTTAAATGGCGCTATTGGTTACTTAATGATGAACTTAAAAAAAATTCTCCTTACTTTAGTATGCTCGATTTCCGTATTATCTGTAGCTCAGGCCGCTGAAAATAATGCAAGCGATGGTTATATCTCTGAAAGTTTATTTGTTTATATGCATTCAGGTGCGGGCAAAAATTATCGTATTTTAGGTACCATTAATTCAGGCGAAAAAGTACAGCTTACTGGTGAAAGCAATAATGAATATAGTCAAGTTGTTACCGAAGCCAATAAAACAGGTTGGATTGAAAGCAAGCACGTTTCAGCCAAGCCAGGTATGCGATATGTAATTGCCGATTTAAATGAAAAATTAGCGAGTTTACAAGCTCAAGGTAACGATACAGCCGGCCAATTAGAAAACTCTCGAGGTCAAATTGATTCACTCAAAACTGAACGTAGTGATCTACAAAACAGTATTGCAGCACTCAATATGGAGCTTGCACAAACTAAATCTCAACTTAAAAACCAAGATACTGACATAAAAAAACAATGGTTTTTTAATGGCGCTATTGTATTAAGTATTGGCTTATTATTCGGTTTAGTTTTGCCACGCTTATTTTCTAAACGTAAAACAAGTATGGAAAATTGGGGTTAATCAATATAAGTCACTTATAGAGCAACTAAATAACAATTTATGAAAATTATTTTTGATGTTTTACATCTTTACTACTTACCGCAATACCTACCTGTTTATCACCAATTAATATTGGAAAACGCAGGTAGTGCGACTTTTGTTTTTTACCATGGTATTCATGATGACGTCATCAAAACGATCATTGAAAAAGAGCAGTTAAATCATATTTGGGTAGACAATAGCGCACAAGCTTGTGACTTTTACTGTGAAGAACAAGCTGAGTGGGTATTTTTTGCCAATGCTTTCCCTCATTTGGAAAAAGTTCATAAGGTAAGTAAATCAGTGCAGTTAGGCCATGGCATTGGGCCTAAAGCAAGTTATTATACTAAATCAGATACTCCAACAACGGTGCGGTTTGTTGAAGGCGAATACCGAACGCAACGATTAAAATCAATGTACCCAAATGACTGTTTTATTGACGTAGGCTTTTGTAAATTAGACCCTATTATTAATAATACATTGAAATACAATTCGCTAGCAGAATTTGGCTTAGACCCTAATAAGAAAACATTACTATATGCCCCAACCTTCTACCCTAGCAGCATAGAGTGTTTTCCTAATAATTGGCCGGAACAGTATAGCCAATATAATATTATTATTAAACCACATTACTTTTCCCTTTCAAAAGAAAGCTATAAAGCACAACGCAAGCTGTTAGAACAATGGCAACAATTTAGTAACGTATATTTAGCTCAGGTGGACGACTATTCACTTGTTCCCTTTATGGCGATGGCTGATATTCTTATCAGCGACGCATCATCTGCACTATTTGAGTTTGCCGCACTTAATAAGCCGGTTGTTTGGTGTGACTTTTTAAAGCTTCGCTGGAGTTATAGAGGCATTTTCTCTTATCGCTTCAAAAAACGTATGGATCAAGATTACGGTGAATACGCTGATGTTGCGGTACATGCAAAGTCGTTTAATAACCTTCAGGCAATTTTAGAACAGCAACTACTCAACCCTGAAAGTTTAGAAGAAGTAAGGCTTGGTTTAGCAGAAAAGCTTTGTGGTAAAATTGATGGTAAAGCAAGCCAAAGAATTATCACTTACTTACGCGAACAAATATAATGCTAAAGAGTCAATAGTTCCCCAGGCACTAAAAACTATCTGCCTTATTGACAAGAGTTTTAAGATACTTCAGTGAAGTATCATTTTATTATTGGATTTATTATGAAAAAAATAGGTTATACCACAGGTGTATTTGACCTTTTCCATATTGGACACTTAAATGTACTAAAACGCGCCAGACTAGAGTGCGATTATCTTATCGTCGGCGTAACAAGTGATGAGCTTTCCATGTCGGCCAAAAATAAAAAGCCTGTTATCCCATTCCAAGAGCGCATGGAAATTGTTGAAGCGATTAAATTTGTTGATGAGGTTGTTCCTCAAGTGAATTACGATAAAGAAGAGGCTTGGAACAATTTAAAGTTTGATATGATGTTCGTCGGTGATGACTGGAAAGGCACTGATAAGTGGAACCAGATTGAAAAAGACTTTAAAGAGTTTGGCGTCGAAATTATGTATTTTCCATATACATCCCACACTTCGAGTACTATTTTACGTAACGTTTTAAGTAAAATATAACCTAAGTTTTGCAATAACAACGATTAATATTCAACTGGGCTCTACCTGTAACTATGAATAAAATTAAACTAACAACGGCATTATTGCCGCTAATTATCTGTCCCATGTTAAATGCAGAGCCATGGGTTGATACATCAAATATATTTCTTCGCTCAAACATTCAATTACTTGCTGATATGGGGCTAATTAAAACTCCTGTAACAACATTTCCTCTTATGTGGCACGATATTGCCCACGATCTAAAAGAAGTAAACTTAGAAAACTTAAATGATAGTCAGAAAAACGCTTATAGCTATGTTAGTCATCAATTTCGATTAGCAAAACAAAGTCAAAAAACCTTAAAAACCAATATTGCTTCAGAAAATAAAAGGTTTACGAGCTACGGAGATAGTTTTAGAGATAATAACTCAATTACGTTCAGCTCTAGTTTTATGACTGATGCATTGGCTGTCAATATTACTTCAAACTACACTGACTCACCTAGCGATGGCGACAACATGCGGTTAGATGGTAGCTATGTTGCCGCATTTATGGGCAATTGGGTATTTTCAGCCGGTAAACAAGACCGTTGGTGGGGCCCGTCATGGGATACAAGCTTAAGTATGTCTAATAACGCTCGCCCTATGCCTGCATTAGCGATATCAAGGAAATCAGCAATTGGGTTTGACGTGCCGTTCACAGACCATAGCATCCCTTGGACAGTTACGTCATTTATGGGCCTAATGGATGATGACAGAGTGGTCAACGATGCAATTTTATGGGGCTTTAGACTTAACTTTAAGCCTGCAGAAAACTGGGAAGTCGGCGTTACTCGACTTGCACAATGGAGTGGTGATGGCAGGCCGAGCGATCTGGGTACTTTTTGGCGAGTATTAAAAGGTGAAGACAACTGCGGCGGCAACGGACCTACAATTGAAGAATGTCAAAATGGTGAAGAGCCAGGAAATCAACTAGCGGGGTACGATATTCGTTGGTCTTCAGATATTCTTCAACAACCTTTTTCAGTTTACTTTACTATGTTCGCCGAAGATGGCGATCGCAAAGGTGGTTTAAGCATTTTTGGTGAAGAACGTTACCAATTAGGTTTAGATACCCAAATAAGTTTTTTAAATCAAAACTGGCGAGCGTACATCGAAGGTACTGACACATACGCACTTTGCAGTGATGGCGTAAATGGTGATGGTAGCAGTAACATTGGTGACTGTTACTACGAGCACTCAACTTATAAAACAGGTATGCGCTATAAAGGCAGAAGCATAGGCAGTAGTTACGAAAATGACGCCAGCACACTAGTTTTTGGCCTTGTATCTCAAGGTACAGGCGAAACTAATTACGAGTTTAAATTTCGCTGGTTGCAACTTAATAAAGACAATAGCGATCGCGCACCTGGCAACGACCAAATTGGTAATACTGTAACTGAAACTGCAGAGAACGTGCTAATGCTATCAAGTAAAGTTCAACATAATTACAGAAATTGGCGCTTTACGGTTGGGGCAGATATCAGTCAATCAGAATTTGATAATGATATAAGCAATAAAAACACAGTTAATGGTTACTTCAACGTCGAATATAACCTTTAAAATATTAATTTTGTTTGCGGTGTTTACGTGCCGCAAACAAATTCAATCGACATTCATTTCCAGTAATAATTTTAACGTGTTTTTAAGCGGCGAATTAACATTAGTGATTTAGTTAACATACCCGGGACCTGACTCAATTAAGCTCTTTATAACCTGCAAAACACGCTCACTAGATTTACTGGCGTTACTGGGATATATATTACACCCACGAAATGCATCTTTTCCTTTTATTTCCAGCTGTTTGATAATGCAATATGTAATTGCTTGGTAAGCAAATAAATCTAATTAAAATTTCATGTAAAAGGCCTATGACACCTGTTATTATGCGGAAAAGCTAATTTACTTTGTAAGTAGAGTTCAACTAGAACAGAGTCTTTATCCGCAGCTATTATATCTGTGGTGTGTAAAATAGAAGTTATATACCCAATTACAATAAAGTGCCATTTATTCACCAGCAAGTGCTTTATACATAACTAATTTTGTTCGAGTTTATTTATATTACTTTACTATCCAGTGTCAATAATTTTTTCTAATTGTATTTAGAATATATGGGGTATAAAACGTATTTGTTATTTAAAATAAAACATGCGTATAAAGTATCAAAAGCGTCTCGCTTTTATAATTGCTCGGAACCTTAATACTTTATAATTGACGAGGGCAACTAAAAATTGCCTATTTTAATAACGTCACGTATACCACCTAAAGTTTACTTAAAGAAAAGGTAGCCCTTGATATTCATACGCAATATAAATCATAAAGTTCTATTACTTTGCAGTGATTGGTGAAAAACAACAAATTTCAACAATGACGATTAGGTCACTGAACTGTTTATATCCTTGATGTAAATGAAGTATTTATTTTGTCCATCATGCAAGAATCTTCTTTGATCGTAGGTAAATTAATCAACTTTATTTGAAGTGATATTTAGACGGTTATATTGCGAAAGCTTTAATTTAAGGTTTAAAAACTGATTATATGATGAAAAAGTTGTAAAAAAGGTAATTAATATGGAAGAATTAATCATGCATGTAAATTTACATATTAGTACACCTCAATTAAAAGATGATGATAAGCTTGAAATGATTAAGTATTTTACAAGCAAAGTGAATGTAAGTTGTAAGGAACGTTTTAAAACACTTATAGTCACAGGAAGCTTCTTATGAGAATTATAACTTTTGGAACATTCGATGTATTTCATGTTGGGCATGTTAATATTTTAGAGCGGGCCAAGTCACACGGAACACACCTTATAGTCGGCGTGTCTTCCGATGCATTAAACATGGAAAAGAAAGCTCGCTTTCCAATTTACTCTGAAGATGATAGGCAACACATAATTCGGTCATTGCGCTGCGCCGATGAAGTTTTTCTTGAGCAATCATTAGAATTAAAAGCTGAATATATTAAATATTATAATGCTGATGTGCTCATCATGGGAGATGATTGGCGAGGAAAGTTTGATCATTTAAAAGATATTTGCCAAGTGATTTACTTACCTCGTACTCCTTCTGTTTCTACCACTGAAATTATTGAAGTAGTTAAAACAAAAAGATAAACCAAAGAAGATTATGAAAAGTTATTTATTCTATATTACAGAAAACTATTCTTTTGAAATATTACGTCCATTACAACAAGAGATACTAAAGCGTGATGGAATTGTGTACTGGCTAGCTTCAGGAAAAAACATCAATTTTGATAATTTCAACTCAAATGAAAAGACCTTAAACTCAATTGATGACGCAGTAAAATATAATCCTGATGCGTGCTTTATACCCGGGAACTTAATTCCAAATTTCATACCTGGATTAAAAGTACAAGTTTTTCATGGTCTTGAGTGGAAGAAAAAAGGACACTTCCAGGTTCGCGGATTTTTTGATTTATACTGCACGCATGGCAAAGCTACAACATCACGTTTTAAAACATTAGCATCGAAACATGGGTACTTTGATGTTATTGAAACAGGGTGGCCAAAAATAGACCCTCTATTTAATACACCATCAGCTCAATATTTTGAAACAGAGAAAACAACAATTTTATATGCTCCTACGTTTTCACCTAAACTGACATCAGCGCCTGACTTATTTGATGAGATGAGGAATTTTTCTTTATCAGGAAATTACAACTGCTTAGTAAAGTTTCACCCCAAAATGGATAATGAGTGGGTAAAGAAATATCAGGCCCTGAACAATGACTCGTTTAAAGTTGTGAACTCATCTGACATCAATCAATTATTTCAAACTGCCAACATTTTAGTTTCAGATACTTCATCCGTAATTGGAGAGTTTGCTTTATTGGGTAAGCCAGTTGTTACTTACAAAAATTCGAAGCCAGGCGACTACTTGATCAATATAGAATCACCATCAAAACTAGTTTCAGCAATTGACAATGCATCGTCACCATCGAGTGCGCTTAAACTTGCGATTAAACATTACACCGACGACCTTCATCCATATAAAGATGGGCAATCTTCTAGCAGAATACTTGATGCTGTCGAAAAAATATTGAAAGACGGAAAGGACGCTAAAAAACGTAAACCTCTAAATATATTCAGAAGCTTTAAACTTAGAAAAAAATTAAATTATTGGAAAATTTGATTTATAAAATATCTAATGTTTCTATCCGTAGTAGGTATAATTTAACCAGAGGTGATTGGTTTAAAATATTATCCATAAATACTTGCTAAAGCTAAAAACAATCTATATTAGCACTTTTATGTATAATATTTTTTATTGACAACAAGTAAAAAAGTACGCTATTAATAATGCAAAGATTATCCGTTATCACTTAAAAGAAATTTATAAGCAAAAATGAAGCAATTTACCAACATTATCCGAATTAACCTCCTCCTCGTATTCTCCATGCGTGGCTAGGTTTTTATTGCTTT
>ENA-ORXI01001804-ORXI01001804.1-sediment-metagenome-genome-assembly--contig:-NODE-1804-length-16289-cov-17.508019_pt1 | contig 16289 bp, 18 predicted proteins | sample MGYA00237861_ERZ511468 | MGnify/ENA primary metagenome ERZ511468 (study PRJEB26299, sample SAMN06266213) | sediment metagenome | isolation source: Hudson Canyon methane seep mesocosm | place... | reverse complement strand
AAAAATTAAAGGTTTTATTGAAATAGAATAAAAAATTTTATCCATACAGTTTGATAGTTATCAAAATATAAAATTAAAGGAGTTCAAATGGGTCTGTGTTATTCAAACAAAACAGCGGATTATGATTCAAAACAGTTTATTAAGGGCAAGTTTAGAAATACAATCAGAAGAAGTAATGGTGGTATTAAAAATACTGTAAATATATTGTGGGATGTAGCCTTTAACAAAGCCAAAGATGCAGTACCCAAGAATAAAAATGAAATCCCTATTAATAAATTGGAGAAAAAAGACTTAGAAAATTTAGCCAATAATTCAGCACTTCGTTTGGGACATTCCAGTTTGGTACTAAAACTTGAAGATGAATTGTATTTAACTGATCCTGTTTTTTCCAATAGAGCCTCCCCTTTTACATGGTTTGGACCAAAGAGATTCCATGAATCACCTATTAAATCAGTTGATCTACCTAATATAAAGGCAGTATTTATATCACACAACCATTATGATCATTTGGACAGTGAGTGTATTAAAACAATCAAAGATAAAGTAGGAATGTTTTATGTACCCTTAGGTGTCTCAAAATATCTCATTAAATATGGAGTTGACAAGGACAAAATAACAGAGCTTGATTGGTGGCAAAGCATAGAAGTTGGAAATCTAAGTTTCACCGCAACTCCTTCCCAACACTTCTCAGGACGAAGTATGTGCGACTTTGACAAATCATTATGGTGCTCATGGGTTATTAAAACACCCAGTCTAAATTTGTTTTTTAGTGGAGACTCAGGTTATTTTGATGGTTTTAAACAAATAGGTGATAAATTGGGCCCTTTTGATATGACCTTTTTAGAAGCAGGTGCTTATAATAAAAGATGGATGGATGTTCATATGATGCCAGAACAAACAGTACAAGCACATGCAGATTTACGTGGAAAAATACTTTTTCCAATACACAATGGAACATTTAATTTATCATTGCACAGCTGGCATGAACCCTTTGAAAGAATAAATACTATTTGTGAAGAGAAAGAACTTGAAGTGGTATTTCCTATTATGGGAGAAGCCTTTATAATAGACGATATTGTTGAAAAGAAGAAATGGTGGTAAAATATACTTAGGATAATATACACATTATAATACATATTTAAATATGCATATTAATATGTTAAATTATGCATAAAGATTTAACATATTGGTTAAAATTCTTACTCTCTTTTAGAAGAAAAAATGCTTCTCTCAATATAGCTACTTTCCAAATTATGGGTCTTTAATAATAAGGCAACTGTAAATAAGATATACTTTGTTTTAATGTACTGATATATCATAAAGGAGAAAGATATGCCAATTATCATACCTAAAGAGCTTCCTGCTTCTAAAGTATTAAGTGAAGAGAATATCTTCATTATGAATAAAGAAAAGGCAGCCAATCAAGATATTAGACCACTGGAGATTGTGATACTAAACTTGATGCCTACAAAAATTGAAACCGAAACACAACTGATAAGATTATTAGGGAACAGTCCTTTACAAGTTCGTATTACCTTACTTAAAACGTGTTCGTACAAATCTAAAAATACATCAAGTGAACATTTAGACAGTTTTTATAAAACATTTGATGAAATTAAAGATAAAAAGTTTGATGGTTTAATAATCACAGGTGCTCCCATTGAGACTTTGCCTTTTGAAGAGGTGCAGTATTGGGATGAGTTAAAGGAAATTATGGATTTTTCTGTATCCAATGTCACTTCAACACTTCACATTTGCTGGGGTGCGCAAGCGGGATTATATTACCATCATGGGGTTCAAAAGCACCACATCGGTGAGAAAATGTTTGGGGTTTTTAAGCACAAACGATTAAGCGAAACCAATCAACTTCTCAGAGGTTTTGATGATGACTTTTATATTCCTCATTCACGATACACCATGAATAAAGAAGAGGATATATTAAAAATCCCCGAGCTTGAGATTCTCGCAAAATCGGAAGAGTCAGGCGTATATTTGGTTGCAACAAAAGATATGAAACAAATCTTTGCAACGGGGCATTCTGAATATGCCGCTGATACTTTAGGAAATGAATATTTCAGAGATATAAAAGCAGGAGTTGATGCTAAGATTCCTTTAAACTATTTTAGCAATGATGACCCAAAAGCAGGAGTTGACGTAAAATGGAGAGGTCATGGACATCTTCTGTTTTCAAACTGGATTAACTACTGCGTCTACCAAATGACTCCTTTTGACTTGGATGAAAAGTAGAACGTATTGTGATTAAAAGAGCTAAGCTCTTTTAATCATTTTCGCCCAAACTATTAGTACCTAAAATCTCTCTTTTAAAATTTTTAGTTTTTTAATTTTATGAAAACTATAGCTGCTTTTGTCTGTTACTAATGTATATACACCCTCTTCTTCTTTTAGTGTTAAGGGTTTGATATTTGAAAGTTTTTGATCTTCATAAAAAAAAGTAATAAAATTTTTGTCCTCAATGGCTTTTTGCAAAAAACGTAGTTCGATGTTCATGATTTTCCTTTGTTTAAGTTATTTTCTAATCATAGAGTATAAATAGCCGCAAAATTTGCAATTGTTACAAGAAAGTAGTACAATAGTGACTTTATTTTGAAGGACTTATTATGTTTGAATTATTCGATACTATTCCTTATTTTAGCGAACTTTTAACAATAACAACCATTGCAATTTTTATGGCCATTAGCCCAGGTGCTGATTTTGTTATGGTGACACGAAACAGTATTTTTTATAGCAGAAGTGCAGGGCTGTACTCTGCATTTGGTGTGAGCATGGCCATTTGGGTTCATGTTGCTTACTCAATTGCTGGTTTAGCTATTATCATTTCAAGTTCAATTGTTCTATTTTCCTTGATTAAATACCTGGGTGCAGCGTATTTGATTTATATTGGATGGAAGACATTTACGTCTAAGGCGATGATGGATATAGAAAATGATTCAGATAAAAAAAGTTTAGGTAATTTTCAAGCCTTTAAAATTGGGTTTATTACCAATGTATTAAATCCAAAAACGACTATTTTCTTTTTAAGTATATTCACTCAGCTGGTTACACTAGAAACACCCGTGTGGTTACAATTGGTTTACGGCCTTATTATCTCATTTGCCCATCTTTTGTGGTTTGGTGTTATTTCTTTTGCTTTAACCCATCCTGTATTACTTAAAAAATTTCAAGCAACTAAACATATTATAGAAAAAGTTGTTGGCACAGTCTTGATGGCATTTGGACTAAAAGTTGCCATTTCAAGTAATGAATAAATAAGTCAAGTTTATTAAATTGGTTGAAAAAGGTAACTTTTTGAAAGCAATTTAGCTACAATTGCACTTTTAAAAATTAACGTATAAATAGGACACTTGTTGAACTTCAAATTAATCGAAATGGCATTTTATGCTACATATTTAACCAACAAATTTGGCTGGTTATTAAAAAAAGTTAAGAGTAGCAAAGAAAAAATGGAACTTCGGTTAAAGTATTCACACACACTTCTTAATAAACTTAATATCAGTGTGACGGTGAGCAACAGAGAAAAGCTACCAAAAGATGGTAACTTTTTATTGATTTCAAATCACAGAAGTATTGTTGATCCTTTGGTTATTGAACAAGCTCTTGAACAAACAAAAATAAGAGGATTTTGGGTGGCTAAAAAAGAGTTATACAATTCTTTTTTCTTTGGTACTTTTACAAGGAATGCAGGTACCGTTCTACTTGACCGAGAAGCTCCCAGTATGTCTGCTTTTTTTAAAGATACCAAAGCAGTGGTAAAAGAAGGACATTCTATTTTTATTTTCCCTGAGGGTACACGGAATAAAGAAGATACTCCCTTATCTTCTTTTAAAGAGGGTGCTCGTTTGATTGCATTAAAAAATCGTTTGCCTATATTACCTGTATTTATCAAAAGTAATGCCAATAAGGTATTAAAAGAAGCCATAAATAAACGAACCAAAAACCTAAGTATCGAAGTGGAGATAGGGGATGTTATTGATTATAAAGATAAAACCCCTTTAGAAGATAACTACAGAAAGATGTTTAACCTGAAGTAGTTTAACCAGAGGACTTATTGTAAAGTAAACACTTTTCTAACATCTTTTTCATGGTTTCTTTATCACTTTTTAGTGCTCCCCCATGTCCGGGTAACAAATAATCAAAGTCATAATTCAACAATTTACCCAGTGAATTTAACTGTGTATCCCAGTCATACCAGCAATAGTCCTTAAAGGCAGTGAGGGCATTGTACTCTTTACTGTAGGAGAGATTATCTCCACTAAAGAGATAGGTATTTTTATACAGTAATACCGTGTGACCTTTTGTATGGCCACTTTGTGGTATTATTTTCACTTCTTCATCTAGAATATAAGTCTTTGAACCTTTGAGTGTAATCTCAGCTGAGCATATATTTTTTCTAAAATCATCCTCATGGAAAATAACCTTTGCATTAAAATGTTCTTTGTACTTTTGATAGTCTGCTACATCATCAATGTGAGTCAGGTATATATACTTTATACCTCCAAGTTTTTCAAGTGCTTTGATAAGTTTTCTATTATATCTTGGTGAATCTATGAGAATATTACCCTTGTCCCTTTTAATAAAGTAAGCATTCGCTCCGTAAGATTTTTTTGAATTATACGAGCAATAATAGACATCATCTTGGAGTTTTAAAGGAAGTGTCATGGCTACTTCATTGATGCTTTTTTTATTGTTTTGCATGCCAATGGAGAAGACAGGACAAGAGAGTATGGCCAAAGTGGCATCATGTAACTCTTGGGAGCTTTTTGGTTGTCTCTTGACATAAGATAACTCATTTTTTAATTTAAAGGTATGAGGAGCGAGCCTTACGCAAGTATTACAGCCAATGCAATTGGTATCAACATAGAAGTTTCCTTCTCTGTTATATTTATTTTGTAGAGAATGTTTTGCCATAAAATCTCCTTTATGAACATAGGTATTAAGTATAACCTATTTTTAGATTCAAGTCTAATCTTTAGCCTGTTTTAATATAGGACAAAAATTGTCTTGATTAGAATCAAGACAATTTTTGTCCTATTTAATTATACTTCCATTTGTAAACATAAAGGAGTTAACATGTTTAATTTAAGATCTCTGTATTTCAGAATGACCATTGTCCACTATATAGGAATAATTTTACTTCCTATAAATGCCTATTTTTTCACCCCAGATTCAATGTCTGCTTTGGTGCAATACGCCATCAGTTTTGCCTTAGTATTTCATGAGTTGGATGAGTGGAAAAATGGTAAGTTATTATCAAAAGAGTTAGTGAAGTTCCTGAAAAATATGGACAATAAAGATGCCAGTTTGGAGATAAATACCTCAATGGCCAGTGAGTATTCCCAAATTAAAGCCGTCATTGACGAACGTGAAAAAATCAACCAAGCAAAAGCCGCTGAAGAGAGTCTATTAATACAAGAAGCAAAAGTGGTTATGAATAAAGTTAAACATGGTTTGTATTCAGATGTGATTACTTCAAAGACATCAAATGAAGCCCTTGAAGCATTTAAAAAAAGTGTAAATGAGATGATTGTAGAGTCAAAAAATCATTTTTCTCATATCAATACTATCTTAGAAGAGTATACAAAATATGACTATCGAAATGATCTTGTTTTAGAAGGTATTACTCAAGATGGAGAGTTTAGACATCTCTTAACTTCAGTGAATCAACTAAAAGAAGCCATCACACAAATGTTGTTGGAAAATAAGAAAAATGGAGTGACTCTACAAAACTCTTCTTCTGTATTATTAAAAAATGTGGATAAGTTAAATCAGTCTTCAAATGAAGCAGCGTCTAGTTTAAAAAGTACTTCTTTGGTATTAGGAGATATTACCTCAAATGTATCTAAAACATCTAAACAAACAATCCAAATGTCAAGTTTGGCAAATGAAGTTATCTCTTCTGCTAATCAAGGTGAGCAGTTGGCGGTGAAAACAAATGATGCAATGGATGAGATTAATGATAAAGTGGGGGCTATTAATGATGCCATTACCGTTATTGACCAGATAGCTTTTCAGACCAATATTTTATCGCTAAATGCAGCCGTTGAAGCAGCAACTGCGGGTGAGGCTGGAAAAGGATTTGCTGTTGTTGCTCAAGAAGTGAGAAACCTAGCCAATAAATCAACCCAAGCCGCACGTGAAATTAAAGACCTTGTGGAATCTGCAAGTATCAAAGCAGACGAGGGTAAAACCATTGCTTCTGAGATGATTGAAGGATATGTGAGCTTGAACAGTAATATAGATAAAACCATTGAGTTGATAACAGATGTTGCGGATATCTCAAAAAACCAACAAGTAGGTATTGTTCAAATTAATGATGCGGTAAATATTTTAGAAGAACAAATAGATGCCAATACAGAAGTTTCGTTACAAACAAACAATATTGCCACAAAAACATCAAATATTGCAAACACCATTGTCGATGATGCCAATACCAAAGAGTTTGATGGGAAAGAGGAGATAAGTTGTGAGCGATGTGCCTAAAGGGATAGATATGAACGCAGAGTATTCAAGTATTCCAAAAATAGAAGAAAACAATTATAAAAAATTGCTAAAACATTATAAATTTAACGATACCGATGCATCCTTGTTATTTGGAATGAGTGCCATTACAGTTGAGCATATAGATGAGTTAATCCGCAGGTTTTATGAGTTTATTTTTGAGTTTGATCACGCTCGTATGTTTTTACACAATAAAGAAATATTAACACGTCATGAGAAAGGCATAAGAAATTGGTATATGAATCTGTTTTGTGGTGAATACAATCAGAGCTATTTTGAAAAACTTCAATTTATCAGTGAAATCCACGTTCGTATTGGTTTGCCTGCCCATTATGTCAATACTGCGTTTAGTTTTGTAAGAGGTTTTGTAAAAGAGGTGATTGTAAAAGAAAAGAAGTACGAGGTATTAAGTGCTTGGGATAAAATCATTGATATAAACTTAGATATGCTAACCATAGCCTATAGAGAAGAAGAACAGTCAAAACTTCTGGATGAAATAGTACTTTTAAAAAATGCCGTTGAAAGTAAACAAATACTGCCTCATGTGCAGGCAATTGTAAATACACAAAAAGGGAATATTGAGAAATATGAATGTTTAATGAGGTTAAAAGACTCGAAGAAACAAACATATGTATCAGTATTTCCGTATTTAAAAACGGCAAAAAGAATCAAGTTGTATGAAAAAATGATGCGCATAATGTTGGACAAGTCATTTGAAATGTTTTCAAATAAGCAGGTGGAGTTTAGCCTCAATTTATCCTATGAAGATATATCAAACAGCGCTTTTATAGGATATCTGTATCAAAAAGTAGGGGAGTTTGATAAACCTTCCAATATTATATTTGAGATACTTGAGACAGATTTTATTGAAGATTTTTCTGTAGTGGAAAAATTTACTCAAAAAATTCGAACTTTCGGATGTAAAATAGCCATTGATGATTTTGGAAGTGGATATTCCAGTATGGAAAATATCTTGAAACTCAAGCCAGAAATTATAAAAATCGATGGTTCTTTAATTAAAGATATCGACAAATCAAGTGAATCTATAACCATCGTTCGAAATATAGTCAATATGGCAAAAGAATTAAAAGCAAAAACGGTTGCTGAATATGTGCATTCCAAAGATGTGTATGGGGTAGTTAAAAAACTTGGCGTTGATTATCTACAAGGTTTTTATTTACATAAACCTAAGGCTTTTGTATAAATGCAGATTAGTTTAGGGTTTTTCTTTATTGCATACTCTAAGAGAAAAGATAAAAGAGACAAGTGCCGCAACGCTCGCGAGTAGGGTGCACAGCAAAAATATATTTGAAAAATTGCCGTATATATCGTAGAGGTATCCAGCTCCTAGGGGGCCTATGATTTGCCCAGAAGCAAAAATAAGTGTTGCAAAAGAAAAAACTTTGGCAGTATTGTGTACATCAAACTCGTGAATACTTAGTACGGTTATGAGTGAGGGAACTGCCCAAGCTGAGAGGCCAAATAATACAGCTGAAAACCATAAAATTGAGGCGTTTACATCAAGTGCAAGGATTATATATGCCGCACTTAAAAAAATGAAATTGATAATAAGTGTTTTGTATGCACCTATTTTATCACTTATATAACCAAATAAAGGGCCTGAAATTAATGACATAAGCCCTAGAACTGACCAAAAAATGCCCGCTTCATGAGTACTTATATTATATTTTTCAATACTTGCGGTTACAAAAAAAGTCACATATGTCACATAGGTAATACCAAACATAAGATATAAAAATGCCACTTTATAAAACTTGGGTGTTCCTAAGAGCTCTTTGGAACTCATTTCATTGTGATGATGTGATGTTTTTGAAGTATCAAGGGATAGATTACTTTTGATATAAAAGCCAATGATAAATACTAAGAGAGCAAATAAAACCCAACTTATCTCCCATGCAGTAGTGCTCATCATTTGTTCTACTTTAGGTACGATAAAACCTGAGAATATGATAGCAAATCCAATGCCAGTTACGATAATACCGAGTGCTTTACCTTTAATATTTGAAGGAATAATGTGAGCTATGTAAATCATAATGGATACATTAGAAACTGCTGCAAAAAATCCGCTAAAGGTATAAAAAAATGAAATATACAGATAGTTTGAATACAAAGTCATCACAAACATGCTTAATGCTTGGAATAAGAGGCAGAAAAAGATTAGAGTGGGAGTGTCATATTTTTTATAAAGTTTTGAGATAAAAAATAGGGCAACAAAATAACCAATAAAATTTGATGTACCTATAAAACCAGCTTGTGTCGTCGAAAGTTGTAAAGACTCTTGTAAGCTGGGCAGTATCATTCCATAAGAAAAACGTCCCAGACCAATGGACGCGAATATTATTAGTATGGAGGATATAAGTACTTTAGTGTATTTTGACATGAAAGGATAGTACACAGATTTCTATAAAATTATCATAAATCCATTAAAAATATATCTTCATCTTTGTGATGAAACTTCACTGTTTACTTTGCTTTATAATTTTTTATTATTTAGAAGTTAATTTCTTATCATAAATAGGATATAATGGCGCAAAAAATAGGATTTTAATGAAAAGTCATTTAGAGACAAAGTTAGCACATATTCAAGACTTTGCAACAAAAAAAGACCCTTATGGGGCATCTCATTTTCCCATTTATAATACTGGTACTTTTGATTTAAAACAACAAGATGGGGACAAAATTTATGACTATACACGAAGTGATAACCCTACAAGAGAAGTATTAGAAAACCTTTTTACAGAAGTTGAAAATGGAGCAGGTTGTGTTTGTACACATACAGGAATCGCTTCAGTTGCGCTTCTTTTTGAAACAGTATTAAAAGCAAACTCACATGTTATGGTTGAAGCGGATTGTTATGGTGGTACGTTTAGACTACTGAATATCTTTAAAGAAAAATACAATGTGACTGTACATTTTGCCGACTTCCTTGACTTTGATAATTTGGAAAATATTCTATCTTCAAACCCAATTGATTTGGTATTGTGTGAATCACCAACAAACCCAGGTTTAAAAATAATAGACCTTGAAGAAGTTGCAACTTTATCCCACAAACACGAAGCACTTTTTGCAGTGGATAACTCTTTAGCTACTTTTATTTCTCAAAGACCTTTAGATTTGGGTGCAGATTTTTCTCTTTTTTCAACGACCAAATATATATCTGGACATGGGAGTGTAATAGCTGGTGCAATTGTTGCCAAAACCAAAGAACATGCCAATGAGATACACTATTATGCCAACGCACATGGTAGAAGCCAAAATCCAATGGATGTATTTTTAATCTCTCTTGGTATTCCAACTTTACAAGTTAGAATGAAAGAACATGGTAAAAATGCTTTAGTTATTGCTACTTTCCTTGAAGAACAAGAGTATATTTCAAAAGTTACATTTCCTGCACTTAAATCTCATGCTCAGTATGAACTCGCTCGTAAACAAATGGAATATATTCCAGGATTGTTCACCGCAGATTTTAAAAGTGTTGAATTGGCTGAGAAATTCATTGAAAAAGCAGAACTATTTGGTGAAAAATGTTCTTTTGGTAGTCCAGATTCACGTGCTGAGATACCTGCAAAAATTTCCCATGCAACATTTTCTACTGAAGAGTTAGCTGCAATTGGTATTACAAGTAGTACGGTCAGATTTTCCATTGGTTTGGAAAATGTTCAAGATTTACTTGAAGATATAAAACAAGCAGTAAAATAGATGAACCCAAGTATATTTTCTCACATTCCTTGTGGACAAACGCTGCCTGTAGATAACATTCATGCTGTTTCTGTCTCAATGCCAACACTTCAAGAAGTGATTGACTATGAAGAAAATACCAATGGGATCCATGAAAAGATTACCAGTGCATACCCACGGTTTTTATTACATCCTTACTTGAAACGAATGGCTGCCTTTTTACAGAAAAAATACAATATCAGTGATAAATATGAAATTGTAGTGGTAAGTTCACAAAAAGCAGTACAGCTGATCAGTGATAAATATTATATTCACAACCCTTTTGAAATAGATGAACCTTTTGGTGTTATCTTGGTGATTAAAGGTACCTGTCAATTGCAAAAAGTTTTAACCTTTATTCAGCATGTTGGATGTAATCTCTCTTCTCGTTTTGCCCAAGATTACTTATATGAGAATGGACTACTTGATGCAAAACATGAAGAAGAATTGGATGTGGGACCAAACAGTGAAGAGAAACTTATCTCCACACTGGCAAAGGCATATGAGCAACCCGCTTCAAATATCTGTTTAGCTCCTTCAGGTATGAATGCTGTTTATTCAGTACTGGAGGGATTAAAAGCCATTCAAGGTAGAAATAACAGAAATATCTTGGTTCAAATGGGTTGGTTGTATTTAGATACCATGAATATTGTTAAAAATCATTATGGTCAATCAAAACTGTTTTACGATATTAATGCTTTGGATAAGTTGGAAGAGTATCTTAAAATCGAGGGAAATAGGGTCTCTGCAATCATCACAGAACTTCCTACAAACCCTTTACTGATTACTGTTGATGTGGTTCGATTAAAACACTTGTGTGTAGAGTATAATGTACCTCTTATCATTGACTCCACTTTTGCAACACCTTATAATTTGGACTTAAAACCCTATGCGGATATTTACATTGAATCTTTGACCAAATTTGCTTGTGGTAATGCTGATGTATTAATGGGCGCACTTATTTTAAATGAAAACTCGAGACTCTCCTTTTGTAGTGCTGAATTTTTTAAACATGCAGATAAACCATATATTAAAGATATTCAAAGATTGGCATATCAAGTACAAAACTATGAAAGTAGAATGAAAAAAATAAATGCCAATACCACTGCCTTGGTTGAGTATTTAAAAACGAAAAGTTTCATTGATAGGATTTATTATACTTTAGATGATAATAATAAAGACAACTATTCTAAGCTCATGCGTTACAAAGATGCTATTGGTGGGGTGATTTCTTTAACATTTACCAAAGACTTTGCTAAAGTTTATGATACTTTAAATTTTGCAAAAGGTCCCAGTTTGGGTACAGAGTTTACTCTATTAATGCCGTATGTTTATTTGGCACATTATGATTTAATTGTATGTGAACAGGGTAGGCAATTGCTTAAGAACAACAATATACCCATAGACTTAATGAGAGTTGCTGTGGGTATTGAAGATATTAATGAAATCATTAAAGAATTTGATCGACTGGATTTTATCTAGTCTGTCAATATTAATATCTGTTTGAGTCGATAATATCCCACAGCTCTTCGCAGTCTTTTGCTAAGTAGTTCGCACCGTGTTCAATTAATTCTTCTTTGGGTCTAAACCCCCATAAAACACCGATACTTTTCATGTTGGCATTATTGGCTGTTTTCATGTCAGTAGAGGAGTCTCCCACATAAAATATCTCTTCGGGTTTTAAGTTGAATTTTTGAGCTATGTTTAAAGCTGCCTGGGCATCAGGTTTGGGAGGAACATTGTTTTTTTGACCATGAATTTCGTGAAACCCGCAATTTTTAAAAAATCTTATTCCAAATTGTTCTGTAAATTTATGTGGTTTATTGGACAATATGCCCAGTTTTAAATTGGTGTTTTTTAGTTTTTTAAGCAGTTCATATATACCTTCATAGGTTTGAGTATTTTCATAAATATTGTCTTCGTAGATTTCAATAAAACGTGTATAGACTTTTTGAATGTCATCTTCATTGGTTTGATTTGGAAGGGCATTTTTGGCCAACTTATAACTTCCCTCCCCGATAAAAAACTTAAATTTTTCTACTTCATGTGTCGCAAATCCAGCTTCATGGAGGGAGCTGTTCATGCAAGATGCAATGTTTTCCAGTGAGTTTATTAACGTTCCGTCTAAATCAAATATTACTGCTTTCATAGATACCTCTTTCATTAAAGGTTATGTTATCATAATGATATAACTTTGTCAAGGTAGATCAAGAGACTATTTTAGTCAAATGTCGTTACAATAAATGAAAATAAATAGGTGCAAGTATGATAGTTGAAGCTACAAAACACGATATATTAAACCTTAGAGTATTATGTACACAAGTTTGGTTGCATACTTATGCAAAACTTGGCGTTCGTGATGAGATATCTAAGTTTGTATTAAATACATTTACCCATGAATATTTCGAAAACATGCTTGAGAGTAATGCTTTTAAGATTTATTTGTACAAACAAGACAATCATCTTATTGCTTGTGTCATTGCTAATCTTGAGTCTTCCTATAAAAGCAGTGATAACGGATACGAAATTGATACTTTGTATGTTCAAGAACATTTTCAAGGTTTGGGATTGGGTAAGATATTACTCTATGAGATGGCTAAGAATTTTGGAGATAACTTTTGGTTATCAACTTGGGTGCATAATACTCCTGCCATTGAGTTTTATAATTACTTGGGTTTTAAAGATATTGGTGAAATTAAATTCAGATTGGATAATGAGTTACATGAAAATAGGGTACTGGCGATTAATAATTTATTAAAGGATATGTAACATGAGTGAAATACAAATAAGAGAAGTTAATATAAACGATTTAGACAGATGTTATGATATAGAAACCATAGCATATGGGGGTGATGAAGCAGCCAGTAGGGCGAAAATTCAAAAGAGAATCGAAACATTTCCTGAGGGATTTATTGTTCTTGAGCATAAAGAGACAATAGCTGGCTTTATCAACTGTGGAGCATGTAATACAGTGGAATTGTCGGATGAGGAGTTTAAAGAGCTTGTAGGCCATGATAGCGCTGGTAAACATGTAGTAATCTTATCTGTTGTTGTTCATCCTGATTTTCAAGGTAAAGGGTATGCTAAATCGTTAATGGATGCATTTATTTTAAAAGTGAGAGAATTAGATAAAGAAGATATCTTTTTAATCTGCCAAACTTCTTTAATAAAGATGTATGAAAAATCGGGATTTAAATATATCGGTGAATCACAATCAGATCATGGCGGTTTAAAGTGGCATGAAATGGTTTTAGCCTTATAGTTGATAATAAAGTCTACACTTGTAGAGTTTATTAATAGGTACTCTACACACATTCTTCACTCAAAAACTTATACAATCAAAAATCAATTGATACAAATTGTAGGAGATATTAACAGTGATTTTAAACAAAAATATTTTACTTTCTTGTATGTTATTTTCTGGCATTGCATTAAATGCGGGAGAATATAATAATATGACAACAGATGAACTCATGAGTTTGAGGGGTATTGTTCCTGTAGAAGACTTAGGTCTTTACGGCTCTGAGCTAACACAAAGAGTGAAAACAATGGACGATAATGATTTACGAAAATACGGAATATTAAACCTTATAAAAGATGAAAAGAATTTTTCTGATGCCCAATGTACTTGTACTTTGGAGAGTCAAAAACTTCATGTAGCTGTGACAAAATAGTCAATGATGAACAGAAGAAAATTCATTCAATTTGGGGTAGTGAGCTCTGCACTCACTCTTGCTAACGCTCAACAATCAAATAACTCACCTACTTATAACTCCTTTACAACAAAATTGATTATTCCTAAAATCCTAGAGCCAGACAGCCTTGCGAATGGACTTAAACACTATACTTTAACAGTACAAGAGGGTAAAAAAAGATTTTTCAAGAACAGAGAAACTTTCACTTATGGTATTAATGGTAATTATTTAGGACCTACATTGAGAGTGAAGAATAAAGAAACGCTTAAGATGCTCGTTAACAATCAATTAAAAGAAGAAACAGTTATTCACTGGCATGGGTTGAAAATTCCAGGTATTCATGATGGAGGGCCAAGTAGGGCGATTTTACCCAAGCAATCGTGGAATACGTCTTTATCCGTCAATCAAAGAGCAAGTATGTGTTGGTATCATCCTCACTCACATAAAACTACAGGACGGCAAGTTTATATGGGCTTAGCAGGATTGATATTGATTGATGATGAAGAGAGTTTATCCTTGAACTTACCCAATAATTACGGGCTTGATGATATTCCTTTGGTTTTACAAGACAGACGTTTTGATTCAGAAGGTCAATTTGTATATAAACAATCCATGCATGATACTATGATGGGAGTAACGGGAGATATTCAGCTGATTAATGGTGTTATTGACCCTTTACTTAATGTTGATGCTAAAGTGGTTCGTTTACGTATTTTAAATGGTGCCAATGCAAGAATTTATTCCTTGGCTTTTAATAATGAACTGACCTTTTATCAAATTGCTGGAGATTCCAGTTTGCTTCCTAACAGTGTTGCCCTAAAAAGTTTAATATTGAGTCCAGGTGAGAGAGCTGAAATTCTAGTAGATTTGTCCAATATGCAAGGGCAGGAATTATATTTGGGTGATAAGTTAAACAACAAGGCACTCCTGAAGATAAAAGTGAATGACAAAGTTAGAAACATGGGAATCATTCCTGAGCAACTCACTACTGTAAATGAATACAACAATGCACTACCTTTGAATAAAAGGGAGTTTACTATAAATATGAATATGATGTTTTTAGGTATTAACAACAAAAAGATGAATTTAAATCGTATTGATGAAGAAGTTTCTCTGGGTGTAACAGAACTCTGGAGAATCAAAAATCCTCAAAGACACGCACATCCCTTTCATATTCATGGGTGTAGTTTTAAAATACTTACGCGTAATGGTAAAGCACCTTATTCAAACGAACTGGGTCTTAAAGATACGGTACTTCTGTATTCCAACGAAGTGGTAGAAATATTGGTTAAGTTTGAGCATAAAGCAAGTAAAAAGTACCCCTATATGTATCATTGTCATATTTTAGAACATGAGGATGCGGGTATGATGGGGCAGTTTACTGTTGTGTAGCAGTTTATGTGTTCTACACATTAATTGGATAGATTGATACAAAGGAGTTATAGATGATTGAATTTATAAGTACTAAGATATTTTCCTCCCATGGTATTGAGCTTTTTATATTTTGGGCCATTATTATCATGATATTCTTTTTTGTATTTTCAAAACTTGAAAATATAGAAGATGAACCTATAGTTATTTTAAAAGAACAAGATGAGAATAAAATAACGTATACTATTATTAATTTGGATGACAGTGATTCACTTAGAAGAGAATGGGTATATGGCAGTAGAGTGCTACTTTATGCACACCTGTTTTTATATTTTTTGAGACTGAAATCTTTTAAATAGGATTAGTACTATTGTGAGTTTTGATATATTTCTTAAGTAGTAAAGCCCACTTAAGAAATATTTATTTTAGTATTCTCTTCTTGGTTTTGGTTCTCTGGGTCTGGCTTCGTTTACTTTTAAACTTCTACCTTCTACTTCTTTCCCATCCAATGTTTCAATGGCAGATTTTCCAGAATCAGCATTATCCATTTCCACAAAAGCAAAACCTTTTGATCTTCCTGTTTCTCTGTCATTAATTATTTTACAAGAAATAACTTGCCCAAACTCAGCGAAAACACCTTCAAGATCAGCATCATTCATTCTGTACGATAAATTACCAACGTAAATATTCATTTAATTTCCTTTTAGGTCAATAGACCTCTTCCCTTTTTTATTTCTAACAGATTATGACCCAAAATTTGGCAAAATCAATCAAAAGTCAAATAGTATAACTGAAAATTTATAAAGTTTACGAGGGTTTTTAGGTAGTTTGAGCAGGATGTAAACGTTTTAATTTACATCCTTTTAAATTGTGATTATATTGTTTCTTTATTGAAGTTTTTTTCAATAGCAGCTCTGATTCGAGTACACGTTTCATTGATGCCTAATACAGCTATGATATCATATACCG
>ENA-ORXI01001801-ORXI01001801.1-sediment-metagenome-genome-assembly--contig:-NODE-1801-length-16310-cov-3.796218_pt1 | contig 16310 bp, 13 predicted proteins | sample MGYA00237861_ERZ511468 | MGnify/ENA primary metagenome ERZ511468 (study PRJEB26299, sample SAMN06266213) | sediment metagenome | isolation source: Hudson Canyon methane seep mesocosm | place... | reverse complement strand
TAGCACAATTTTATACGGCATGGGGAGTGAGAAAAGCACATGAATAAATCATTACATATAGCACATTGGTTATTAGTTGCAGTTGCGGTTGTGAGTTTGTTGGCAGCAGGTCAAGCAGGATTGTCTTTGCTGAATACGAATAAAATTAATACCTTTATTAGTAACCCAAGTGAATCAGAGCAAGTGCCTGAACATTTAAATGCTCAGTTTGCACAAGCATTCTCTGAGGCAGAGCAAGGACAGCCTGTACAAGCCTTAGAGCGATTAACAACTGTACTTGCAACCAGTGATCGTGATCTTGAATCAGCTGCATTTTATAATCGAGGCAATATTCATTTGCGTGATGCACAAGCATTACCTGCAAGTGATACAGGCCGTATTGCTTTAGTTGGCTTAGCAAAACAAGATTATCGTAGTGCATTATTGTTAGATTCTGAATTATGGGATGCTCGTTTTAATTTAGAACTTGCTTTGTTGATGGTACCTGAAGAACCTTCTCAAAATAAGGTTTATACCAAAAGAAAAGGTTCGGAAAGTGTGGTTGTTAAAGCCGTTGGTTTCCGAGTGGATCTACCATGAAACTTTCATATCAATCACGTATAGCCGCCTCAGCATTTTTGATGCTGTTAGTGATTATGTTGATTATGTCTGCTTTGTGGTTTCCACGTACAGATCGTACTGTAAAGGTAATGGATTTATTGTTTGTTATCGACATTACTCAAAGTATGGATGTGACCGATGTGGAAATTAATGGTGAACCAGCAACTCGCTTGGAATGGGCAAAAGAGTACACCAAACGGACGTTACAATCGTTACCATGTGGTTCTCATGTAGGTCTTGCTGCATTCAGTGAGTCTCGTAGTCTCATTTTAATAAACCCTGTTGAAATCTGTTCAAGCTACAATGATTTGACTCAAATGCTTTCAAAGCTTGATGGTTCGATTGCTTGGGCACTTTCAAGTGAATTATCTAAAGCGGTATTTGGTGCAATCGATCAAGCGAAATTGATGGATCCTATTCCAGATGTTGTATTTCTAACGGATGGACATGAAGCACCACCTTTGCATGCAACGTTATTCCCTAAATACAAAAAGAAACTGGATAAGGTTTCAGGTGTATTTGTAGGGGTGGGTGGAGATACTCTCTTGCCTATTCCGAAACATAACTTTGATGGTACTGCTGATGGTTTCTGGAAGCAAAATGAAGTGTTACATGAAGATGTCTATGCTTCACTTCGAAATGAATCTCAAGAAGTTCGTGATGCAAAACCCAAAAATGAGCATTTATCGTCACAAAAAAAATCGCATTTAGAAAACTTAGCAAGCATGCTTAATTTTGATTATATTGCTTCGCCAACGAAAGCTAAAACTGTGATTAATGCTTTGCAAGATAAAGTTAAAACACGTGACCAAGTTGTTAACTATGATTGGGCGCCTTGGTTTGCTGCAATTGCTTTATTTATATTGGTATTACTGTATTTGCCATTTAGACTTATTCGTGATTGAGAAGGTATAAAACTAATATCCCCGTGAAAACGGGGATATAACGTTGGCTGATACCTTGAACTCTTTATCTTCGCTTTCGATTAGATAAGTGACCGCGATGGCCTCCACGCCCCTGAGATTGACCTCGACGTTGGGGTTTAGGATCTGCCTCAAAATTACCATACTCCTCATCATCCGATGAGTCTGTTTCTGCCTTCTTACTGGGGGAAAAGCCTGGAATGATATCACCTTCAAACTGTCGGCCAATAAACCGTTCAATAGACTGTAACTGCTTAGATTCATCCTCACTAAACAATGAAACAGCTAAACCAACTGTGCCAGCCCGACCGGTACGCCCAATGCGATGCACATAGTCTTCTGCTACATAGGGGAGATCAAAATTAACCACGCAAGGCAGTTGATTTACATCAATGCCCCGAGCTGCAATATCAGTAGCGACCAATACCACTATATTCCCGTTTTTAAAACCCTCTAAGGCGCGTGTGCGTGCATGTTGGGTTCTATTCGCATGGATTGAGTCAGCATTAATACCGGCATTTTTCAGCTGTAATACCAAACTATCCGCACCTTTCTTAGTGCGACTAAAAACTAAAACCTGACGCCATTTATTCTTTTTAATCAAGTGAATCAATAGTTCACTTTTACGCTCTTTGTCTACAGGATGTAATACCTGCTTAACCGTATCAACAGGGTTGCTTGCACCGGCTAGTTCAATCAAAAGTGGATTATTTAACATACCTTTAGCAAGCGACTTTATCTCTGCAGAAAACGTCGCTGAAAACATTAAGCTTTGGCGCTGGGCGGGTAGCAACATTTGGATACGATGGATATCATCGATAAATCCCAAATCCAACATACGATCAGCTTCATCCAAAACCAATATTTCAAGCTGATCAAAGTTAATCGCCTGTTGATTATAAAGATCAATCAAACGACCTGGGGTCGCAACAAGCACATCTAATCCACTTTGCAGCTGAGCTATTTGCGGTTCAATTCTTACACCACCGAACACGGCCGCAGAGCAAATATTCATATGACGACTGTAGTTTTGAACGCTATCGGCAACCTGAGCAGCAAGCTCACGGGTCGGCGTAATGACTAAGGCTCGCACATGGTTAGCCTGTGGACTAGGGCCATCAGAGAGTAGCTGTACCATAGGCAGCGTAAAGCCAGCCGTTTTTCCCGTGCCAGTGTGTGCCACCGCCATAACATCACGTTGACTAAGCACCGCTGGAATAGCTTCAGTCTGTATCTGTGATGGGGTTGTATAACCTTGTTCTGCAACGGTCTTCAACAGCTCGTCACACAAGCCTAATGAGCCAAATGACATAGGTAAATATTCCTTGGATTGATTAACGTTTTCTATATTTTACTCCGGCGCTTCAATATGGATTAAATGTAAACCTTTGGCTTTCGCTTTAGGACTTAGTTTATTTTCCTGATGTTGCTGCAGATAGAGTGCGATTTCATCTAGGGTGATGCGGTTTCTGGCTAATTCAAGCAAAGCGCCCATTAAATAACGAATCATGTGTTTTAGAAAACCATCACCAATGATTTTAAGGTAATACATATTGTTAGCCAGTGGTGAAAAACTGGTCTGATGAATATCGCAGTAAAAAATCTCTCTAACGCTTGTGCTAATACTTTTATCTCGGCTACTAAAGTTATAAAAATCATGTCTGCCAATAAATAGCTGGCAGGCGGCCCGTAGTAATGCGAGCTTGTCTGGATCAATGTTTTCGATCGGCAGATGTAGAGCAATATCAGAGGTGGCTACATTATCAATCGGCGAGGCGGTAAAGTAATAGTGGTATTCCTTGCTAATACTACTTCTATTGGGTTGATAATCTTTTGTTGATGGCAGGCATTTTAGGATACGAATATCAACTGGCAACAAAGAATTGAGCCCTAATAATAGGTTCTTGGGAGTAATCTTGTTGGCTATGGTTATTTTTGCTCTTTGGCCCTGAGCATGAACGCCAGCATCAGTCCGACTGGCGGCTGAAATAGTACAGGGCTGATAGTTGGTTATTTTTTTCAAGGCATTTTGAATCGTACCTTCTACTGTTGGCTTTTCTTCATATAAGGTATCCGTAGATTGTGCTTGCCAGCCAAAGTAATGAGTGCCTTTATAGGAGAGGGTAACGTGATAGTAGTACATTTTGACGGTTAATCCTGTTAGTGACCTTACCTACGAGGAAGGGGGCTATTACAAACCAGCTTTAATCATTTCTCTAATTTTATAAGCCTTAACAAAATGATCCAATTCATGAGTTTGAATCCACCAAGTTGCAGCTTCCATAAGTAACTCAGGATTATCATTTTTATTTGCAAAGAAAGCATAAAATGAAAGTCCAACATTATCACCTTTGCTTTCAATTTTTTTATTGCAAACATTGATGATTTTAACTCTTAACTTTTCTCTCATTATTTACTCATAATATTAAATATCTGCCTTATTAGAAAGGCAGATAACTTGTTATTAACGGGAATAGGTTTTCCCTGTAATTCGGATGAAACTGTTAAACAGGGAATAACTGAATCCATTCATATTTTGAAAGTTGATAATGTCATAATCAATTTTAATTTTCAATTAACAGTATTTTTATCAACGCAGCGTGTTTTCCTTACAGCTAATTAAGCTGAACTTACGAGAATCTGTTTAGTATTGAGCCTAAATTGTTTATAGTGAAAGGCCCATGCTGACTATTTCAATTACAGAACAACGATGCACTCTCTTTGAAGGTGATGACTTAAAGTTTGAGGCTGATATCTCAACGGCGCTTAATGGCGCGGGTGAACAGAAAAACAGTGGCTGTACACCGCGTGGTTTACACACTATTCGTGCTTGTATCGGTGCTGACCAAGCAGAAAATACGGTTTTTGTTGGTCGTCGGCCTACGGGGGAAATCTATACGCCTGAACTGGGTGAACAGTTTCCTAAGCGAGATTGGATCTTAACGCGAATTTTATGGCTTAGTGGCCTTGAATTGGGCCGGAATAGATTAGCAAATGTTGATACAATGCAACGCTATATTTACATCCATGCTTGTCCTGATAGTTTGCCTATGGGCAAGCCGTTATCACATGGTTGTATTCGCATGCATAATAAGGATTTATTGGCTTTGTTTGAACTGGCTTCGCCAGGAATGAAGGTCATGATTCATGAATAAGGTAATGACTGATGACATTAGGCCCAATAATGGTCGACTTGGTTGGTTTAGAACTAAGTGAAGTAGAAAAAGACGTATTGAAACATCCACTGGTCGGTGGTGTTATCTTATTTAGCCGTAATTATGAATCTCCTGAACAAGTTGCAGCGTTAACACATAGCATCCGCGCTTTACGTGATCCTCATCTATTGATTTCAGTCGATCATGAAGGCGGGCGAGTACAACGTTTTAGAAAAGGTTTTACTCGTTTGCCGCCCATTGGTTCACTTGGCAAGCATTATATGCAACACCCAAAACAAACCTTAGAACGTGCGGAACAAACAGGTTGGTTAATGGCGGCAGAGTTACGTGCTGTTGGCGTTGATTTTAGTTTCGCCCCTGTTTTAGATCTTGATTATAGTGTTAGTGAAATAATAGGTGATCGTTCTTTTCATCGTGATCCTCAAGCTGTAGCTTCAATGGCACATGCTTATATTCAAGGGATGAAACGTGCGTGGATGCCTGCTGTAGGAAAGCATTTTCCTGGACACGGCGCTGTTGAAGTTGATTCACATTTAGGACTACCTGTAGATAAACGTCATTTTGAAGATATGTGGCAAGCTGATATGTTGCCATTCCGACAGTTATGCAAGTCTGAACTTGCGGGGATTATGCCGGCTCATATCGTTTATGAGCAAAGTGATGATCTTCCTGCCGGTTTTTCACCTTATTGGATAAAAGAAGTCTTACGTGACCAGCTTGGTTTCCAAGGTGCGGTATTAAGTGATGATTTAAGCATGGAAGGTGCTGCGATTATTGGTGATCCATTAGCGCGTGCTGAAGCGGCATTAGAAGCAGGTTGTGACATGGTCTTAGTGTGCAATAAACCTGAAAGTGCGATACAAGTCATTGATGGTTTAAAAATGCAGGCTGATCCGCTAAGACATATGCGCTTAGTTCGCTTGCATGGTCGCCATGCATTTGATCGTGATGAATTGTTTGCAAGTCAAGAATGGAAAAATGCAGCAAGAACAGTGTTAAGTTACGCACCTGACCCAGAATTGGAGTTAAATCTAACATGAAATTTATTCTAAATACTGTCCTATTAGCCGTGAGTTTGATGGTTTATCTGCCCGTTATTCATGCAGGTAGTGTTGAACCGATAAAGGTGATCGTTGAAGAGGTTCCTCAGTCATTAAGTAATCCTCGTGAGACGATGAAGACTTTTGTTAATGCCATGGAGGCAGTTAATGCGGACGATAAAAAACAGATAACGGATGCTATTTCGACTTTAGATCTAAGGGATATAAATGAGTTGATCCGTACGAGCAAAGGCAAAGAGTTCGCTCATACTTTATCTTCCGTTATCGAGCGTAGCAAAAAAGTAGTATTTAGCTCTATTGCAACGAATCCAAAAGATGGTCGCTATGTATTTGGACGCTACTCTCAAGGGCAAGTAGAGATTATTTTACAAAGCGATGGCCGCTGGTTATTTAGTCGTCAAACGATTAGTGCCTTGCCCGCTATTTTAGAAGGCTTGCTATCTGAACCGGCTAAGCAGGGAACAAAAGATCCTCAAGTCTCATTACCATTTTATATAAAAGTACGCTCTTTATTGCCTGAAGTACTAAAGCAGGAATTTTTACTCGAATACTGGCAATGGATTGGTATTCTTATTTTTATTATTATTGGTTCAATAGCCGATAAATTACTTGCATGGTTTTTAGCGAGAAATGTAGCGAGATGGCAACGTAAACATACTGACTATAAAAATCTCGACAATACTGTTTTAAGACCATTAGGTTTGATGGCAATGGCTATTATCTGGTGGTTTGGATTAGGGCTTCTGGGGCTACCAGACACTGCACTAATCATATTGTCAGTGGCGGTGAAGGTCTTGGTTAGCCTTTCTGCTATTTGGAGTGCTTTCCGTTTAGTCGATGTATTTAATGCCTTATTAATGAAAAAGGCACAGGCAACAGACAACAAGTTTGATGACTTGCTTGTGCCAATGATCACCAAGAGTTTGAAAGTATTTATTATTGTCATTGGCATTATATTTTCAGCAGACAATTTAAATGTTGATGTGACCAGCCTTTTAGCCGGTCTTGGTTTGGGTGGTTTGGCTTTTGCTTTAGCCGCTAAAGATCTATTGGGTAACTTTTTTGGCTCTTTAACCGTCTTACTTGATCGACCATTTCATATTGGTGATTGGGTCATTATTGGTGATGTGGAAGGCTCGGTTGAGCAAGTTGGCTTTAGAAGTACACGGATAAGAACATTTTATAACTCACTGATTACCTTGCCTAACGCATTACTAACAACAACTAAAATAGATAATATGGGCGCACGACGTTACCGTCGAATGAAAACGATGTTGGGCTTAACCTATGACACTCCACCCGAAAAGATTGATGCGTTTTGTGAAGGTATTAGATCGTTAATTCAACTTCATCCTTATATGCGTAAAGATTATTACCAAGTGTATTTTAATCAATACAGTGCCGCTTCTTTGGATATTTTAGTTTATGTGTTTTGGGAAACACCCGATTGGAATACGGAACTACGCGAACGTCATCGCTTTTTACTAGATGTATTGCGTTTAGCAAAACAATTAGATGTCGAGTTTGCTTATCCAACCCAGACTTTATACCTAAAACAAGATGCCGAGCCTGTACTTAATAGTGGGCAAGCATTCCAAGCAACTATGACTGAGTCTGATGCCTTTGCAATGGGGCGAAAAGAAGCGACAGCGATTGTTGATGGAACATTAGGCCAAGGTGTTAAGCCTGAACCTGTTCGATTCCCGTAATTTACACCAGTGAGTTTTTAAGTATTTATGTCTGAGCAGTTTGTCCATTTACACCTTCATACAGATTATTCTTTAGTTGATGGTTTAGTACGCATAAAACCATTAATAAAAGCAGTGGCTGACGCTGGAATGCCAGCGATTGCTGTCACCGATCAACATAATCTATTTGCAGCAGTAAAGGTCTATAAAACAGCACAGCAATCGGGTGTTAAACCAATAATTGCTGCTGATTTACGATTGCGTGATCCGGATGACTCAAAGAAAAGTAGTCGTTTTGTGGTGCTGTGCCAAAACACAGAAGGCTATTTGAATTTATCTCGATTGTTATCTCGCGCTTATATGGAAGGCCAACACCTTGGTGTGCCCATGCTTGATCTTGATTGGTTGGATGGGCAGACAGATGGTTTGATTTGTTTGGCAGGTGGTCGAGAAGGAATTTTAGGTAAAGCATTACTTAATAAGCTAACAGAAGACGTTGAGAAAATTACTCAGCACTGGAAAGCGCTATTTCCTGACAGATTGTATTTAGAGTTAATTCGTACTGGACGGGAGGATGAAGAACGGTATATTAATGCCGCCTTAGATCTTGCGGATAGTCATGACTTACCCGTTGTTGCAACCAATGATGTACGGTTTTTACAACCAGATCAATTTGAAGCTCATGAAGCAAAAGTATGTGTTGGTGAAGGTCGCTTACTGGATGACCCAAGGCGTGCACGTAACTATTCTGAACAACAATATTTAAAAACACCGGCTGAAATGAGTGCCTTGTTTAGCGACATTCCTGAAGCAATTGAAAACACAGTTGAAATTGCTAAGCGATGTAATGCACAGCTCACTTTAGGTGAACATTATTTACCTGATTTTCCAGTCCCTGAAGGTATGACCATTGCTGAGTTCTTCAGCCAAGAATCGTATGAAGGCTTGGAAGAACGTTTACCGGTATTATTTCCAGATGCAAGCGACTTGGAGAAGAACCGTAAAGAATATGAAGAGCGCCTACAAGTTGAGTTAGATGTTATCAATGAAATGGGGTTCCCCGGTTACTTTTTGATCGTTGCCGACTTTATTAAATGGTCAAAAAATAACGAAGTTCCGGTAGGGCCTGGGCGGGGATCTGGTGCGGGGTCTTTGGTAGCCTATGCTTTAAAAATCACGGATATTGACCCTTTAGAATATGACTTGTTATTTGAACGGTTCCTTAATCCAGAACGGGTTTCATTACCCGATTTTGATATTGATTTTTGTATGGAAGGGCGTGATCGGGTTATTGAATATGTATCACAACATTATGGCCGTGATCATGTTTCTCAGATTATTACCTTTGGTACCATGGCGGCAAAAGCGGTAATTCGTGATGTGGGGCGTGTATTAGGTTTTCCTTTTGGTCTTGTTGATGGCCTCGCCAAACTTGTTCCTTTTGAAATAAAGATGACGCTAACTAAGGCGTTAGAGCAAGAGCCTTTATTGCAGGAGCGTTACGATAAAGAAGAAGATGTTAAGACCTTAATTGATCTTGCCTTACAATTAGAAGGCTTGACTCGTAATGTAGGTAAACATGCCGGTGGTGTTGTTATAGCACCTAAAACATTGACCGAATATACGCCCATTTATTGTGAACAAAATGGAGCAAGTTTAGTTGCCCAATACGATAAAGATGACGTTGAAGATGTGGGCTTGGTTAAGTTTGATTTCTTGGGCCTTAAAACATTAACCGTTATAGATTGGGCGGTTAAAAATGTTAAGGCCATGCTACCAGCCGATGAAGCCGCTAAAATTGATATTACTCAACTACCACTTGATGATAAACCAAGTTATGACTTACTAAAAAGAGCAGAAACAACCGCGGTATTCCAGCTCGAATCTCGTGGTATGAAAGAGTTGATTAAACGTCTTCAACCAGATACTTTTGAAGATATTGTCGCTCTGGTAGCCCTGTTCCGACCTGGACCATTGCAGTCGGGTATGGTTGATGACTTTGTTAATCGAAAGCATGGTCGTGCAAAAGTTGATTATCCTCATCCCGATCTTGAACCCGTTTTAAAACCAACTTACGGCGTTATTGTTTATCAAGAACAAGTAATGCAAATTGCTCAAGTACTCGCTGGTTATAGCTTGGGTGGTGCAGACATGCTTCGTCGAGCGATGGGTAAGAAAAAGCCAGAAGAAATGGCAAAGCAACGTGAGTTGTTTTTAGAAGGGGCCAAGAACCGTGATATTGATGAAAAGACAGCGGGACCGATCTTTGATTTGATGGAAAAATTTGCTGAGTATGGTTTCAATAAATCTCACTCGGCAGCGTATGCTTTGGTTGCTTATCAAACGGCATGGTTAAAAGCACATTATCCAGCTGCATTTATGGCGGCTGTACTTTCTGCAGATATGGATAATACCGACAAGGTTGTTGGTTTAATAGATGATTGTCGTGATTTAGGTTTAGCTGTACTTCCTCCTGATGTTAATAGCAGTAAAATTCAGTTTACCGTTGCCGATGAAAAATCAATTCGTTATGGCTTGGGCGCAATAAAAGGAGTGGGTGAAGCAGCATTAACAGGGATTGTGTCTGAACGTGAACAAGGCAAAGCCTTTTCAAGTTTGTATGATTTTTGCCAGCGTGTCGATATGAAAAAGGTTAACCGTCGAGTGATGGCCTCCTTAGTAAAATCAGGTGCGATGGATTCTTTAGGCGGCCACCGAGCCAGCTTAGAAGCTAGTTTGAGTAAAGCATTGCATATTGCAGACCAGCACCGACAAAATAGTGATAGTGGTCAGAATGATATGTTTGGCTTGATGACAGTGAATAAAGATGATCATGTTGAAGAGCCTTTGATTCAAGCTGAAACATGGTCAGAAGAGCACTTGTTAATTGCTGAAAAAGAAACATTAGGTCTTTATCTCAGTGGTCATCCGATTGATCGTTATGCTGATGAATTAGCTAAATTTATTCCTAAAAAAATTAGTGAGTTAGATGCGCCTGAGGCAAAAGGCTATCAACGTAATGAAATTCCTGTCATTACAGCAGGCTTAATCGTCGCTCTCCGTACAATGAAGAGTAAGAATGGTGGCAGGATGGCATTTATTACGCTTGATGACCAAACTGCTCGACTTGAAGTACGTATTTTTGCAGAAGCATTTGAGCAATATCAAACACTATTACAGCCAGATAAACTGGTCGTTATTCAAGGGAAAATAGGCCAAGATAACTTTACTGGTGGATTAGCTGCCACTGCTGATACGGTTTATGATATGGCTAGAGCACGTGAAATGTGTGGAAAGGCATTAGTCATTAGTATTGTAAGTAATGAGGGTCAACAGCAAGATTGGGTTGAACCTCTACAGCAGGTTCTCACGCCTTGGAAAGATGGGTTGACACCATTAGAAATTGATTATAAAAATAGTAATGCAAGAACCCTTATCCGTTTGGGCCAAGATTGGAGTATATCGCCGACAGATAATTTGTTAGCGGATTTAGTTGCCTTACCAATGGTCGATGCTGTTAATATGAAATACAACAATTAGTATTTTAAGGACTTGATATGCTAAGTGGAGATGAGAAACACGCTATAGATTCCAATGGTGATATTTTTTCTGAAGATATAACGGCTGCCAAGGAAACAGTAGCGTTGGTAGCTGCAGTACAACAAGGTAAGCTATCCGGTCAAGAACTAGCAAAACATTTTGATTTACCTTATGTTTCTTTGAAAGAACATTCATTTTCAGAGCAGGCATTAAATGCTATCCCAGCTGAATTTGCTCGTGAACATAATGTTATCCCGCTTGATATTAATCATTCTCGACTTTCTGTTGCAATGGCAAGTCCTCAAAAGCAAGATGTATATCAATTACTAGGCTTTATTACGGGCTTAAGTATTGATATTTCAGTCTCTAGCCTCCAAGATGTTGCGTGGGCAATTCAGAAGTATTACGGTGTTCAAGATGATGAATTGGCACTGGAGTCGATAGACTCTCCTCAGGATGTGAATGCAGCAGAACATGAGTTAGAACGGTTAGGGCGAGAGCAGCCAATAGTCCGTTTGGTGAATAATATTATTCGTGATGCAATTGATCGCAAAGCATCAGATATTCACCTAAGACCACGTGAAAAAAATGTAGAATTAATTTATCGACTTGATGGTACTTTAACAACGATTCGTTTTATTAGTAAGTCACTATTACCTGCAGTAGTTAGTCGTATTAAGATTGTGGGCGGGATGAATATTGCTGAACGGCGAGTACCTCAAGATGGTCGGAGTTGTGTGAGAACGCAAAGTTCTACTGTTGATTTACGAATATCTATTATGCCCACAGTGGAAGGTGAAAGTGTTGTTATTCGCTTATTAAATGCGAAGGTTGGCTTGAAGTCTGTATCTGATCTTGGTTTTAATCAACATGATGAAGATATTTTTAGAGACTTACTTCATAAAAGTAATGGTATTTTTTTAGTGACAGGGCCTACAGGTTCGGGAAAATCAACAACACTTTATGCAGCATTAGATGAGGTTAGAAAGCAAAACGTTAATATCATTACCGTTGAAGACCCCGTCGAATACCATATGGATGGAATAGAGCAAATACAAATTAACCATGCCACTGGATATACCTTTTCCCGAGCACTGCGAAATATTCTTCGTCATGATCCGGATGTTATATTAGTAGGTGAAATTCGAGATGAAGAAACGGGAAAAATTGCGGTTGAAAGTGCATTAACCGGACATTTAGTTTTGAGTACATTACACACCAACAATGCAAGTGGTGCAGTTACACGCTTATTAGAGATGGGAATAGAATCGTATTTATTAAATGGCAGTTTATTGGGCGTGCTGGCTCAGAGACTAGTGAAGAAGAACTGCTTACATTGCTTGAAAGTAGAAATAGTAGAACCTTTGGCTAGAAGAGCTTTGAATGTGGCAGATGACGAATTGTTTTACCGCGGTTCAGGTTGCGAACACTGTAACCAAACAGGGGTAAGTGGCCGTGTTGCAGTCTATGAGTTGTTACGTATAGATAATAAAATAAAAGATATTATTCGACCTGAAGTTACCACAACTGAAATTTACCAACATGCATTGCAAGCAGGAATGATCCCCTTAACAGAAAATGCATTACAACGAGCACGTACAAAAGAGATTTCATTAGCTGAAGTTTATCGTATAAGATTAGATTAGAGTTTGGGAACACGATTGTTATGAAAATAAGAGGACTTTATGTATGGAAGTAACTCCTTACCTAAAATTAATGGCAGAGAAAAAAGCATCTGATTTGTTTTTTTGTACAGGAACAGCGCCGCACCTTAAGATAGAAGGTAATATTAGACCTGTTGGCACTGAAAAATTAGCCCCAGGTGACGTTGAAAAAATGGCTAATATCATGATGAGTGAGGAGCAGAGAACAGAGTTTGAAGATACATTTGAATGTAACTTTGCAATACCACTACATAATGTAGGACGTTTCAGGGTCAATATCTTTCGTCAGCGAGGCGAAGTCTCTGTTGTTATCCGCTATATTCAGAGTGATATTCCACGTATTGAAGCAATGAACTTGCCTAAATCATTAGAAAATATAATCATGGAAAAACGTGGTTTAGTTCTTGTGGTAGGTGCAACGGGTTCGGGTAAGTCAACCTCATTAGCGGCTATGATTGGGCACCGAAACCGGAACTCTGCATCACATATTTTAACAATCGAAGATCCCCTTGAATTTATTCATAATCATGATAAGTCCATTGTGCAACAGCGTGAAGTCGGTATTGATACCTTTTCTTATGAAAATGCATTAAAAAATGCATTACGTGAAGCTCCAGATGTCATTCTTATTGGTGAAATTCGTGATATGGATACCATGAAACACGCGATTAATTACGCTGAAACAGGACATTTATGTTTGGCGACATTACATGCAAATAATGCCAACCAAGCCTTGGATCGTATCTTAAACTTCTTCCCTGAAGTGTATCATCGCCAATTACTAACTGACCTATCTCTCAATCTACGCTCTATCGTTTCTCAACGTTTATTACGTGGGGTTGATGGTAAGCGCGTACCTGCTGTGGAAGTGATGCTTAATTCTCCATACATTGCAGAATTAATTACACAAGGTGATATTGGTGGAATTAAAGATGCAATGAAGGAAAGCACTGAAGAGGGAACGGTCACATTTGATCAGGCCCTGCTGGCTCTGTACCGGAAAAATCTAATTACTTTAGATGAGGCCATACAAAATGCGGATTCTAAAAATGATTTGAACCTTGCTGTTCGTATGGGTGGTGATTCTGATGGAAATGATGAAGATGACTCCGAATTAATTTTGGGGTGATACGGTTTTAAGTTAGTACTATTAAAGTTACAAATTGAATAGTCATGGGTATAATTGACGAAATACGAATTTTAAGGTGAGCAATCAATGCAATTTAATTTCCTAGACTATGAACAACCTATTGCTGAATTAGAAGCAAAAATTGATGAATTGCGTCATATGAGTAATGACAGTGATTTGAATATCACTGAGGAAGTTCAGAAGTTGCAAGATAAAAGTGTCTCACTGACAGAGTCTATTTTTTCTTCCTTAACGCCTTGGCAAACAACGCAAATGGCTCGCCATCCACAACGACCTTATACTTTGGACTATATCCATCGTATCATCACTGATTTTGAAGAGTTGCATGGTGATCGTGCTTATGCCGATGATGCGGCATTAGTCACTGGCATGGGGCGATTAAATGGACGCCCTGTTATGGTTATAGGTCACCAAAAAGGGCGAGATACTAAAGAAAAAGTAGCCCGTAATTTTGGTATGCCGCGTCCAGAAGGCTATCGCAAAGCATTGCGTGTAATGAAAATGGCTGAACGTTTTGGGTTACCTGTTGTTACCTTTATTGATACGCCAGGTGCTTATCCTGGTATCGGTGCAGAGGAACGTGGTCAGAGTGAAGCTATTGCACGTAATTTATTTGAAATGTCACAACTTAAAACACCTATTATCAGCACTGTGATTGGTGAAGGTGGTTCTGGTGGGGCATTAGCCGTTGGTGTCGCTGATCACTTGATGATATTGCAATACAGTATTTATTCTGTGATTTCTCCAGAAGGTTGTGCTTCTATTTTATGGAAAAGTGCTGATAAAGCACCTGAAGCGGCAACAACATTGGGTGTTACATCGGAACGTTTAGAAGGTTTAGGCTTGGTAGATCAAGTTATTACCGAACCTCTTGGTGGTGCACACCGTGATATGGACGATATGGCGGAACGAGTTAAAGACGCAATAGAATTGAAATTAACAGAATTAGAATCTCTTTCAATTGAAGATTTAGTCGCACAACGCCAACAACGCATGCTGAGTTATGGTGAGTTTGAGGATTAATTAATCCTAACGGAAGCATGCTAAATCAAGAACAGATTGTTAGTGACATTATTGAAGCTGCATCTGGCAAAAATATCTGGGTAGCATACAGTGGCGGTGTAGACTCTCATGTCTTATTGCACCTTTTGGCAACTGCTAAGATTAAAAGTTACGCTTCTATCTATGCTATTCATATCGACCATGGCTTAAACTCGCAGTCTCATCAATGGACCCAACATTGCTCAACGGTTGCAGCCGAATTATCTGTTGAATTTATATCGGTAAAGGTCTCAGTAGAAAATATTGAAAGTTTAGGTATGGAAGCCGCGGCACGAACAGCACGTTATCAGGCGCTAGAAGATAACCTTGCTAAGAATGATTTTTTGCTGACGGCACAACATCAGCATGATCAGGCTGAAACAGTCTTGTTGCAGCTCTTACGAGGGGCGGGTCCTAAAGGACTATCAGCCATGGCTAAGACATTCCAATTAGGCGAGACTAAAGTCTATCGTCCACTCTTATCACTATCCCAAGCTGATATTGTGACTTATGCAAAACAACATAACTTACAATGGATTGATGATCCTAGTAATGTTGAAACGCGCTGGAATCGAAACTATATCCGTCATACTTTATGGCCTGAAATTGCATTACGTTGGCCTAGTGCCGAAAAAACATTAAGTCGTAGTGCTGAACATTGTGCTGAGGCTAGCGAGTTGATGGCTGAACTAGCCGAACAAGATTTAATGACATTGGACTGTGATAAAAAAAGTGATTCATTATCAATCAGTTCCTTATTAAAGTTATCAGTTTCACGGCAACGAAATCTTCTGCGCCATATTTTTATGTGGAAAAATATTTCACTGCCATCAACGGTTAATTTGCAGCGAATACTTGATGAAGTATGTCTTGCTAAGCAGGATAGTATGCCAATGGTAAGTTGGTCTAAAATTGAAATTAGACGTTATCAAGATACACTGTTCATAATGTCACCATTGCCTGAGCATGATGAAACACAGGTTGTGGAATGTCAGGGTGGAGGGGATGTGGCTATAAATAAAAGTTCCATCTTGAGCTGGAAAGTGAGTGATAGCCAAGGAGTTAAAAAACAGGTTCTTACTGATGGCGTGATTATTCGCTTTCGCCAAGGTGGAGAGCACATTCAACTACAAGGTCAGCAACATCATAAATCATTGAAACACCTGTTTCAGGAGTGGGGGATTCCACCGTGGCAACGGGGCCGCATTCCGCTAGTATTTGTGGGTGATGAGCTGGTAGCTGTGGTTGGATATTGTATTAGTAGCACAGTAGCTGTAGATAAAGGTGAAGTAGGGTATTTACCTAGTCTGAACATCGTAAAATGATATATACCCAAATTACCTGAAGATGCAGGTTTCAGAGTTTAGCACTAATGTCAGAGCCAGGCGCGATGTGAAGGCAATGACTAGTCCTTGTCAAACATTGTAACGCAGCGCTGGCGTTAGTGCTAAGCTCCCAAAGGGCAAG
>ENA-ORXI01001800-ORXI01001800.1-sediment-metagenome-genome-assembly--contig:-NODE-1800-length-16320-cov-7.567075_pt1 | contig 16320 bp, 13 predicted proteins | sample MGYA00237861_ERZ511468 | MGnify/ENA primary metagenome ERZ511468 (study PRJEB26299, sample SAMN06266213) | sediment metagenome | isolation source: Hudson Canyon methane seep mesocosm | place... | reverse complement strand
CCAATGTCTGTCCTTCTGCATCAATTACGTACCAATCGCGCTTAACTTCTGCTGGCTTTGCACTAAATGTTTTCATCGTTTACTTAGTAATTTGTTAAGGCATGTATAAAGAGCGAGAATTTTACTTTATCTCACCCTTCTTTTCAAGTTAATTTATAGTTTTATATTTAAAGCATGAAGCTTTCGATACAAATGGGTCCGCTCCATCCCAATAGCAGCGGCTAATTTAGCCACACTTCCACCATTTTTCTCAAAATGATATTCCAAATAACATTTTTCAAAATGCTCCCTTGCTTCTTTTAAAGGCAGATTAAAAAACTCAGGGGCGGCTGAATTAAGTGCAGGCTCATCAGCGATAGAACCCAAAGCAGACTTAACCTCATCCATTTCAATATCATCACCCGCGCCTAAGATCATTAAACGCTGAACCAAACTTCTTAATTCTCTTACATTTCCAGGCCAACTATAGTTCCGCAAATAGTTTTGCGAGGCCATGGAAAATTTTCTAAAAGGTAGTTTTTCTATATTGACGAAATAGTCGACATAATAACTTAATAAACTAGGTACGTCTTCTCCGTGATCTCTTAATGATCGAATATCCAAAGACACTTCATTAAGTAAAAAGTATAAATCCTGCCTAAACCGTCCCGCATTAACCTCTTCATCTAAAGTAATGCGTGTTGAAGCAACAACACGAACATCAACCCTGACAGACTCACTTCCCCCCACCCTTAGAAACGAGCTTGATTCCAAAGCACTAAGCAGTCTAATTTGAGTCTCCATGTCCATTCCAGCCACTTCACCCAAGAATAAAGTACCACCATGCGCCTGCTCTAATAAACCTTGATAAACCTTTCCATTTTCTTCTTTTCCGAAGAATTCTACCGCTGAATTTTCAGGCGAAATACTGCCCACAGCCACATCAACAAAAGGCCCGTCTCTGCGTACCATATGGTTATGCAAATAACGTGCAAATAATTCTTTTCCTACTCCAGCCTCACCCACCAATAACAATCTAGCATTATGTTGAGCTAATCGTCTTAACTGCTCTTTAGTCCGTTCAATCACAGCACTTTTGCCGACTGGCTCAACATCCAACATTAGCTGTTGTTTAAGCCCTGCATTTTCTTGCTGTAACTGGCTTGTTTCTAATGCCCGCTCAACGGTTAACAATAACTTTGCTAATGACAACGGTTTTTCTAAAAAGTCATAAGCTCCTAATCTAGTGGCTTCTACAGCCGCTTCTACAGAACCATGCCCAGACATCATAACAACAGGACATAAAACATTATCTTCTGTTGCCCATTCTTTTAGTAAAGTAATACCATCTGTATCAGGCATCCAAATATCCAAAAGAATCAATTGTGGTTGTCTTTGCTTTTTTTTTGCTCTTGCAGAAGCGGCATCTTCTGCCATTTCAACCTGATAGCCCTCATCTTCAAGAATTTCTGACACTAACTGTCTAATATCAGGCTCATCATCTACAACTAATATATAAGGTGATTCTGTCTTCAATGCTTTATCCTAAATAAGTACGATGGGCAGCTGAATAATAAACCCAGCCCCTTCATTATATGTCGTATCTAACCAGATTGCGCCACCATGTTCTTCAATAATCTTTTTCACTATTGCCAAACCCAACCCAGTTCCTTTCGTTTTTGTTGTTACATAAGGCTCAAATATGGTTTCTAGCTGCTCATCACTAAGACCACAACCTTCATCATAGACCGCAAGCTCTGCAAATTCAGTATTATTACGCATAACTTTACTTAACTTTACTTCTATTTGGCCTTTCCCCCCCATAGCTTCTTGTGCATTTTTAAATACATTGTGCAAAACTTGCCGAATACTCACAGGGTCAGCTTCTATCATAAGGTTTTCTGCACTAAAAACAGTGATAATTCTTATCCCTGTTTGTAATATATATAGGGCTAGAACTTCATTAATCAACAAATTAAGATTAATTATTTCCACTTGTTTTTTACTTGGTCGCGCATATTCTGAAAAATCATCAACCATTGATTTTAAAGCCTCAACCTGATTAACAATCGTTTGCGTAGAGCGCTGTAAAATTTGAGCAGAAGACTCAGACAGTTCTGCTGCCAATTTATGCTGTAATCTTTCTGCTGACAACTGAATAGGCGTTAAAGGGTTTTTTATTTCATGTGCCAACCTTTTCGCCACTTCTCCCCAAGCTGCATTTTTTTGTGCCTGGATTAAATCTGTGACATCATCAAAAACAACAATTGTCCCTACTCGCTCGCCACTCGAAGAAAATAAGGGAGTCCCTCTACAAAGTAACTCTTGTCGACCATTTGCCCCTAAAAAAGCAAACCGTTGCTGCCAAACGTCGTCTGCATTTTCTAACAATTCCTGAATTGATTCCCATAACTGAGTTAATTGCGGATGAAGAACAATAACATCCAATAACGTTTGCCCAACAAAATGGCTTACAGGAATATGTAATATTCTATAAGCCGCCTGATTAGCTGTTCTAATTTTATAAGTAGACCCAAAACTCACCACACCCGCAGTTAAGTTAGATAATACTGTTTCGAGATAGGCTCTTTGATGCTCAACCTCAATACTAGCCGCTTTAGTTTCATCTCTTGATCGTGCAATACGCATCGTCATATCATTAAAAGATTCTACCAAAAAACCCAAATCATCCTGACTTACCACTGATAATTGCTGTCTATAATTACCACTTGCAACAGCTTGCGTCCCTTTAACTAACTGCTTAACCGGGTCGACAATATGTCGAATACTGATAAATGCCACCCAGATAGCGGCCAATAAACTTAATAACAAAACCAACGACAGCAGTAATAAGAAACTACTTTTTAGCGAACCTCTTAAAAACGTAGTTTCTTGATAACGAACAAAAGCAAAATCAATTGAGTCAGCTAAATCAGCAATTCGTTCAGAAACAGGAAACAAAACCTGCATAAATCGAGGCTCATCATCCTCAACAATAACAATAACCTGAATCAGTAATTTATCATCCATCTGATTAAAAGACACAAACTCTTTGTTTTGCCTCACTTGTAACCAAGTATGTTCACCTGGCAACAAAGGTAAAATATCATTTGAATCAATACTATTTGATGCAATCACATGCCCTTGCCGAGTAAAAAGTGCAATTTCAGTGGCTTCTACTCTTTCTCTCATCCCCCCCATTTCTAAAGCAATCAATGTCTGAGATTTACCCACCACCTCTTTAGCCAGTTTTCGTACTTGCTTTAAATGCAAACGCTTCCGTTGATCCAATGATTCAGCACTTAACTCCAATGCATCCTCCATTGCTCTATCTACTTCCACATTAAACCAACTATCTATTCCTTGGTTTAAAAATTGAATTGAAAAGTAAAACACAATAGCTGCCGGAGCAATGGCTAATACTGCAAACAAAGAGACCATGCGAGTCGTTAATTTAGCCCCTGCTTCTCTTTTTTTAAGTTCACGCGCCAAAGAATAGGCATTGATAGCGATTAAAACAAATAAAACAATGGAACCTAGGCTATTTCCAATAAGTAGCCAAGAGTACATATCACTTAATTCTGACGAGCCTTGCGTTGCCGAACTCATTAGTTGCAATGACAATAAAATCAAAGCAAATAAAATGACAATGGAAAGGTTTACGGGGAACTTTAGTTTTGAAGCGGCCATAATGTCCAGTGACTTGAAGAAAGCGCCCATTGAGAATCAAAATATGAAAAAGGGCGAAGAGGAACGGGTAAGGCTTCATGCTTGAATACAGCTTTTATCGCAACATGATAACTATTTTCAGGTTTAATCCTCTGTTTATCTAAAATATCCAAGCCTCGAATTTTAGACATAGAATTTAGTGCCCCCGCCAAAGAAGAAAACACCTCTTTTTCACCACTATTTAAATGTTTAACACTGTATATATTTAATAAGGCATGATTTTGAATTTGGTAACTCAAACTCAATTTTTTTATGGTGCTGTTCCATAAAACGCCTTGCTCCTCTGTTTTGATTACAACAGCCCACGTTAATGAAACTCCTTTCTGCAGAGCCTCCCTCGCTATAGGGCTTATCCTATAAATTATATCTGCATTTAACTGATAGTGATCAGCAACCAGCTCCATAGAAACATTCTTAACTTCTGTAGAAAAATCACCAGCCCAAAGAGACTCATAAAAAAGAAAGCACAATAAAAAAACGGCTATTTTCACTGCTTAACCAAACGCGCATAATAAAACCCATCCATGGCTTGATCACCCGTTAATATTTGGCGACCAAATTTTCGCTTTAATCCCCAATCAGCATTAATAATTAATTCTTCTGCATCAGAGGAATTATTTAAAAAGCTTTCAATTTGCAATTCATTTTCTTGTTTCAAAATAGAACAGGTTGCATACAGCAAAATACCACCAGGTAATAATAGATCCCACGCAGCCTGTAAAATTTGTTGCTGAACGGCTTGTAACTCATCTATATCTGTTTCACGTCGTAATATTTTTATATCAGGGTGTCGTCTAATCACCCCTAAAGCCGAACATGGCACATCAACTAAAATACGATCAAACTTTTGATTTTGTACCCACTCATTTGGCTTAGCAGCATCCCCCGCTATGACATTAGCGGTCAATTTGAGTCTCTGTAGATTTTCTTTAACTCTTTTTAACCGTCCCTCATCAATATCAACTGCCATCATTGAAATAGCTTCAGCCTGTCTTTCAAGGATTGCGGCAGTTTTACCCCCAGGGGCAGCACATAAATCCAGTACAGATTGCCCTGTTTGTACATCCAATAATTCAGCGGCTAATTGAGCTGCTGTATCTTGCACAGAAACCATCCCCTCACTAAACCCAGGAAGTTTTTCTACCGCTACAGGAGATTCCAAAATAATAGCTGATGAACAAAATGGCACGGCATTGGCTGAAATTGAGCTTTCTTCCAATAATTTAAGATATTCTGACTGGTTACATTGGCTTAAATTAACGCGTATAGCCATGGGAGGTTGCTTATTATTTTCTAGCAACAGGTTTTGAACTTGCTCAGGCCAATCTTTGCTTATTTTATTAACTAACCATTCAGGGTGAGAACTGGCAACAAGCGCATTATCATCAGCCTGTTTTTCTAATTGCTCCTGTTCCCGCATGTATTGTCGTAAGACAGCATTAATTAAAGACTTAGCCCAACTTTTTTTCTTTGCTGCTGAAACTGTTTCTGAAACCGCTGCATGCGTTTTAACGCGCATATATTGCAGTTGATAAATCCCTATCAATAGCAACATTTTTATATCTGTGTCTTTGTTTCTTAATGGTTTGCTAAGCAGTTGTTGCAGAATAAAGTCTAATCGATGATAGTACCTCACCACGCCGTAGCACACAGCTTGAATAAATGCTCTATCCTTGGCCTCTGGTACTGATTCAAGCTCACTATCTAAAGCAACGGTTAATGACTGCCCCTCTTTAACAACTTTAACCAATACAGTCGCAGCTATCTTTCTTAAACTGCTCATCCTAGTGTAATTCCATCAATATCATGAGAATTTAAAAAGGCATGTATCTGCATCCTTTTACCTCCTGGCAATTGCACTTCTAACAAATCAACACAGCCATCGCCTGTCCCCACAACCATCCGCTTACCTTGTTTACTGACTTCACCAGCAGACAATTCATTTTCAGATTCACTCATAACAGCTTTCCATACCCGCAGCACTTTGCCATCAAAAACGGTTTGAGCAACAGGCCAGCTATTTAAGCCTCTAATTTTTCTATCTAATTCAATCGCTGATGAATTCCAGTCTAATAAAGATTCAGCTTTTTCCAACTTAGATGCATAAGTCACTAAACTTTCATCTTGAACTTCTGCCACCAAAGTGCCTTGTTCAAGTTGAGCCAATACTTTCTCTAAACCAATCGCGCCTAAATCAGATAACTTATCGTGTAAATCACTACTGCTATGATGCGGCTCTATCACACATTCTTCCTTGTGTAACATATCCCCTGCATCTAACTTTTTAATGACCTGCATAATAGTAACGCCCGTTTTTTCATCCCCTGCAATAACAGCACGATGAATAGGCGCAGCCCCACGCCAACGCGGTAATAACGAACCGTGAATATTTATACATCCTTGTTTAGGTGCATCCAAAATCTCTTGAGGCAACATAAGACCATAAGCAACCACGATCATTAGATCAGCATCAAATGATTCTAATTGCTTAATATCGTCTTCATTTTTTAATGTTTCAGGTTGAAATACAGGGATATTTGCTTCTAAAGCCAGCTTTTTAACAGGACTCGGCGTTAATTTACGCCCACGCCCAGCAGGTCTGTCTGGCTGTGTGTACACAGCACAAACCTCATGTTTTGAATCAATCAACATTTGCAAAGCTGGCACTGCAAAATCAGGTGTGCCTGAAAAAATAATTTTCATCGCTTTTTAGCCTCTTGTTTATGAATTTTATCCAGCTTAGCCTTAATTCTATTACGCTTAAATGCTGAAATATAATCAACAAACAATTTGCCGTCTAAATGATCAATTTCATGCTGAATACAAACGGATAACAACTCTTCTGCTTCTAACTCAAAAGACTCACCTTGCTTATCCAAGGCTTTAATTTTAATTTTCTCAGCACGGGTTACGTTTTCAAAAAAACCTGGCACAGATAAACAGCCTTCCTCTGATTCTTCAGTCCCTTGCTTTTCAATAATTTCAGGATTGATTAAACATAAAGGCGCATCCTTTTCTTCACTAACATCAATCACAATGACCCGCTGATGCACGTTGACCTGTGTTGCAGCCAAGCCAACGCCTTTAAAGTCATACATTGTTTCAAACATATCATCGACTAATGCCATGATTTTTTCGTTAACAACAGCAACTTCTTTTGCTTTGGTACGCAAACGTTTATCGGGAAATTCAAGAACGGTTAGAATACTCAACTAACACTCCACTTTTAAAAATATATAATGACGGAGATTTTAGCTGATTGTGGAAAAAATCTAAACAATTACTCCACCCAGCTAAATATATATTTAGCTGGGTGGAACTTTAATACAATCAAAACAACTCAAACTTAAATATTAATAAAACTAATAACCAAAAGAGAAGTAAGACTCACAACCATAAAATAAAATGATAGTTTGATAGTTCTTTCTGTCTTCTCTAATGACTCCATAATTCTTTGTTTAACCATGCTTTCAGCTTGATCAAAAAACCCATAAACCTTATTCAAACATACCGTTGCCTGCTCAAAAAAAAGACCTGCAGTAATTTGAGGTGACTTAGGCTCTACAATTTTATGTTGAAGCGTATCCATTAAGTCATGAACACCACTTTGAATTGACTTATAAGTGGTAAACAATTTATTGAAATCACTAGATTCATGCTGTAAATTTTTAAGCCCTACTTCAACAATTTTAGTCGTATCATTAATATGTTTAATAAGAAAACCAACTTTAATATGATCTATCGCGCCACAAACACCCGTCGCAGCAATTCCAGACCCTGCTGCACGTGTTTTTCCTAGAGCTTCCGCTGTATTAGGAATGCAATGCCATATAATGTCTACCAGTTCTTCAGGATAACAACTATCCTTAAGCAGCTGATTTTCTTCTGCAATATTGGTCATCAGAAAAAGAGTCGATTGAACTATTGCCGTATGCTTTTTTAGGCTTTCTAACCGTGATAAAGAATATACCGTAGGATAGAGCTTTGCCCACGAACTCTGAATTTTATTAAGATGTTCTAAATGGGTATTAAGTGCTGTATTTTTTAACTCATCATTAAGCTCACTCAAAGTTGAATTAATTTGCTTTTGAGTTTGCGTTATTTTTGTCTTGAAAGAATTATCACCACTTAAAGTCGCATTAAGCATTCCCCTGTGTTGTTGAAGGTTATCAACCAGTATTTTAAGTGCCGTATTAGCAGTAAGACTTTCTCTTTGATTAACTAAATATACTCGTCTAGCAGCAGCCAATCGCCAAATTAGAAAACTTATCAGTAAAGTTATACTGGCGATAACAATCATTATTTCAAAAAGACTTGGTAAGGGCATTCTTATCTACTTTGTAGTATCGGTAATTAAATTTAAGTGCTGAGCAACACTCGCTGACTCAGTAGCTGTATGACTATTCAACTCAACACTACTAGAAATTTTCTCAACACTTTTGCCAATATCTATACTGACAAGACTTTGCTCCTCAGCACTAGAAACAATCATGCTTATGTTATCTAGGGTATGAGTCACTGATTGCTTTATCTCTGCCAATTCCGATTCAACAGAAATAACATTTTTAATCCCTTGTTCAGCTTGCTCTTGCGTTCTTTCCATATCAACAGCAGAAGCCCTAATTTTTTCGCGAACAGTATTTGTAGTACCTGTTATTTTTGCCGCTGATTCACCTACATGATAAGCCAATGTCCTTACTTCATCTGCTACAACAGCAAAGCCACGCCCCTGCTCACCCGCACGGGCAGCCTCAATAGCCGCATTAAGAGCAAGTAGATTTGTTTGTTCAGAAATACTTTTTATATCTTCGGAAATATCCGTAATTTCTTTAGAATGATCCTCCAAGTCCTGCATGTTCTTAGTCACATTCTCTATATAAATAAATAATTGCCTAAGGTCTGCAATAAAATTCTTTAGTTCTCCTTCGCCTGTCGCAGTCAATTCTTGAGTCTTTAACGAGACATTTTCTGCATCTCTACATTGCTGAGCCACACCACTTATACTGACTGTCATTTCTTCAATTGCAGCCGCAATCATTTCAGTATTCGTACTTTGTTCTTCTAATTCTTTAGCGACATTATCGGAGCTACTTTTTAACTGATAAGACGCATGATGAATTTCTGTCATAGAATCATCATTGCTATTTAACATACGGCCTAATTCTCGTATGGAAATATTTATCTGCCTTGCTAAATTTGTTATTTCATCATTACCTGTCAACTGGTTTCTAGCCATTAAATCCCCCTTAGACAGCCTTTTCTGAATATCAACAAGACTCTCTATTCTTTCTGAAAAAGAAAAAAAGGTACTTAAAAGTATAAAAATAAACAGAAAAATAGAAACAAAAAGACAAGTTATTTGAAAATATGAAAGGGATACACCTGAATTCATCAGAAAAAAAACAGGTATTAATAGAGTTATTAGAGCAAATACAAGCAATAATATAAGTTTGTATTTTATTTTTAGCAGTGCAGTATAGTTTTTAACAATTGAAATCATTATATTTAGGCTCTAGCGAGTTAACAAAGATATCAGAAAGAATTACACCAACCTTTCCCTCACCAACTATCTAATTGTTATTAAAGTACCTGATTACCCATGAGTTTCAGCTAAACTGAAGGGTACACTGTTTGCTCTTAAGCCCTCGCCCCAAGTGGGGAGAGGGTTTGGGTGAGGGGAATAAAACAATGCTCTTCTGCATCATTTCTTTTCTTTATATTTAAAAAAGAGAAAAGAATAAGGAGAAAAGAGTTTTTATCTTCCGAGACTGTGAAAGTATTGGCTGAAGCTTATACGTAATCAGGTTAAAGTATAATTTTAATAATAGTCGAATAAAGACAAATTACCACTTATCAAAAATGGTTTATCCATACAGCCTGTTAAAATCTCTCATCCCAAGTTTTATCCATACGTTTTGGAGATATGGGATAAGCGGTTTTTATTTGTTGGGCAAACAAAGAGATTCTCAACTCTTCTAAATCCCAACGAAACTTATCTTGCTCAGGATTAACACAGCTTTTTCTGGCTTTTGTTTCCACCTCATCCCAATAGCGTTTCCAATATCTATTAAGTTGCTGCATTTCCTGTTTATTATCTTTTTGCTTATCTAGACGGTATTCAATTGCCTTTAAATAACGAACAATTGATTTTAGTTGACTGTATGGGGTATAAAAAACAAAGCCTGAATAAATCAATCTAGATAATTGCTGATTTATATCATCAACAACTTCTTTGGAAGCTCTCCCTAACTTAAGCTGTTTATTTATTTCAAAAAACCGATCCATAATATCATTCACTGTTTTACCCATTTCATTAGCAAAACTAACAAGATAACCCTTATTATTTTTTAAACTATCATCAAAGGCATCTTGCGTTCTAATATTACCCTCTTGCATAAAAGTAGCCGATAAAATAGCAAATAATAAGTCTTCTTTAAATGACTTCCCTTCCCTGTCTTTTATTAAAGGATGTTGTGTTAAATTATTATAATTTAACTCTGCCATCGGTGATTTAGGCAGGTTTTTAATCACATAGCGACTGTCTTTACGTGTTTGTAATTGAAACAATCGAACTAAGCCTAAAAAGTGAGCCTGATCAGCTTTATCCCTAGTATCAAAAATACGCACGCCAACTGTTTCACCTTCATCAATCAATGCAGGAAAGCCAACAAATGACTGGCCTTTTTGTATAAACTCATAGGTTTCAGGTAAATCATCAAAGGCCCATTGAATATAGCCCGTATGATTCATTTCATCAGCCGCTATTTGATCAAAACTGTCCCCTGCTGTTTCGCTGTATTTACTTTGTAGGCTTTTTAAGTTTCTGCCATAAGCTAAGGAACGGCCTTTATCATCAACCACTCGATAGTTCATTTTTAAATGGTCACTTAACACGCCTGGGTTCCATTCCGTTAATGGAATTGCCTCTCCTGTTAATTTACGTAAACGCATCCCTAACCATTCATATAATGAACCTTTAAAATCAGGCTCTATGATTAAACAATCTTTTGCGGTTTGCGGTACAGGCACAAAATGTTTTCTCACCTGCTTAGGTAATGACTTAATCAAGGCTACCAGTTTTTCTTCCAGTAAGCCTGGCACTAACCATTCAAAAGGTGGTGTGGATATTTGATTAAGTTGATGCACGGGAATAATAGCTGTTACTCCATCTTCATCATGCCCAGGTTCAAAACGGTACTGTAATTCAATCGATAAATTACCGACGTCTTTATGATCTGGATAATCCCATTCACTGACATGCTCATCCTCTTCACGGGTTAAGTCTTCTTTAGTTAAAAATAATAACTTAGGATTTTCCTTTTCTGCCGTTTTGCGCCATTTATCTAAGGTAATACCATTAACGACTTCTTCAGGCAATTTCTGGTTATAAAATTCATATAACCATTCTTCATCTTCAACTAAATCGACTCGTCGGCCTTTATGTTGAATATATCCAACCTCTTCCAATAATTGTATATTAGCTTTAAAAAAAGGTGCATTGGTATGATAATCTTGAGCCACTAAACCACAACGAATAAAAAGTGCTCTTGCGGCTTTTGGGTCAATGCGTTCATAAGGAATTTTTCTTTTTGGCTGAACAGTTAACCCATATAACATCACCCGCTCATAAATTGCACTTCGCCCCGCTTTCTTTTCCCAATGTGGTTCGTAGTAACTGGATTTAACTAAATGTTTGGCACATTGCTCAATCCATTCAGGTTCAATTCTCGCCACTGTCCGCGCATAAACTTTGGAGGTTTCGACTTGTTCAGCAGCAATAATCCATTTGGGGCGCACTTTATATTGTCCAGAACCAGGAAAGATAAAAAACTTAAGATTCCTCGCGCCTAAATATTCATATTGCTCATGCTTAAAACCGATATTAGAGAGTAAACCTGGTAATAATGCACAATGCACTGCTTCGTAACCCGCATCACTACTATTAGGTTTAAGTTTTAATTCACCTTTAACCACTTGCATGATCTGAGCATGAATATCAAACCATTCACGCATACGGATATAAGATAAAAAGTGTTCTTTACAATACTTTCTTAATTTACTGTTTGATAGATGCTTTTTCTGTGCTTCAAAAGTATTCCAGATATTTAAAATAGTTAAAAAATCTGAGTCATCAATTTTAAATTCTGCATGTTTGCTATCCGCCTGCTGCATTTTATCCGCAGGCTTTTCTCTAGGATCTTGAATGCTTAATGCAGACACAATAATGGCAACTTCCGTTAGACAATTTAACTTATCCGCCGCTAATAACATTCTTGCTAATTTAGGATCTGTTGGGATTTTAGCTAGTTGCCTTCCCATGGGAGTAATTTGGCCACTTTTATCTAAAGCATTAACTTCATGTAAGGAGTTTTTACCATCCCGAATCATTTTATCTTCAGGCGGCTCTACAAATGGGAAGTCTTCTATATCACCCAGTTTTAAAGACGTCATCTGTAAAATAACAGAGGATAAATTAGTCCTTAAAATTTCTGGCTCGGTAAATTCTGGTCTGGCCAGATAATCCTCTTCTGAATACAGACGGATACAAATACCTTCTGCAACACGGCCACAACGCCCTGCTCTTTGATTAGCACTGGCTTGAGAAATTTTTTCTATCGGTAAGCGTTGAATTTTACTACGATGACTGTATCGACTAATCCGCGCATGCCCCGTATCAATCACACTTCGAATACCCGGAACGGTTAATGAAGTTTCAGCCACATTGGTCGCCAGTACAATTCTAGCTTTTCCTTTAGGCTTAAACACTCGCTCCTGCTCACTAACACTTAACTTTGAATATAACGGCAAAATATCGCAATGCGCAGGATTATGTTTTTTTAATGATTCAGTGGTTTCCCTAATTTCTCTTTCACCATTTAGAAAGATAAGAATATCACCCGGTAAATCTCGGTGTAATTCATCAACCGCTTCAATAATCGCTTGCTGTATATCAGCAGCCGTTTCATCGTCTTCCTCCAACAATTCTAAAGGACGATAACGCATTTCTACGGGAAAAGTTCGACCTGATACATTGATGATAGGCGCATCACTAAAATGTTTAGAAAAACGTTCAGGATCAATAGTGGCCGAAGTAATAATTAATTTTAAATCAGGGCGCTTAGGTAATAACCAGCGCATATAGCCCATTAAAAAATCGATATTTAAACTACGCTCATGCGCCTCATCAATAATAATGGTGTCGTATTGATTTAAAAAAGGATCGTTTTGAGATTCTGCTAATAAAATACCATCCGTCATTAATTTAACTAATGACTTATCATGAGTTTTATCATGGAAACGAACCTTGTAACCGACAGATTGGCCTATCTTCTGGCCTAATTCTTCAGCAATTCTATCAGCTACAGTACGCGCAGCAATTCTTCTTGGTTGCGTATGCCCAATAAATCCATTAATCCCGCGCCCTATTTCTAAACAAATTTTAGGGATTTGAGTGGTTTTACCAGAACCCGTTTCACCACAAAGAATTAACACCTGATTGTTCTGAATTAATTCAGCAATTTCATCTTTTTTTGCTGTTACAGGTAAATCAGGATATTCAATACATGGAATGCTGGTTTTTCTCTGATTACGCTTACTAATAGACTGTTCTATTTTAGCTGCTAGAGTCGTTAATTTTGGTGCGGGGTCTTTACCTTTTTTAAGCTCACTGCGTAAACGATCCAACTGTCGTTTATAGCTGTGTTTATCCACATTCATGCAGGACTGCAATTGTTTAGAAAGTTGTTTAATTAACTCGTGACTAGGCATTAAATAGAACCAGACAAAATTTAACTATTATATACGTTTAACCATAGAATATGATCTTTAAAGATGTAGCCTTAATGCAGCAAAGCGAAATCAAGGAAGATGAATATCAGAAACTAGAACGAGAAGATTATAAGCAGCTTAAAAATCCAAAGGACTCTTAGCTTCTTTAAGCGTCAAACTAGGAATAGTCTGTACATAAATCATTGTTGTTCTAACATCAGAATGCCCCATCAAAACCTGAATGGTTCGAATATCATAATTAGCTTGCAACAAATGACTAGCAAAACTATGCCGAAAAGTATGTGCAGTCGCTCTTTTTAAGAGTTTAGCTCGCTTAACAGCAGATTTAATCGCTTTTTGTAATTTGGTATCATGCATATGGTAACGTTTATACTCTTTAGTTTCTGCAATAAAAGTTAATGTTTTTGCAGGAAAAAACCATTGCCAGCTAAATTCCTTACCTGCATTTTTATACTTATCACCCAATCTATCAGGTAAAAATACCCCAGCATATTTTTCGGTAGCCAAATCCTGATCATACAATTCAGCCACCCAAGAAAGCTGTTCTTGAATTTCTGGCATAATCAACTGCGGCAAAGGAACTACCCTATCTTTCTTACCTTTACCATCATGTATCGTCAATAAACCCTCATCTAAATTAAAATTCTGTAAGCGCAAATTTAAACATTCAGAAATACGTAATCCACAGCCATATAATAATTTTGCAGGTAAGTTACAAGGGGATTTCAATTGTTTAAAAACTTTATCGACTTCTATACGAGAGAGCACAACAGGGATATAAGGTTTACGCTTTGCCCTAGGGACATCTTTAATCTCACCAAAATCTTGCTTAAGTACATGTCGAAATAAAAACAATAAAGCATTAAAAGCCTGGTTTTGAGTAGAAGCCGCTACTTTTTTATCAACCGCTAAATCTGTTAAAAAATCCTTCACATCTTGTTGCTCTATCAAACGACTATCTTTACTTTTTAAAAAGCTTTGAAACTTACGCAACCAAGCTCGATAGCTAGATAATGTTTTGGGTGAATAATGACGAATCTTTATTTCAGCTTCCAAAGCATCATAAACTGAAACCCAGTTTGCTCCCGTTTCTTTTAAACTTGAATAATTATTCGTTTTAGATTCATTAATAATATTCTGCTGACTATCTATAACCGGAACAGACTGAATAGCACTTTGTTGCTGATGGCTCATTGCAGAATTGTTACTAATAGGTTTCTTATCTATAGCCGCTATTTGCTTTGTATGCTTCCTATTGATATTCGTTAGCAATTGATTATTAACATGTTTTTCTGAACTTAAAGCAGCATAAATAATAACAGCTTGCTTAGCTTGGTCACAAAGATCCTCTCCTTGTCCTTTGCTTTGTAACTTATCAATAAAAGCAGATAAACTCACCGACTTCCGTGTATTGAAATTATACTTATTACAAAAGTCCAGATAAAAACGCAGCCACTTTTTATACGCCCCTCTCTGCTGTATTGGCACCTGCTTTTGTATCAAGATAACATCATAAGCAGAGATAATTTCTTTGGGTAGATTCAACATTGTATTTATATAGGAACTGTATAACATGATTTATAGCGTATTATACAGTTAGGAAAGTTACAAAAAATACTGTTTTATTGCCAATGTTAAATTTCAAGCTTATGATAGGCATAAACTTGTGAATAACTGGTTAGCTGTAAGTGAAAATCAAAATATAGCCATTTAAGAAGAAAACAAATATAATATTTAGATAAAAAATTTTAAATTGGGTGCGTTATGACTTACAAGGCGATTAATGTTGCAAATTGGTTTATAAATCAATTTGATAAAGATTCTGGTGATGTAATTACTCACTTAAAAGTTCAAAAACTACTTTATTTTTCAGAAGCTTGGTGTCAGGTGTTGCTTGATAAAGAGCTATTTTCAGAAAACATGGAAGCTTGGGCACATGGTCCAGTTGTTCGTGAAGTATTCAATCAATTTAAAGGGGCTAACTGGTCTCCATTAAGTGTCACAGATGAGGTTGTTGAGTTTGATGAGGCTACCCAAGATGTTCTTTTGCAAGTGTTAGATACATATGGAGATGTTGCTGCTAAAACATTAGAAAATTTAACTCATCAAGATGCTCCTTGGAAAGATGTTCGAGGTAGCCTTTCTCCTGAATCAAGATGTTCTGATGTTATTAATAAGCAATTAATAAAGGAGTTTTTCCTTAAAAAATATAGTAGCCAGTTAGATGGCTAATAAGAGTAAAAAGAATCTTATACCCCAAAAAGTAGTAAAAAATGAACTTGGTGGTATATCAGTACGAGCAAACCATAAAGAAATTAAGATTCTGGGGTTGGTTTCACGAGAGATAAAAGAGCAGTCAACTATTCATAAATTAACCCCATATGTTGCTCTAAAATATTTTAAAAGTGATTGGCAATGTTTTTCTGATTGGGAATCACAAGAGCTTAAAGAGTTTTCTTCATTTATCAAATCATTTCAGAATCATACTTGGGAGCAGGTTTATAAAACTGGTAGCAAGATACCTAAACATGGATTGGCTTACACAAAGTATGAGGTTAATGAAATTAAATCTCAAGCAATAAGGAAAAAATTAGAGGCTGTTCAAAATGAGATTTCAGAAGAAATTAATTTTTTTTAATTAAGAGTGAATCAGAATAAATTAAGGGTTCATGGTTTTCAATCTCAATCAGTATTTTTTTTGGTGGCTCTTGATAGAAAACATGAGGCTTTTCCAATGTAAAACAGCTAATCGGGTAAGGGCTGGTTTCTCTCCAGCCCTCCCCACACCACCGTACAAGCGGGTCCGCATACGGCGGTTCATTA
>ENA-ORXI01001797-ORXI01001797.1-sediment-metagenome-genome-assembly--contig:-NODE-1797-length-16329-cov-8.847280_pt1 | contig 16329 bp, 11 predicted proteins | sample MGYA00237861_ERZ511468 | MGnify/ENA primary metagenome ERZ511468 (study PRJEB26299, sample SAMN06266213) | sediment metagenome | isolation source: Hudson Canyon methane seep mesocosm | place... | reverse complement strand
CCGTTTTGATAGAGAGCAATACACCTGGAAAGCTGATTCCAGCCAAATATTTGAGAAAGAACAACTGCAAAAAGGCAATATTCTTTTTCATATTGGTGTTTTAGCTTTATTTATGGGACATTTTGCTGGATTAGTCACACCACATTCCTGGTTTTTAGAAATGGGCGTATCAGACATGATGCACCAGATTGTTGCTATTTCTGCAGGCGCAGCTTTCGGCTCTTTATGTATGATGGGTGGAGTTATCTTGTGGAAACGCCGCATGTATCATCCAAAAGTCAGAGCCAATAGCCGTTTCATGGATATTTTTATTCTTAACTGGATATTAGTGACATTAGGCGTTGGCTTACTCACTATACCAGTGTCTATTTACCATGCTTTTAGTGGTGATACTTCAGCTATGATTGCTTTAGCTGATTGGGCACAAGCGACACTATCTCTTAATGGTGATGCATCAATACTTGAAAATGTAGGCTTTATTTACAAACTGCATTTATTTCTAGGTATGAGCGTGTTCTTTTTGTTTCCTTTTAGTCGTTTGGTACATGTCTGGAGTATGCCTTTAGGTTATATGTTTAGACCCTATCAAATTGTTAGAACAAAATTTGTTAAACAAAGATAGTATTGTTCAGTCATCCCTACCTTTATAACAAAAGGTAGGGATGTTAAATACTGTTAAATCCAATATTCAATCTTATTCATTGTTTGATCATATGATTTATTAAATTTTAATTTCATGTCGTACATTAATACTCTTAAAGTTACATACAGAATAACCGATAAGCAATATATATTTTATTCATCAAGGGCTTTAAATAATGAATTTTACAATTAAAAATAAATTGTTTTTCGGGTTTGGAATTATCCTGTTATCTTTCACCTTTTTTTCTATTTTTAACTATTTCAAAATTAATGAAATAAAAAATATTGAAACACGTCTGGTTAAACTCCGCCTTCCTACCGAAATGGCTGGGGCACAACTTGCAGATGGTATACACCTTTCCTTAGCAGGTCTACGCGGCTATATGATTTTAGGCGCTGATCCCAAAGTAGCAGAAAAATTCAAATCAGAAAGACAACAGGGCTGGAAACTTATTGATTCTGCAGTGACTGAAATGGACGGTTTCGCAACTAATTGGACAGATCCAATCAATATCCAGTCCTTAAATAAAATAAAGGGCTTACTTCTGCAATTTCGTACCGCTCAACAAAAAATCGAAGATATTGCACATTCAGCTGAAAACAATCCCGCTTTAAAAATTCTACTTACTGAAGCCGCACCGCGAGCAACAAAAATTCTTGCAACATTAACCGAAAACATCGATGAGGAATCCAGACAAGTTGCTACACCTCAACACCTTAAGTTAATCAAATTACTAGCTGATAGCCGCGGTTCTTTTGCAATTGGGCTTGCAAATATACGTGCTTATTTACTATCTGGTAATACTCAGTTTGCTGATGAGTTTGATGCAAAATGGCAATTAAACGAATCACGTTACCAACAAGTTTCGAAAATGGCTTCCTTGTTTTCAAATAAACAAGCAAAGTTATGGAATTCGTATAAAAAATTACGATCGGAATTTGCTCCTTTACCACAAAAAATGTTCTCACTTCGTAGTGGTAAAGATTGGAACCTTGCCAACTATTGGTTAGGTACAAAAGCTGCACCTAAAGCGAATGCAATCATGCAGATTGTTAAACAAATGCATGACTCTCAACAAAAACTTTCTACTGCCGAACAACAACAGCTCACTGAAAAAATATCATTAGTTAAACTGACCCTTATCATTAGTACTCTGGTACTTATACTTTTTGGTATTTTTGTTTCAATTTTCATCGCCAATCTCATTATCAAGCCTCTAAAAATAGTTATTGATCATGCTAATACTATTTCTAGTGGTGACTTAGCCCGCCCGCCCCTCAGGTTAATTGGCAATGATGAACTAACTGAATTAGCGGGTGCTGTAAATAATATGAATAGCAACCTATTGAATACTATCAGTCGTCTTCATGATTCAGCTTTGCATATTAGTAGCTCTTCTGAACAGCTTTTAGCAAGCACTCAACTTACAAACACACATATTTTTGAGCAACAGTCTCAGACTGAGATGGTTGCATCTGCCATGAATGAAATGAGTGCTACAGCTCAAGAAGTCACTAACCATATAACGGTTACTTCTAAGGCTGCTCAAGAAGCAAACATTCAAACAACTGAAGGGAGTAATATTGTTGATAATTCAATTCAGGCCATTGAAAAGCTGGCAGGGCATATTGAAAATACCGCAGATGTTATTCACCAATTAGAAAAAGACAGTGACGATATCGGAAAAGTACTTGATGTGATAAAAGGTATTGCTGAACAAACCAATCTATTAGCTTTAAATGCGGCTATTGAAGCTGCTCGAGCGGGTGAACAAGGTCGTGGATTTGCTGTAGTTGCTGACGAAGTGCGTACATTAGCAGGACGAACCCAAGAGTCAACGGCTGAAATTAACCAGGTAATTGAAAAACTACAACTTGGTTCACAAAAAGCGGTCGATGTAATGAATAAAAGTAGATTAGAGGCTCAATCAGTTGTAGACCAAGCAACTCAAGCTGGAACATCACTTTCTGCCATTTCTTCCTCTGTTGAACATATTAATAATATGAGCACTCAAATTGCTGCAGCTGCCAGTCAGCAAAATGCGACTGCAGAGGAAATTAGTCGAAATATCATTAATATATCCGAATTAGCACATAAAACCACCACTGAAGCACAAGACACAACTGCTGCAGCTGGAGGTTTAAATAAACTAGCTTTTGAACTTAAAGACTTAGTTGATAAGTTCAGAATATGACTTTACAAAAGTGAGAACAACTCAATCAATCTATGGAATTTAAATTTACTGACCCCGCAACCGATTTTTCTAATGGCCTTCAAGTCCTTCAAGATTATCACCAGGACTTTTTAAACAGAGGAACTCAATTAGTTGCACTTGCTACTAAAATCAAACAACAAGGTATGAGCGAAAGCCTGGCTAATCAATGCATGGAAATGTACTGCCATTATTCGCATGCCACTCATTTACATCATAAAGATGAAGAAGAAGGCTTATTCCCACTATTAGTTGATCAATCGAGCCTGGTTATTGGCATGATTGAACGATTAATGATGGATCATGAAGAAATTGAGGATAGCTGGAATAAATTGGCAAAACAACTTATTACTCCAGAATCCATTACTAACTTCGATTTCCTTTTACACCAAACGATGGAATTTGAAAAAATACTTAGGGAACATTTAACCCGCGAAGATGAGGATTTCTCTCCACAAATATTAAAAATATTATCTGCTGATCAATTAAAACAAGCAGGCGAAAAAATGTCTGAACTCAGGCATTTAGCTGCTTAACACTTTCGTTCCTATCAAAATCATGGAATGGTAGCGCTTTACCCTATTTTTCATAGAGATACATTATGCATCCAACAATAAAAATAAAAACTAGTCTGCTAAATAATTCAAAAAAAAATAACAGCTTCCAGCTATTATTTACCCTACTTTTGGTTTGTTTAGTTACTTCTCCATCCAATGCAAATGAAAGCAGTAAACATCGATCAAAAAAGCATTCATCAAAACAAATGATGAATTTTGGTCCTGGGGAACATTACCAGCATGATATGGATATCAACATATCAGAATACAAGAAAATAAAGGATATAAGCAAAAAAGCCTTTGATTTACCAGATGAAATCGATAGAAAACAGTCAAAAACTGTGCAAATTGAGCTTGAGGCTGTTGAAGTTATTTCTAAAATAGCCCCTAATATTCTTTACCATTACTGGACATTCAACAAGACTGTCCCCGGCCCTTTTTTAAGAGTCCGTGAAGGTGATAAGGTTGAATTAAGTTTGCATAATGATAAATCCAGTAGTCACAGTCACGCAATAGATTTACATGCGGTAACTGGCCCTGGTGGTGGTAAAGCCGTGACTGAGGTTGAGCCTGGTGAAACCAAAATGCTTAAATTTACAGCAAGCACAGCTGGTTTATATGTTTATCATTGCGCAGCAGGAAACCCAGCCACCCATATTGCCAATGGCATGTATGGTTTGATTCTGGTTGAACCTAAGCAAGGCCTTTCTAAGGTAGATCATGAGTTTTATATCATGCAAGGTGAACTTTATACTAAAGGTAGATTAGGTAAAAAAGGCTTTCAAAAATTTAACGCTCGCAAAATGATTGACGAACGCCCTGAATATATAGTCTTTAATGGTCGTACCGGTGCATTAGTTGGAGAAGGTCAATTAGATGCCAAAGTCGGCGATAAAATCCGTTTATTTATTGGTAATGCAGGTGTTGCTAAAGTCTCATCATTCCATGTTATTGGTGAGATATTTGATACAGTTTATCCAGAAGCAGCCATTGGTAATCCGCTAAAGAATGTACAAACCACATTAGTTCCTGCAGGTGGTGCCACTATTGTTGAGTTTAAGGTCGACTACCCAGGAAATTATGTACTGGTAGATCATGCCCTTGCTCGTATTGATAGAGGCGCATGGGGGATTTTAAATGTTTCTGGAGCAAAAAATACAGCTCTTTATTCTGGTGAAGTTACTACAAAAGACCATTCTGAAAACAAACAACATGACAGTCATTAACAAAGCATTATGACGGTCAAAATTAATATACTTATTGGTTAATAAACAAGACTGATAACGACTAAATTTTAATCATATTGGAGATATAACTTTGGAACTTCAAAACAAAGCAACCAGCCTGTGGGGTAATTTTTTCAAGGTAAGCATGGTACCGATCAGAACATTCCATATGACATGGTTTGCTTTCTTTTCTGCTTTCTTTGCATGGTTTGGTATTGCACCCATGATGGTGGTCATTCGTGAAGAAATGCACCTGACCAAAGAGCAAGTTGGCTGGACAATCATTGCTTCAGTTGCAGCCACCGTTTTTGCTCGTTTTTTTATTGGCTGGCTCTGTGACCGAATTGGCCCGAGATTAGCCTATACCTATTTATTAATTCTTGGTGCTTTTCCTGTTGCCGGTATTGGGTTAGCAGATAACTTTGAAACCTTTTTAGTATTCAGACTATTAATTGGTATTATCGGAGCATCCTTTGTGATTACTCAATACCACACATCTGTTATGTTTGCGCCTAACGTTGTTGGCCAGGCAAATGCAACCAGTGCAGGCTGGGGTAACTTAGGTGGTGGAGTGACACAATTTGTTATGCCATTAATGTTTTCTGCTTTTGTGATTGGTTTCGGTTTTACTGATGCTGAAGCCTGGCGAGCATCGATGGTCGTTGTGGGTACTGTTATTTTCTTTACAGGTATTGCTTATTATTTCATTACGCAGGATGCGCCTGATGGTAATTACAGCGATTTACGCAAAAAAGGGATATTGCCTGAAAAGAAAAAAGTAACTGGTGCTTACTTTAATGCCATGAAAGATTATCGCATCTGGATACTATTTATTATCTATGGTGCCTGTTTTGGTATTGAACTAACAGTAAATAACGTTGCTGCACTTTACTTCTTTGATTATTTTAAAGTTGATATGGTAACTGCAGGCATGATTGCCGCTTCATTTGGTTTAATGAATATTTTTGCCCGTACTTTAGGGGGTATATTTGCTGATAACTGTGCTTCCTTGTGGGGGCTTAGAGGTCGAACTTATTGGTTATTTATCGTACTGCTAGGGGAAGGTTTGGCACTTATGCTCTTCTCTCAGATGAATGTATTATTTCTGGCAATTCCAACTTTAATCATCTTTTCATTATTTACTCAGATGTCTGAAGGAGCGACTTATTCAGTTGTCCCATTTATCGATAAAAAAGCATTAGGTGCAGTTTCTGGTGTTGTCGGTGCTGGTGGAAATGCTGGTGCCGTTGCTGCTGGCTTTTTATTTAAAGGTGCAATGGACTGGAACGATGTGTTTTTTGTAATTGGTGTTGTTGTTGCTATTTCATCGCTATTAACCTTCTTCCTTCGATTTACGCCTGAACAGGAATTAGAAGAAAAAGTTGCTTTTGAAAAAGCAAATATGGATGTGCTTCAAGACAAAGCTGACCAGGCTAATGCTGCAGTTGCGCGGTCTTTAAAAATAATTACTGATTCAGAAAAACCTTAATTAATTTACAGGCGTTTTAACAAACCACTGCTTATAAATTGTTTTACTTTGTTTCTCAATACCGTCGACAGCAGGGATGCAGTCGCCAAGGCTACATGGATGGATATATTTACGCCATGTTTTGTGAGACAGAGTGTAAGCAAACTGTGGTTTTTTCATTGCCATGTTAATTTATTGATTCTAGGAGGGGGATACTTCCCCCTCTTCTTGATTAATTCGAATTCCTTTAAAAGAAAGTTAATCCTTTTTTACAGTTTGGGATTAAGACTTCAACAAATTTCAATACATAACTTTATATCTGGAGATATTAATGCACGAACTTGATGGCATCACTAGCGGCCAACAAACCAAAAGTCTAGCAGTTAGCACCGTAGCTTTCACGGTATGCTTTGCTGTCTGGACAATATTTTCCATTATTGGGATTAAAATTAAGCAAAACCTTGGGCTAAATGATACTCAATTTGGATTACTAGTCGCCACCCCTATTTTAACAGGCTCTTTGAGCAGAATTTTTCTAGGTATTTGGACTGACCAATATGGTGGTCGTATTGTGTTTTTTTGCTTAATGCTCACTACCTCAATTGCTGCCTGGTTGCTCTCAACAGTTTCAACTTATGAAATGTATTTGGTAGCAGCTTTAGGAGTCGGACTTGCCGGTGGGTCATTTGCTGTTGGTATTGCTTATGTATCTCGTTGGTATGACAGTGATCATCAAGGGACTGCTCTTGGTATTTTTGGTATGGGTAATGTGGGAGCCGCTGTCACCAACTTTGGCGCACCTTTCTTACTGGTTGCTTATGGTTGGGAAAACGTAGCTAAAATATATTCAGTCGTGTTATTTACTATGGCAATTATTTTCTGGTTTAGCACAGAGGAAGACCCTGCCACAAAAGCAAGAAAAGAAAAAGGTGAAAAAGTAAAACCTGCCTGGATGCAATTAGAACCTTTAAAAGATCTTAGAGTCTGGCGTTTTGCAACTTATTACTTCTTTGTTTTTGGTGCTTATGTTGCCCTAGCTTTATGGCTACCCCGTTACTATATGGGTGTATATGGGTTAGAAATTCAAACTGCGGGTATGCTGGCAGCGGCTTATGCCTTACCTGGCAGTGTTTTTAGAGCTCTCGGTGGCTGGATGTCAGATAAAATTGGTGCCAGAAAAGTAATGTATATTACCTTTATTAGCGCTTTAGTTTGTCTGTTCTTCTTATCCTACCCAGCAACTGATTATAGCGTTCATGGAATTAAAGGACCTATTAACTTTACCATTGCTGTTGGGCTTGTACCCTTTGTGATATTAACCATTTTTCTTGGTTTCTTTATGTCTTTGGGTAAAGCAGCCGTCTACAAACATATACCTGTTTATTATCCTGATCATGTTGGGTCTGTAGGTGGTATGGTTGGTTTAATTGGTGGTTTGGGTGGATTTATTCTACCCATCTGTTTCGGCTTAATGAATGACTTGATCGGTGTATGGACCAGTTGCTTTATGCTGTTATTCACTATTGTTGCTGTTTCATTAATCTGGATGCATACAGCAATTGTTATTTCCGATAAAAGATTACACCCTGAACTACAAGGACCTAAATCTTTACCTGAAATGCTGGAAAACCCTTAATTCCAGTTAATACAGAGATAGCAGGTTAAATTCTGCATCTCTGTATCATTATGTTAACGATCACCTGTCAGCAATACCGTTAATTTTTTCTTTAACATCAAATAATATGGCTATGTCACCGTTAAGTGTGGATTTTGTGGCTCTTAAACCCTCTCCAGCAGGAGAGGGCTTTTAAGAGCGTTTTCAACACTTAACGATGACATAGCCAATAATATTAATGATTAGAATCATATTAATCACAATAATGTGCTTCACTTCACAACAATCTCTTTATCTTTTCTTTATAATGACTGCCCGTTCTCAGTGCAGACACAAGCATTCATTATTCAGCCTGTAGATTACACTTATCAAAAATATACAATTGTCTAATCAACATAAAAGAGGATCGATGAAATTTATTTCAAACTTTATTCTAACTATTATTCTAATATTGTTGCCAATCTCATCCTATGCTTCTGAAATTTCATTAGAACATCTTGACCTGACACAGCATACAGTTGGTTACATGGCGTTGTTTGTATTTATTGTTGCTTACACGCTTGTTATTCTTGAAGATCAACTGCATTTAAAAAAATCTAAACCCGTATTACTATCTGCAGGCATCATCTGGTTAATGATTGCTATTATTTATCAGTTACATGGCATCGATAATGCCGCTGAAACTGCCATAAGGTATAATTTTTTAGAATATGCTGAACTATTTTTCTTTCTTTTAGTTCCGATGACCTATATCAATGCGATGCTTGAAAGAGGCGTATTTGATATGCTACGTGACTGGCTAGTAAGTAAGGGACTTAGCTATCGTATGTTATTTTGGGTTACAGGGATATTAGCGTTTTTTATTTCCCCCATTGCAGACAACCTGACAACTGCTTTGATTCTATGTGCTGTACTTATGGCCGTTGGATCAGACAATCCACGTTTTGTGTCGATAGCCTGTGTCAACATAGTTGTAGCATCCAATGCTGGTGGTGCATTTAGTCCTTTCGGCGATATTACGACACTGATGGTTTGGCAACGTGGCATCATTGAGTTTAGTGTCTTTTTAAAGCTGTTTATTCCTGCTATTGTTAATTTTATCGTTCCAGCATTTATCATGCATTGGTTTATTGATAAGGGAAAACCCACAGGTATCCATGATGGAAAACGGCATACCGTAAAACGAGGGGGATTTATTGTTGTAGGCTTATTTCTTCTGACCATCTTCACTGCGATAAGTTTTCACAATTTTCTTCATCTGCCTCCCGTCATTGGAATGATGACTGGTTTATCCTATTTGAAATTCTATGGATTTTATTTGAGCAAAACCCATCGTCATGAAAATTCCAATTTTGATGATATCCCGGGTGCAGAAGACCATAGCAGTCCTTTTGATGTATTCCATCATATTGCCAGTTCAGAATGGGATACCCTTTTATTTTTTTACGGTGTCATTCTTTCCGTTGGTGGTTTAGGCTTTATTGGGTATCTTGGTTTGGCATCAGAATTTATTTATGGTGAATTTGGTGCGACAACAGCAAATATTTTAGTGGGTATCATATCGGCGATCGTTGATAATATTCCAGTCATGTTTGCCGTATTGTCAATGAATCCGGAAATGCCAGAGGTTCAATGGTTACTTGTCACCCTAACCGCTGGAACAGGTGGTAGCATGTTATCCGTTGGTTCAGCGGCTGGCGTTGCTTTAATGGGACAGGCTCGAGGCAGCTACACCTTTCTCAATCACCTAAAATGGACGCCCATTATTGCTCTAGGTTATTTTGCAAGTATCTATACTCACCTTTTAATAAACGGTTGATTTATAGATATATCTTTTCCTTTCTTTTATACTAAGAAGGCACTAAAAATAGAAAGCCAGGTTTCAGGGGGTATAAAGCTATATTTGAAAGATATAGAAACCACAGTGTCAAAATTCAATGAAATTTAACACTGTTTCGTCCAGTATCTTTTGCTTCATAAAGCGCATCATCAACTCTTTTAATAAAAGCTTCCATAGTTTCATCTTTTCCATAAATACTGACCCCAAAACTGGCCGTTAAAGTTCCAGCATTAGCAAAGTCATTATGTGCAATTTTTAACCTAAGACTTTCAGCCATTTTTAGTACGCCATTTTTATTGGTTTGGGGGCATAAAATTATAAACTCCTCCCCTCCCCAACGGCCAACCACATCATTCTCTCGCACATTAGCTGACAATATTTTTGCTATTTCAATTAACACCCTATCACCCACATTATGTCCATATTGATCATTAACTTTTTTAAAATGATCAATATCAACCATGACCACTGAGAAATCACTGTGATAACGTTTGTTTCTTGCAACTTCTTTACCAAAAAAACCTGCCAAGGAATGACGATTAGCAACACCCGTTAATGGGTCAGTCTTGGAAATACGTTCGAGTTCTTGATTCATTAACTGTAATTTTCGACTATAACGACTAATGAACCTTTCTCTGTATAGCAGTAGCAATAAAACAATGATAATACAGCCAATAAATATCCAATAATTAGTGTGGTTAGCGATTTTTTCGTATTTAATTGAAATCCATCGGTTTAGAATATCATTCCTTTCATGATTGGTTAACGAAGCTACTGCCTTGTCAAAAATGCTCAGTAATAGTGGCTCATCGTTTCTAACGGCTACCGACATATAATATTTTTCATCAAGTACTCCTGAAATTTTAATATTCAAAATACCATGCTTTTGAGATTGGTAACCAATTGTTGCCACGGTATCAATATAACCAAAAGCCTCACCTTTACTGACTTTGAGCAAACCTTCCAAGGCATTTTTCACTTCTAAAATTTTTATCTCTGGATATGTATATTTTAAAGTTTCAATTGTTGAATAGCCTTTTACTATGGCCAGCTTATAGGGTAACAATTGCTCAAAACTCTCAAAAAACAATTCATCATTTCTGGTGGCCACAACAATTGGGTACCAAACAAAAGGAGCTGTAAAACTCATATAATGCTGGCGCTCCTGAGTGGAATGAGCACTAGATAAAATATCACAGCGGCCTTGCTTCATATATTCCAAAGATTGCATCCAACTTTCAGTATTAATCAAACGAATTTCCTTACCAATTTTTTGCGACCACAACCGATGATAATCACCTAAAATCCCTTCATGCAGTCCTTCTTTAGTAATTTGCTCGTATGGCATCCAATCAGGATCAGTACACATAGCAATAAACTCTTTGTGATCAAGAAAATGAATTTCTTCAACTGTTAATTCGATAGATTTAACACTGAACACGATGTTATCGTGGAACCATTTATTCTGTAACCGTATTCGTTCTGACTCACCAATAGCATGGAGTCCTTTGTTTAATATACTTAATGCTTCTGGCCAGTCATTGCGTACACCGAAAGCCAAATTAAAATGATCTTTCAATATAAAGGCAGGCTCTAGATAGGGAATCTGAAGTTTATTTGCTACATACAATGTTGCACCATTCCCAAAGACTGCATCAACGCGGCCAGAGATAACTGCATCGATCATCGTATTGATGTTATCTACTTTGATAATGGTTGACTGGGGATATTGAGTAGCTAAATGCTCATCAACTAAATTGTCATTAAGAATAGCAATAGATTTTCCATGTAAATCTGTTGTACTGTGAATATCTTTGGGATTACCTTTGAGCACAAGCAACATCTTATTTAAAGAAAGATAAAAGTCTGAAAATAATAAGTATTTTCCACTTTCTTTATCAATTTTTCCTGTACTTAAACCATCAAGTTTACGTGATTTTACTTTATCCAGAATATCCAGGCTGTCAACAGCAAGTAAAGTAAAATTGGCACCAGTTAGATGATTTATACGCTTCAATACATCGGTATTATAACCACTGATAGAACCATCAGGATTTACTATGGAATAGGGTTCCCATTGAGGTGTAGTACCTAAAACAATATTGGGATGCTGAGCTAAAAAGGCCTGTTCTTTTTTATTAAGTTGAACACTATGGTCAGCAAAAGTAACTGGAGAAATTACAATCGCCAAGAAAAATAAGTTTCGTAAGAATAATAATCTTTGCCCGACCATTATCAACTCCAATAAAAATTATTAAAGGAATGCAACCAAAACAACATCAATATATTGTAAGCATACTCCTACATGAGTTAGATAAATAGTTTTTTTACTCTATTTTTACCATCCATATCCATTTTTTTAAAAATTCAAAAAACAATAGCTTTACCTTAATAAAATCTATTTAAAAAAAATCATCTCAAATTGTCTGATGACTCAACCACCAGACAAAATAAGAAACTGCTTTAATGTGATTTAATCAAATAAGATTATTTTAATTTTACAGCTGTTCCATACGCTAACATTTCAGAAGCATTTGTCATAATTGCACTCGTAGTAAAGCGAATATTTACAATGGCATCAGCATCACGTTTTTGAGCTTCAGCAACCATTCTTTCAATTGCTTTATCTCGTGCATCAGCGAGCATTTCGGTATATCCAGAAATTTCCCCTCCAATGATGCCTTTTAATCCAGCCATTAAATCTCGTCCAACATGTTTAGATTGAACAATATTACCTGCAACAACACCTAGGTTTTCAGTTATTTCTCTTCCTGGTACATCAGGTGTAGTAGAAAAAATCATTATATTTCCTTAATTATATTTTGAATTGAGTAATTACTCAGCATATTGTTTGTGGAGGGTAGGCTGTTGATTTATCAAGCAACGACAACAGCAGGTTGCAGTAGAGCATACCTGGATGTATTTAAAATACATCGCCCCCCTACACTCGCAGAATAGTAACTGAATGGATTTTATACCTTATTCTTAAAGAAATTACTTAAAAATTCAATAAACGTCGTCAGTTTTGCAGGATAGAAACGTCTTTGTAAATAGGTTGCATAAATCAATAACGACGGGGTTCGATATTCCGATAAAATTTCAACCAGCTGTTTATTTTCCAAATAATGTATAACTGATAACTTCGGCGCTTGTATTATACCCATTCCCAATGCTGCTGCTTCACATAAAGCCCGGCCATTATTGGTTGCAAATGCCCAATTATTTTTTATTTTTACCCGTCTTCCTTTATCGTTAAAAACCCAGTGATCTCCATGAGGCGTATTCATATAGTGCAAACAGCGATGGTTAGATAATTCATCTATTGTTTGTGGACTGCCATTTGCATTTAAATACTCCGGCGAAACATAAGTACATAATTCAGTCTGAGTAATATTTCTTGCAACAACCCCAAGGTCTAGGGTGTCCGTTACCAAAATGGAAATATCAAACAAACCTTTGCGTAAATTAACTGGTTTATTATCGAGTGACATTTGTATTTTTACTTCAGGATAAATCTTCTGATAGGCATCTATTGCAGGGATCATATATAAGCCCCCAAAATCAATGGGTGCATTAATCTTTAAATCACCTTTCACCGTAGAACCTAATTGAGATGTAGATTCCTCTAGATCATGAAAATCCTCTAATAATTGCTTACTTCTATTATAATAAGACTTACCCGCCTCAGTTAAAGTCATACTCCTTGTTGTTCTATTGAGTAATACAACGGCTAAAGATTTTTCCAGCTGCGCCATGTATTTACTTATCATCATGGCTGATAAATTCATTTCCCTAGCAACTGCAGCAAAAGTGCCTAACTCAACAATACGGCAAAAAACCTTCATATTATTTAATTTATCCACCGCCCTACCCTTTTATAAACTATCAGTTTATATTTTATAAACCTTTTTAACTATTTAAACTAGTACATTAGCAATATATAATTTACCCCGGAGATAGTAATTAGCCGTTTGATTTTCTATATAACTGATAGCCAGTTGATTTTTCAACACTAAACTTCATTTGTATCAGTTTAGACAAATCAAACGGTTTTTTTTAATTTTACCGTTGAGGTTTAATATGAGTCAGATACTGAATGAAGTTTTAGATGCAAATCGTGACTATGCAGATTCTTTTGATAAAGCTGATTTACCCATGCCTCCAGGACGTCAATTTGCAATTTTGACCTGTATGGATGCACGTTTGGACCCAGCAAAATATGCTGGTTTATCAGAAGGTGATGCGCATGTAATACGTAATGCGGGTGGACGAGCCAGTGATGATGCTATCCGTTCATTAGTTATTTCCTATAAACTATTAGGTACACGAGAGTGGTTTGTTATTCATCATACCGACTGTGGCATGGAAACATTTACAGATGATATTATGAGAGACTTACTGAGCAGTAGTTTAAAAACCGCATCAGTTGATGAAAATGGTTGGCATGATTGCTGTGAGGGCAATGGATCAACTGAAGGTAATCATATCTCATGGCTTACAATTAAAGATCAGGCCAAGAGTGTAGCTGAAGATGTAAGCAGAATTAAATCTCACCCATTGGTCCCATCTGATATCCCTGTGTATGGTTATATCTATGATGTTAAGTCTGGACAGCTAATCGAAGTACCCGAATCAGCGTAACTTGAAATAATAGGAAAGAAATTTTTAAAAAAAAATAATAGTTTTCATCTACATTTTCTACATACGTATTTCTCTTTAAAAATTGAGACTTATCATTTATCAAAAGCAATGGATTATTTAATATGATTTCATCAAGTTTAACCCAAATAGTATCTTCTAAAAATGATTTTTCTGCAAACTGAAAACAATATGATCTAATTTCATTAATATCGGAGTCTGGATATTCTTTTATTATTTTTCTAAAAGTTCCAATATCAGGAGCATCTACTGGAATTTTTGCATATAATGCTTTAACTAAATCAAAAGGCAAAACAAAATCTTTAATATTATTTTCATAATACGTATTTAATTCTTCATCGGAAACTAAAAAGTCAATATTATTTTGATACGTTATTTTTTCATATTCAAACAATATAAGATTATTCTTATATTGTAATACCTGATTTTCAACATTATTAACATTATTAACATTTTCATATGCTACTTTCAAAAGTAATTGATTTCTTATCCATTGATCAGTTTGTATTTCAATAATCAATGAACTATCATTTTGTAAAAAAGGAAAAATAATGTCTTCAATATATAAATAATTATTATCTACTCTTGCCAATGCAATTTTGTCATCAGTTGAATTTCCATCCAAATATTCACAAGAAGAAACAAATAAAATTATAAGAAGAAAAAACAAATTTCTAACCATTGTCTATAATAATTAATTATATTATTTTTTTGAGTAGTTTGGCGCCTCTCTAGTAATAAAAACATCATGAGGATGACCCTCTATAGAACCAGCTTTTGTTATTTTTACAAACTTAGATTTCCGTAAAGTAGCAATATTATTTGCTCCAACATATCCCATTCCAGCTTTTAAACCTCCTGTTAACTGATAAAGAATTTCAGAAACTTCCCCTTTATATGGAACACGACCCACAATACCTTCAGGAACTAATTTTTTTGGATTATTTTCATTTTGTTGAAAATACCTATCTTTTGTTCCTGCCTCCATAGCTTCTACTGATCCCATACCTCTGTACGCCTTATATTTTCTCCCTTCATATAAAATTATATCACCAGGAGCTTCCTCTGTACCCGCAAATAATGATCCTACCATAATACTATTTGCTCCTGCCGCCAAACCTTTTACAACATCTCCTGAAAATCTTATTCCTCCATCGGCAATAACAGGAATTCCTGATCCCTTTATAGCTTTTGTTGATTCATAAATCGCTGACAATTGAGGCATTCCGACTCCTGCAATAATTCTAGTTGTACAAATACTCCCAGGACCAACACCAACCTTAATACCATCAACTCCAGCTTTTACCAATGCTTTTGCTGCATCCCCAGTTGCTATATTTCCAACAATAAGATCTATATCAAAAAAATTTTTGATTTCTTTTACTTGATCTATTACTGATTTTGTATGTGCATGAGCAGTATCTATGACAATCACGTCTACACTTGAAGCAATTAATCGCTGTAAACGTTCTTTATAATCATCGGTGACTCCAATTGCAGCCCCAACACGAAGCCTTCCTAAATTATCCTTACAGGCATCTGGCATAGACTTATTCTTAAGTATATCCTTATAAGTTATAAGTCCAACTAGTTTTCCTTTCTCAACAATAGGTAACTTCTCAATTTTATATTTTTTGAGAATTTTTTCAGCATCATCTAAGCTTATTCCTAACTTAGCAGTAATAAGTTTTTTTGTCATTATATCATCTAATTTCATAGAGTTATCTTTCTGAAATCTAAGATCTCTATTGGTAACAATTCCCATAAGATTATTAGAAGCATCAATAATTGGAATACCTCCAATTTTATTTTTTTTAACAATCATTTGTGCATCTCCAACTGTTGCCTGAGAATCTAAAGTTATGGGATCTTTTATCATTCCACTCTGTGATCTTTTCACTTGCCTAATTTGTTCTGCTTGATTTCTAATAGTCATATTCTTATGAATAATACCAATTCCTCCTTTTAATGCAATTGCTATTGCAAGTTTATGTTCTGTGACTGTATCCATAGAAGCAGAAACAAAAGGAATATTTAATTTTATGTTTTTTGTGAGTAAGGTAGATACATTAGTATCGCCAGGAAATATCTCAGAATAAGCAGGAACCA